>Ga0315294_10008874_pt1 | contig 11039 bp, 1 predicted proteins | sample YL17G13_40_MG_FD_203626 | JGI IMG/M metagenome (GOLD analysis project Ga0315294, IMG submission 203626) | Sediment microbial communities from Yellowstone Lake, YNP, Wyoming, USA - YL17G13_40 | ecosystem: Environmental > Aquatic > Freshwater > Lake > Sediment | place: USA: Wyoming | collected... | reverse complement strand
GGATCTGAGCGGTCTGAGCCTGGCCTTTGGCTGGAGCGACTCCAGCCTGGCGGCACAGGCCCCGCTGCGCTTTGTTTCCGCCGCCGCGGGAGCGCCCGCGTTGCTGGACAACCGCCTGCCGGGCACCATCGCGGCCGCCTGGCTGGACGGGCTACGACTCCGGGCCGGACAGCGCCTCCTACTGGGCTTTGTTGACTTGCCGGCAGCAGGCGGGCAGGTATCGTTCCCCGTTCTCCACGGAGTGAAGGCCAACGATCAGGCGACGGGGAGGCAGGTTCCGATCGGCGCGCCGCGAACCGGCGGGACCAGGCAGTGACCGGATTTCGACCTGGGTATTGACGAACGCGGGAGAAGGAGGCAGCTAGAGAAGGCGTGACATGGTAAGGGCTGTCAAGGCCGCCGGTTAGCCGGGGCCAGGGGATTGTGTCTTTCGGTTCATTGACACCGGCACGCGGCTGTGGTAGTTTCGCCCCGTTCCTGCGCGATAGTAATTCTCCCCCCCGTTTTGGCGCACGTAGCGCTCCGATGAGGTGCAACAAGGTGAGGCGTACCAGTTTGCGGTGCGTAGCGACGGGTGTGCTGTGCGCCTTTGCAGCTTGGGTGCTTCTCGGCCTTCCACCGGGCGGTCAACCACAGCGGCTCACAGGCGATCCGATCTCAACCACGGCGGGGCCAACGACTGTCTCCGGTAAAGCGCCGGCAGTCTCATTGCTCTCCAGTTATGGCAGGCTGCCGCTGGCTTTCGAACCCAACCGGGGTCAGACCCATGACCGGGTGCAGTTCCTCTCGCGAGGACCGGGCTACACGTTGTTCCTGGCGCGCACCGAAGCGGTCCTGGCGCTGAGGCAGCCGGGCCGAAACAAACATTCGGCCGGGGCGCGCGGCGGCCGGCCCGCCGTGCTGTACATGCAGCTTGCGGGCGCCAATCCCGACGCCGACATAAGCGGTCTTGAGCGCCTTCCCTCCGCAAGCAACTACCTGCTGGGCCAGGATCCGCGCCAATGGCACACCGCTGTTCCTACCTTCCGCAGGGTGCGCTACGAAGGAATCTATCCGGGAATTGACGTTGTTTACTACGGCAAACAGGGGCAGCTTGAATACGATTTTGTTGTCCGGCCGGGCGCCGATCCGCAGGCCATCCGCCTGTCGTTCCGCGGCGCCGAGCGCCTGGAAATCTCGGAACAGGGCGACCTGGTTCTGCAGGCCGGCGCGGGGCAACTCCGCCTCTTGAAGCCGCGGGTGTACCAACAGCAGGGGCAGGCGCGGAAATACCTCGAGGCGCGGTATGTGCTCTCGGCGCGGAACGAAGTGGGCGTCCAGACGGAGGCCTGGGATGGGCGCGAGCCGCTGGTGATCGACCCCGTCCTGACCTACTCGACGTACCTGGGCGGCAGTTGGGGTGATGCCGGGCTGGCCATGGCCGTGGATGCCGGAGGCAGCGCTTACGTCACCGGCGAAACAGCCTCTGTGGATTTCCCCGCCGACGGCCTGCAGAAGACCGCGGGCGGCAACAGCGATGTCTTCGTCGCCAGGTTCAACCCCGCCGGCTCACTGCTGTACACCACTTACCTGGGAGGCAGCGGCAACGACCGCGGCCTGGGAATTGCCATCGACGGCGAGGGCAACGCTTACTTGACCGGCAGGACCGATTCCAGCGATTTCCCGACGCGCAACCCCATTCAACCGCGTTGCTCGGCGGACGCCGGCGGCGTCTGCGGCGGCGATGCGTTCGTCGCCAAGCTGAAGGTGGACGGCTCCGCGCTGCTCTACTCGACGTACCTGGGCGGCAGCGGCGCCGACCAGGCCAACGCCATCTCTGTGGATAGCTCGGGAAACGCCTACGTGGCCGGCGCCACGCTGTCGGGCAATTTCCCGACCGCCAACCCGCTGCAACCGTCCTTCGGCGGCGGCATCTCGCGGGGTGACGCGTTTATTAGCAAAATCAACGCCGCCGGCACGGCCCTGGTCTACTCGACCTACCTCGGCGGAAGCGGGGACGACGTGGCCTATGGCCTGGCCGTCGATGCGCTCGGCAACGCCTACGTGGCCGGGTCCACCGACTCCGGCAATTTCCCGACGCCGGCCGGCCTGCAGCGTTATGTGGCGGGCGGAACGGATGCCTTCGTCGCCAAGGTGCAGCCCGACGGCGCGGCGTTGCTCTATGCGACGGTGCTGGGCGGCGAGCTGAACGACGAGGCCCGCGGCATCGCCGTCGATTCCGACGGCAACATGTATATTGCCGGCAACACCGAATCGGCCAACTTCCCGACCGCGCGGCCGTGGCAGTCGGCCTGCCAGGCGGATCCGTCCGGCAACTGCAAGGACGCCTTTGTCGCCAACATCGCCGCCGACGGCGCTTCCCTGCTCTACTCCACGTACCTGGGCGGAAGCGGCGACGATCAGGCCAACGGCATTGCCGTCGATGCTGCCCGGGACATCTATGTCACGGGCCGCACCGAATCGATTGATTTCCCAACATCGGGCGCCTTCCAACCCGGCTGCGCACGCGATTCCTCGAACCGCTGCGCCGGCGACGCCTTCGTTGTCAAACTCGGCGGCGGAGTCATCGCCTTCTCCAGCTACCTGGGTGGAGCAGGCGTGGACGCGGGCAATGGCATCGGCGTCGATGCTTTCGGCAACATCCTGGTGACGGGCGTAACGGGTTCGACCGATTTTCCGGCGGTCAATCCGCTTTCCGGAACGCTGAGCGGCTCTTCCGACGGTTTTGTGGTGAAGATCGGAGACCCGTCGCCGGCATCTTCCGACTCGAAGAAGGGTGCCGGGCGTTCCCGCGTAATCAGTTGCCCGGGCGGCGCCGCGCAATGGACCGGCGCGGTGGATAACTACTGGACCAAGCCGGGCAATTGGAACCCTTCCGGTGTCCCGGTGTCCGGCTCCGACGTATGCATCGGTGCCGGCTACACGGTGGTACTCGACAGCGGCACGCAGACTCTCAACAGCCTCAACGCCGACGGCACGCTGACTATCACCGCAGGCACGCTGTCTCTGGCGACCGCCTCGGTTATTAACGGGGCATTCAACCTGCAAGGCGGGACGCTGACGGGCGCCGGCACACTCACGCTCAACAGCCTGTTCACGTGGACGGGCGGAACGATGAGCGGCGCCGGCGTGACCAACGCGAACAGCGGCATCAGCCTGTCCGGCGGCTCCAAGTACATGTACGCCCGTACATTGAACAATTCCGGCGCTGCGAATTTCAGCGCCGGCTGGGTGTACATGTATGACGGCGCGATCATCAATAACCAGTCGGCCGGCGTCTTCACGCTGGCGTCCGACCAGGGGTTCTATTACGGCAGCGGCACTGCCCCGCAGTTCAACAACTTCGGGAGCGTCACGCGAACCAGTTCCGGCAACAGCTTTCCGTTCTCGAACGTGCCGTTCAACAACAAGACCACCGGCACGGTGACGGCACAAACGGGCACCCTGGACTTCGCCGGCGGCGGAACGGGAGATGGCGTGTTCACCGCCGCTTCGGGCGCCGGCCTGCTCTTTAGCAGCGCCTATACCTTCAACTCTTCCTCTAGCATTGGCGGGGCGGGCGGCGCAGCCGGCACCGTCGACTTCCGCGGCAGCCCGGTGCACATCAACGGCGCCTATAATGTCACCGGTACCACCGCGGTCTCCGGCGGCACCGCGAATTTCAATTCCAGCGCCACATTGACGAGCGTCGGGGCGCTGTCGGTCAGCGCCGGCACGGCTAATTTTGTCACCACTCACCCGGTCTCCCTCACCGCCTTGAACGTCTCCGGCGGGACCCTGCAGGGATCGGACAACATCACCTCCAGCGGGCCGTTCACCTGGACGGGCGGAACGCTGGCCGGCACCGGCCAGTTGAACGCCGGCGCCGGCATGCTGCTGAACGGGATCTCCCGCTACCTGCACAGCCGCACGCTGAACGTCAGCGGCGCCAGCACCTGGACCGCCGGCTGGATCTACCTGTACGATGGCGCCACAATCAACAACCAGGCGGGCGCCACCTTCAACATTCAGGTCGATACCGGCCTGTCCCACCAGAGCGGCGCCCAGCCGGCGTTCAACAACGCCGGAACCCTGGCGAAGTCAGTGACGCCCGGGACGAACGATTTCACCAGCACGGTGTTCAACAACAGCGGGACGGTGAACGTTGCAACCGGGATTCTGAGGCTTGCGGGCGGGGGAAACAACACCGGCAGCTTTTCGGTGAGCTTCGGGGCGCTGTTGCAGGTGGCCGGCGGCGCGGCGCACACCTTCACGCCAGCCGCCAGCATCACCGGCGCCTCCGGCAGCGTGGAATTCAGCGGCACGACGGTCAACTTCAACGGCACGCTGAATATCGGCAGCACGACCGGCGGCACAAGCGTCACCGCCGGCACCACCAACTTCGGATCGGGCGCGGTGTTGACCAGCCTGGGCCCGCTGTCGATCAGCGGCGGCACGGCAAACTTTGTTACCGGTTCACCGCTCACCGTACCGAGCTTCAACCACACGGGTGGCACGCTGACGGGCACCGATACCCTAAACATCAGCGGCCAGTACGCCTGGTCGGGCGGCACGCAGGCCGGCTCCGGCATCACCAACGCCGGCGGCGGCATGCAGATCAGCGGCAGCGCCCACTATCTGGATACGCGCACGCTAAACAACGCCGGCTCGGGGACAGCCACCTGGACGGCCGGTTGGATTTATCTGTATAACGGCGCGACCATCAACAACCCATCGGGCGCCACCTTCGCCATCCAGACCAGCGGCGACTACGGGTTCTCGCCGCAGAGCGGCGCGCAGCCAAAATTCAACAACGCGGGCACACTGACAAAGACCATCACCTCGAGCACCACGGATTTCAACTCGGCGCTGTTCAACAACACCGGCTCTGTTTCCGTCTCGACCGGCAATCTGCAACTTGGCGGGGGCGGCACCAGCAGCGGCAGCTTCACGGTGGCCAGCGGGGCCACGCTGCAATTCGGCGGCACGACGGTGCTCGATCCCGCCTCCAGCATCGGCGGCCCCAGCACGCCGGCGGCGGGCGGCGTGGTGTTCACCTCGGGAACGACCAACGTCAACGGCCGGCACAACGTGAGCGGCTCGACGTCGATCGCCAGTGGCACCGCCAATTTCAACGCCGGAGCCATCATCACCAGCGTGGGCGCGTTATCGGTCAGCGGCGGCACCGCCAACTTCGTGACTGGTTCGCCGCTCACCGCCGCAACCTTCAACCTGTCGGGCGGCACCTTCACCGGCATCGACAACCTCACCGTCAGCGGCATGTTCACCTGGACCGGCGGGACGATGAGCGGCAATGCCCAAACCAACGCCAACGGCGGAATCGGTCTCAGCGGCGGCGCCAGGTACATGTACAGCCGCAGCCTGAACAACGCCGGAACAGCCACCTGGACCGCCGGCTACCTGGGCATGTACGAGGGAGCAACCTTCAACAACCTGTCCGGGGCGAGTTTCCTGGTGCAATGCGACCAGCCGGTGTACTCGTCCGGCGCCGCCGGCACCTTCAACAACGCCGGAACGTTCACGAAGTCCATTACCAACGGGGAGACGACGTTCAACAGCGGCGTGGCCTTCAACAACAGCAACACGGTGAACGTGCAGAGCGGGACGCTCTCGCCGGATGGGGGCGGGACCCAGATGGGCAGCTTCACCGTCACCGCCAACAGCACGGTGCAATTCGGCGGCAACCATACGTTCAGCGCGGCTTCCAGCGTGACCGGGGCGGGCGCCGGCGTCTTCTACGGAAGCTCGATCGGTTTCAACGGGACGTACAACATCACCGGCGGTACGCGAATCACCGGCGGCACCACGAATTTCAACGGCACGCTGACCTCGGTCGGCCCGCTTACGGTCAGTTCCGGCACCGGCAATTTCGCGGCGCCGATCGGGACGCTTGGCGCGATTGCCGTCAGCGGCGGCAACCTCAATCTTTCCACCGGCAAGCCGGGCGGCTATACCGTTCCCTCCCTGAGCCTTTCTGGCGGCTACCTTTCCGGGACCGACACCATAGCGGTGAGCGGCGCTTTGAACTGGACGGGCGGAACCATGACCGGCGCGGGCCAGACCATCGCCAACGGCGGAATCACCCTGAGCGGCGGCGCACATATACTCGACGGCGGGCGCACGCTGACCAATACCGCCGCGGCCGCCTGGAACGCGAGCTATATCGCGATTTACAACGGCGCCACGTGGAACAACCCCTCCGGAGCGATCTTCACCGTCCAATGCGACCAGCCGATTTACTCATCGGGGACGCCGGGAACGTTCAATAACGCCGGCGTTTTCACGAAATCCTCCACCGGCGGGACCACGACGGTAAACGGCGGCGTGGTGTTCAATAACACCGGCAGCGTGCAGATCAACAACGGGAGCCTGGCGCTGGACGGCGGCGGCACGTCGAGCGGCACATTTACCGTCGCCGCCTCCAGCGGACTGAGCTTCACGGGCGGGACGCACAGCCTGACTTCGACCACCACGGGGATCAGCGGAGCGGGCACGGTCGGTTTCAGCGGCGGCACGACAAACGTCAACTGCCCGTACAACATGGCCGGCGGCACGGGCGTTTCCGGCGGCGTGGTGAACTTCCTGGGCTCCGCCAACGTCACTGCCACCGGCACCTTCAGCATGTCCGGAGGGACGGCCAATTTCGGCACGGGCCGGGCCATTCCCCTCCCCATCCTGAACTTCTCCGGCGGCACCCTGACGGGCAACGACACGCTGAACATCAGCGGACTGTTCACTTGGACCGCCGGAACGTTGAGCGGCGTCGGTACGGTCAACGCCAACGGCGGCATGGGGCTGAGCGGCAGCACCAAGGGGCTGGACGGCCGCACGCTGAACAACGCGGGCGCCGCCTCCTGGACCGGCAGCAACTACCTGTGGATGGGCAACGGCGCGGTTCTGAACAACCTCGCCGGCGCGTCCTTCGACGTGCAGAGCGACCGCACGGCGTACTGGAGCGGGGGCAGCGCGCAGCCGGCGTTCAACAATTCCGGGATCCTGACCCGCACCGTCACCACCGGCACGTTCACGTTTGACAACGTCGCCTTCAACAACAGCGCCACCGGAACCGTCAATGTGCAGACCGGCACGTTGGTGCTGAACGGGGGCGGCTCGGGCAGCGGCAGCTACACGGTGGGCGCCGTGGCCGCCCTGCATTTCGGCGCCGGCGTGCACAACATCGGCGGAAGCGTGAGCGGCGCCGGGTCGGTCAGCTTCTACCCGGACACGGCAAACGTCGGCGGCACGTATAACGTCACCGGCGGCACCGCGGTGAATTCCGGCTCGGTGAACTTCAACTCCAGCGCCACGGTGACCTCCCTGGGTCCGCTGACGCAAAGCGGCGGAACGCTGAACTTTGCCACCGGCCGGAGCATTGCGGCCACCACCGTGAATTTGTCCGGCGGAACGCTAACCGGCCCGGACAGCTTCACCGCGGGCGGCCTGTTCACCTGGAGCGGGGGCTGGATTTCCGGCTCGGGCGTCACCAACGCCAACGGGGGTCTGGCCATCAACGGCTCGAACAAGTACCTGGACGGCCGGACGCTGAACAACGCTGGCAGCGCCGTCTGGACCGCCGGCTATATTTACATGAGCAACGGGGCCGCATTTAACAACCTGGCCGCGGGCACGTTCGAGGGACAGGTCGCCGACCGCTCCTTCTACTGGAACACGGGAAGCAGCCAACCGGCGTTCAATAACGCCGGATCGTTTGTCCGCACAATCAGTACCGCCGGCCTGACGTTGGACGGCGTGGCCTTCAATAACACCGGCAGCCTCGGCGTGCAGACGGGCACCATGAACCTGGCCGGCGGGGGAACGGGCAACGGCAGCTTCACGGTCGCTGCCACCGCCTCGCTGGTGTTCGGAGGCGGCACGCACGTGCTGGGCGGCGGCTTTAGCGGGGCCGGCACCGTGAATTTTTCCGCGGGCACGATAACCGCCGGCGGCACTTACAACCTCAGCGGGAACACGCTGTTTTCGGGCGCCACCGTCAGCTTCAGCAACACCGCCACGGTGACCGGCCTGGGCGCCGTGAGCCTCAGCGGCGGCGCCGCCAACTTCACCACCGGACGCTCGATCAGCATGGGGACGCTCAGCCTCTCCGGCGGCAACCTGACCGGCAGCGACGCGGTCACCGCCGGCGGCCTGCTCACCTGGACGGGCGGCACCCTGAGCGGCGCGGCGCCGTTCAACGCCAACGGCGGCATGTCCATCAGCGGCACGACCAAGTACATGGATGGCCGCACCCTGAACAACGCCGGAACAGCCACGTGGACGGGCAGCAACTACATCTACATGAGCAACGGGGCGGTGGTGAACAACCTGGCCACCGGAACGTTGAACCTGCAGGGCGATCGCTCCTTCTACTTCTCGGCGGGCTTGCAGCCGGCCTTCAACAACGCCGGGACCATCAGCCGAACGATCAACACGGGCACCTTCACTTTTGACGGGGTGGCCTTCAGCAACAGCGGGACGGTTTCGGCACAAACAGGCACCTTGGCGTTCAGCGGCGGCTATCTGCAGACGGCGGGAGCGACAATTCTGGCGGGCGGCGCCATCTCCATGAGCGGCAGCTCCCTGACGCTGCAGGGCGGCGTGCTGAGCGGCGCCGGCGCCATTACCGGCAGCGTGGTGAACAACGGCGGCCAGGTGAGCCCCGGCACGTCGCCGGGAATTTTGAACATAACCGGCGGCTACACGCAGACGCCCGCCGGGGTGCTGAACATCGAGATCGGCGGCGTCACTGTGGGAACGCAATTCGACCAGTTGAAGATCGGCGGCAGCGCCACGCTGGGCGGCACGCTGAATGTCTCGCTGATCAACAGTTTCGTGCCCGCGGTGGGCAACACCTTCCCGATTCTCACGTTCGCCTCGCGAACAGGCGACTTCGCGGTCTCGAACGGCCTGAATTTGGGGGCCACCAGCTTCAATCCGTCGATCGGTTCGACCGCCTATAACCTGATCGTTGGTTCGTCGGTCAACCCGCAACCCACGCTGACGTCCTTCTCTCCCGCCAGCGCCCTGGCCGGCGGGGCCGACTTCGTGCTGACGGTGAACGGCACGGGCTTCGTGACCGGATCGGTGATCCGCTGGAACGGCGCGGACCTGGCTCCGACCACCTACGTTAACGCCGGACAGATTTCGGCGACAGTTCCGGCGGCAAACATCGCCAGCGCGGGCACCGCTTCAGTGACGGTATTCAACCCGTCGCCGGGCGGCGGCCTGTCCACCAACACCCTGACATTCACGGTCAATCCCCCGTCGGGCGTCTCGCTGAGCCTGCTTCCCAGCGCGCTCTTCCTGGTGCCGGGCGGCGCTTCCCGCACCATCAACGTGACCGTGACGCGAAGCAACTACACCGATGTCGTGACGCTGGCCCTCGGCACGCTGCCCACGGGGGTGACAGCCAACGTCAGCCAGCCCGGCAACGGAAGTTCGGCGACGATTCTGTTCCAGGCGGCGGTCGGTGCCCCGTTGATCAGCAACCAGCCAGTCACGCTGACGTCCTCGGGGACCGGCATCTCGAACGTGGTCGCGAACTTCACCGTGAGTATCACCCAGGCGGGCGGCGCGGTGACCAGCGGCAGCGGCCAGGGAGCGCCGGGCGGCGTCGCCCGAATCCCCATTAGCGTTTCGCTGAATACCGGCGTCAGCATCGATACGCTCAGCTTCAGCGTGATGTTCACTCCGGGAACGGGCGTGCCCGACCTAGCCGGATTGTCTTTCTCGCCGGACCCGGGTCTGCCGGCGCCGAGCGTGGCGCCGGGACCGGGCGCGAACATCATCAGCGTGGCCTGGCTCAGCCCCATCAACCCCGCGCTGGCGGGGATCCGCAAGGTGGGTGACCTGGTGGCCACTATCCCGGCTGCGGCCCTGGCCGGGCAATCGTATGCCGTGCAGGTGACCGGGGCGAGCGGCACGCTGGCGAGTAACGGCGTCCCGCTGGCGCCCGGGCCGGTCACCTCGCTTACTATCACGCCCACGTACCTGGTCGGGGATGTTTCCGATAACAGCGGAGACATGGCCGGGCAGTTCGGCAACGGGCTGCTGAACAACATCGACCTGGTGCTGGCTTTGCGGGCGGTCACCAGCGTCCCGGGCTTCGTGCCCGCGAGTTGTTCGGACCGCTTCGACGCCATGGATGCATCTCCGGAGGACGGAGCAACGCGAGGCGGGGACGGCTGGCTCGACAACCTGGACCTGATTGCCACGCTGCGGCGGGTGACCGGCGCCGATCCATCGCAGCCGCGCCGCGCGACTCGCGGCCTGGTCTGTCTGACCGGCGTTCCCGGCATCGAAGCGATGTCGCTGAGGGATGAAGCGGCGCCGGACCGCGCGGGCGCCGTTCTGGAATTGGGCGCGCCCGACACCGCTGAGGGTCGCCCGGCGCGGGTGCCGGTGTATTTGCGCGCCCTTCGGGAGGTGGACTTTGGCGCGCTCAGCCTGGCGCTGGGCGTGGCCGCCGGCAGCGACCAGGTGGCCATGCGCTTTGTGGCCGGGGAGTTGGGCGCGCCGGCGCTGGCCGATGACGGCCTGCCCGGCAATCTGGCGCTGGCCTGGCTGGGCGCCGTACAGGCGGCCGCCGGCCAGAGGGTCCTTTTGGGATATGCCGAGCTGCCGCCGGGCGCCGAGCAGGCCGCCGCAAGCCTGCATGTCCACGGCGCAAGGGCCAACGACAGGCGCAGCGGCGCCCCGGCGCCGATAGCGCTGCCCGGGCGCGCACCGCCACGGCTGAGGGAATAATCCGGCGGACGGAGCATGCAGTGCGGCGGCGTGGCGGCCGCGCTTGGAACGTTGCCGGGCGGTCGCCCGGCGGGCTAAGGGTTTCTGTTTGCGGCGGTTGATAAACCCGCCGGCAAGGCTACAAACGTGGCACAATGGGCGCCGAACACAGGGGTTTGGGGTTCCCGTAGTTTGATAGAGCGAGGTCCTTCATGCGTACTCGGATAGCGAGGAAGCTGCTGTATGCCGCTTTGGCGGTGGTTTGCCTGGCTCCCGGCCTGTGGGCCCAGAAAAAGGCCGGCCAGGTTACCCGGCAG
>Ga0315294_10008873_pt1 | contig 11040 bp, 14 predicted proteins | sample YL17G13_40_MG_FD_203626 | JGI IMG/M metagenome (GOLD analysis project Ga0315294, IMG submission 203626) | Sediment microbial communities from Yellowstone Lake, YNP, Wyoming, USA - YL17G13_40 | ecosystem: Environmental > Aquatic > Freshwater > Lake > Sediment | place: USA: Wyoming | collected... | reverse complement strand
AGATCTAATCGTCTTTGAAACTATATTAAATCGAGTAGTGCACAGCGAAAGTAATCATGAAAGGGGCCAATTCATCCCCGGCCTGAAGGCACGGGGTCTTCTTAGCCCCTTTACCCCAAGAGATAAACGGCGAAAAGATGATCACCGATGGTGACACAAATCCCGATTGATCCTTGGAATCAAGCTCGATTGTATGAATTGAGCGGTGAGGATCTCTACAGATAGTTTAGCGGGGTAGCGATGGAAACAGACGTCGTGGCGGCCATAAGAGAAGAGCTGGAGCAGAGCGCAGACGAGAAGACGAGAGACAATGCCAATCGCTTCTTCAAGGAGGAAGTGAAGTTCTACGGTGTGAAGAGCGCAGTGGTCAGAAAAATTGCCGAGAAATATTTCAAAGAGATAAAAACCAAAGATAAGAAGGAGATCTTCTCCTTATGTGAAAGGCTCCTGGAGTCGAACTTTGGCGAGGAGGCCGCCGTCGCCTTTGAGTGGGCCTACTCCCTCCGAAAGAGATACGAGCCCACAGACTTCCAGGTATTCGAGAGCTGGGTTCGGGAGTACGTCGACAACTGGGCGAAATGCGACACTCTCTGCAACCACACTTTAGGCTCCTTCATCGAGCAGTACCCTGAATTCATAAGAAATCTCAAAGATTGGGCCCGGTCGGAGAACAGGTGGCTTCGACGTGCCTCCGCAGTGACGTTGATCCTCCCGGCCAGGAAGGGGAAGTTCCTGGAGGACGTGCTGCAGATCTCAGACCTTCTGCTGAAAGACAAAGACGACCTGGTGCAGAAGGGCTACGGCTGGATGCTGAAAGAGGCGAGCAAGAAACACCAGGAAGAGGTCTACGACCACATCATGAAGCGAAAAGGTGAGATGCCCAGGACAGCGCTGAGGTATGCCCTGGAGAAGATGCCCGAGAATTTGAGAAGAAAGGCCATGCAGAGATAGTTGATGGAAAGCCTCGAAGAGCGCATCAGAAGGGTGGTTCAGGAGAACGTGGCCCTGGTCCCTTACGATCCCAAATGGCCCAGGCTCTTCCAGGAAGAGAAGGAGCTTCTTTTGGCCTGTCTGCCTCGGGAGATCATCGGCCAAATTGAGCACTTTGGAAGCACCGCCGTTCCCGGCCTGGCAGCAAAGCCCATCATCGATATCCTGGTGGAGGTTGCATCTTTGGAGGAGACGAGGCTCTGGATAGTTCCCATTTTGGAGGCGCAGGGCTACGATTACTTCTGGAGGCCGACCTGGGATGATGGCACACCGCCCTTCTATGCCTGGTTCATCAAGAGAGACTCTGAAGGCAGAAGGACTCATCATCTCCACATGGTGGAGCGCCATTTTGAGCACTGGGATCGCTTACTCTTTCGGGACTATCTCAGGGTGCATCCTGAGGCGGCTGGGGAATACCAGAGGCTGAAGATGCGTCTGGCCACGAGATACCCCCATGATCGCGTGGCCTACACCAGAGGGAAGACCGACTTCATCCTGAAAGCAATGGAGCAGGCGAAACGGGATTTGCGGATGGCCCAACCGCCTGCTGTAGGGCAGAGGCGATGACCCCCTGGTTCGGAGACTAAGAGGCTGCTACCAGGACGCTATCTGCGGGCGGGCCGGATCGAATCCGATGAGACCAGCTCACTTCTCTGAGCGCAAAAAAAGCTATGAAACCCCAGATCGTAACCGCAGCTTGGGAGACCCGAAACTCATCGACCGGCTCGACCTTCTTGATCTCTTCGGAGACCCTCATGGCAACTACTTGGCCTTAGGATCTGAACAACTTTCTCCATTCTCTTCTCTCTGGGAGCAGGCCGCCTCCATCTGCGCTTCGCCGATCCTCATTTGGCAGTGCGGGCAGATCATGCCCTCCTTCTGCCTGGCCTCTCTCTTCCTCTGCAGCACCTCTGAGAAGCCGGCCGCCAAAATCCCTGTGGGCAGGGCAAAGAGGCCGATACCCAGGATGACCACCACGGAGCCGATGAGCTTGCCCGTCGGCGTGATGGGAAACATGTCGCCGTAGCCCACCGTGGCCAGCGTCACCACGCCCCACCACATGGCCGCCGGAATGGATGAGAAGGCATCAGGCTGGGCCTTGTACTCCGCCTGGTACATCAGGCTGGAGGTGACGACGAGCAGAATTATGATGATGAATAACATCATACCCAGCTCCTCCCTTTTTAGCTTCAGCACATCCATGAAGGTCTGCAGCGACTCTGAGTAGCGCGCCAGCTTCAGCACCCGGAAAAGCCTGAAAAGCCTAAAGGCCCTCATGAACCTGAGATCTGAGAAGGCTAAGGGCAGGTAAAAGGGAAGGAAGGCCAGGAGATCGATGATGGCCAGGGGCGAGACCATGAACCTCAGCCTCCCTCTGACGGGATCTCTGAAATTGGGATCTTCAGTGCAGCTCCAGAGGCGCAGAAGGTACTCTACTGTGAAAACAGCAATGGAGAAAACATTGAAGGCGCTGAATATCAATGCATAGCGGTCGTGGATCCAGTCAACCGTCTCCAGGACCGCGGCCACTACGTTTAATACTATCAGGCCCATGATGAAGGGATCAAAGTACTTGCTGTCCTCGTCCCCCGGCTCCAGGATGCCGAAGATGCGGTTCTTGAGATTCTGATCCATCGCGACAAGCCAAAAGTGGTGTCTTGGATATAAAGCATTCTTCTTTCTAAGGGCCGTCTTCGGCACTTTCCTTCTCTTTGGCTTTCTTCTCCTCTCGCCGCCTCTGCAGCTCGTCCACGAAGCCGGAGGTTAGGATGGACGTGGGAAGGGCGAAGGTGGCCACTCCTAATATTATTATCAGACCGCCCACCACCTTTCCCAAGGGGGTTACGGGATAGACATTCTCGCCGATGGTGGTCATGGTCAGGGTCGCCCACCACATGGTAGCAGGGATGTTCGGAAAGTTTTTGGGCTGAGCATCGTGCTCCAGGAAGTAGACCACCGTCGAGGACAGAACCAGGAAGAAGATTATGGCCGAAAGGCTCATGGCCAGCTCGCGCTGCTGGGCCTTGATGACATCTATTATGGTCTGAAGCGACTGGGAGTACCGGTGAAGTTTTAGCAGCCGGAAGGTCCACAGAATCCTGAGGCTGCGCAGGAGCCTGTGGTCCGTCGGGAATGCCAGCGCCAGATAGAATGGCAGGATGACCATGAGATCTATGAGAGCCAGAGGAGTCAGGACGTACCTCAGCCTTCCCAGAAGAGGATTTTTGTAGCTTGGGTCCGCGTCGCAGGACCAGACGCGCAGAATATATTCTATTGTAAATATTATTATAGATATGTCCGAAAGATAATTGAGAAGAATCTTATGCGCCGCATAGATGCTCTCCACGGTCTCCAGAACCACGGCGGTGACGTTGAGGATCACCAGGATCAGCAAAAAGACGTTCACCGCCTCAGCCGTCCTGTCGTCGGATTCCGTTGCTTCCAAGATCTCGTAGATCCGGAGCTTATAGCTTTTGGCCATTTTGACTCCTTTGTATCTATCTTAATATATACGAACTTGCCCTCTTTTTAATATGCGTGCCGCCTGCCTCCAGCTTCGCGTCGCTCCCTGCAATCGAGAGGAGAACCTCTGCAGGGCGCTGGAGATGGCCCGCGAGGCCTTGCGCCGCGAAGCTGAGATACTGATCTATCCCGAGCTCTTTCTCACGGGCTTCTGCTACGAAGCCGGGGCGCATGACCTTCCGCCTCTTCCCCTTCTTGATCCCTTCCGGGCGCTGGCGCGCGAGCATGAGTGCCTGATCATCGGCTCCTTTTGCAGCGGCCGTCAAAACCTGGGGTTCTGCCTCGATGCGGAAGGCCTGGAGCTGCGGCCCAAGATCCATCCCTTCGATAAGGAGAAGGAGCACTTCGATGGCGGCGATTTCATCTCGCCCGTGGCCACGAAATGGGGCATGGCGGGCCTTGAGATCTGCTACGACCTGCGCTTCCCCGAGGTGGCGCGGGCCCTGGCCCTCCAAGGCGCAGACTTCCTGGTGACCGTGGCCCAGTTTCCCGCGGCCCGCAGGGCACAGTGGCGGGCCCTCTGCCTGGCCCGGGCCATCGAGAACCAGATGCCCCACCTGGCCTGCAACTGGGCAGATGGGGGAGACTCTCTCATCGTCAGCGCTCGCGGTGAGGTACAGGCCGAGGCCGGAACGGGGGAGGCGGTGATCGTGGACGAGGTTGACCTGGCCGAGCGGGATGCAGTGCGCCGCGAGATCCCCTGCTTCGCCGACCGGCGGCCAGAGATCTACTGAGGTGTGATCTTGAACGCCTTGACCAGGAATTTCCTGATCTCGAAGTTCAGGGAGTACTATCTTGAGTCCTCTCTGGACGTCCCGCCCTCCCTGGAGGCGCGCGAGTGGGGCTTCATCCTCTTCGACGACTCCGGCATGCGCCGCCACAAGTCCTTCTTTGGCCGGGGCGAGCTGGCGGACTACGTGCGCAGCATGGTGCCTGCCCACATCTATCACTCCGCTGCTTACTACCAGCGGCCCGGAGCGCCCACCATGAAGGAGAAGCTCTGGCAGGGCGCGGATCTGATCTTTGATCTGGATGCCGATCACCTGCGCAAAGCGCCCCAATCCTACGGGGAGATGCTGGCCATGGTGAAGAAGGAGACACAAAAGCTCCTGGGCTTTCTCACGGCGGACTTCGGGTTTGCGGATGATAAACTGAGCATCGCCTTCTCCGGGGGCCGGGGCTACCACATCCACGTCCGGGACCCGCGCGTACTTCAGTTGGGCAGCGATGAGCGCCGAGAGATCGTGGATTATATGACTGGTCGCGGATTGAATCTCGATAGATTCATCTATGGAGTTCGAGTAGGCGGAGATTGCGGTGTTAGAAGTGCTACCAAGTTAACATCCCCCCCAGAGGGTTCTGCTGGCTGGGGAAACAAGATTAACCGTTCTATATTATCATTTATAACTAAGATAAGGAACCTCGACCGAGAGGAGGCCTTGAAAGTATTATCACAAACCAAAGGACTGGGCCCAAAGAAGGCATCTGATTTTTACCAAAGCGTCCTTGAAGATCGAGTTCTTAACGAAATACGGATAGGAAACCTAGATTTCCTTAAGGGCAGCTCCGCTGTATGGGGAAGCCTTCTTGGCGAATACTTAGAACGAGAAAGAGTAAATGCAGTTGTCAGCCTGGACGAGGAGAGGGGCGAGACCGACGAGCCTGTCACCGCCGATGTGCGCCGGCTGATTCGCTGTCCGGGAAGCCTGCACGGAGGCACTGGCTTCCGGGTGACGCCCTTAACCCTGTCCGGCCTGGAGGAGTTCGATCCCCTGCAGGATGCCGTGGTCTTCGGTGATGATCCCGTGCCCCTGGAGATCCAGAAGCCCTTTTGCACGGAGATGAAGGGCGAGCGCTATTCACTGGCCGAGGGCGGAACGGAAGTGCCGCTGCACGCGGCGGTCTTCCTCATGGCCCGGGGTGTGGCGGAAGCGCGGGCAAAGCTTTGAATCAGTGATAAATCTATATATAGTATCCAATCTTTGATAAAGAGCCGCGCCAAAGGGCTGACGGAGGATGAATGGACCTGGCCAACACGCTCCGGGAGGAGCGCAAGTCCGCGGAACTCCAGCATCTGGATAAGAACTTTTACCAGCAGGTCGGAGCCTATCTGGTCGGCCTGGGACAGGAGCACTCCAAGATAGGAGATCCCTTCAGCGTAGAGGCCCAGATTCTCCATGATACCCTCAAGAGCGAGAAGAGCAGTGTGAACAGGCTCATCGACCAGAGGCTGAAGAAGATCGTCCGCCGGGCGCTGCGCAACGCCCGCTCCGATTCCAGGGAGGACGCTTTCCAGGGCATGACCGAAGATGAGGAGGAGATCTACAGGAGCCTTCTTTCGGGCATTGCAAAAGGACGCGAGGCCATAATGGCTCACGTGTCTCACACCGAAAGGCCTTTAACGGGCAAGAAAGATATAATCCGGGACTACGAAGTTGTTAGGTTGCTGGATAGTGTTCCTTTGTTTGTGGGAATTGACGGGAGGAATTATCTCCTCTCCAAAGACGATGTGGCAGCCCTTCCGGCCGTTCACGCCAAAAACCTGCGAAACAAAAATCTAGCGGCTGAAGTGAAGATTGAGAGATGATCTGAAGTGAAGATGCCAAAAAACCTTAACGCTTACTGCCCATTCTGCAAGAAGCACACCGCCCAAACGGTGGAGCGAGTGAGAAAGGGCCGGGCTTCCTCCTTGACTCACATTTCGAGGCAGAAGCTCAGAGCCAATGGAATCGGAAATCAAGGCAAGTTCTCCAAAGTGCCGGGCGGCGACAAGCCCACCAAGAGGCTGAACCTCAGGTACCGTTGCAGCGTCTGCAAGAAGGCTCACAACCGGCCTGGCTTTCGGGCGGGCAAGTTCGACCTGGTGGAGGGATAGATCTGTCATCCAAGTTCATCAAGGTAAAGTGCAACGACTGCGAGAACGAGCAGGTGATCTTCGCCCATGCCTCCACGGTCGTGAAGTGCCTGGTATGCGGGCGGACTTTGGCTGAGCCCACGGGCGGCAAGGCCGAGATCAAGACCCTGGTAGTGGAAGCCTTAGAGTGATCTTTGATGCAACGTGAGGGCTGGCCAGAGCCTGGATCCCTGGTGGTCTGCACTGTGACTCAGGTGGTGGACTTCGGGGCCTTTGTCTCTCTGGATGAGTATTCCGGCAAGCAGGGCCTGATCCACATCTCTGAGGTGGCCAGCGGATGGATAAAGTACATCCGCGACCACGTGCGAGAGGGGCAGAAGATAGTATGCAAAGTCCTGAATGTGGACACGTCCCGGCACCATATCGACCTCTCATTGAAAGATGTGAATGAGCATCAGCGTCGGGAGAAGATCCAGGAGTGGAAGGCCGACCAGAAAGCCTGGAAATGGCTGGAGATGGCCTACAAAGACCGGCCCGAGGATACCAAGCGGGTGGCTGACGTTCTTGTGGCGGCCTACGACAGCCTCTACCTGGCTATGGAAGAGGCGGCGATCAGCGGAGCTGATGCCCTGAAAGACGCGGGCCTGCCAGAGGAAGACGTAGCCATCCTGGAAAATCTCTCCAAGGAGAACGTCAAGATACCCTCCGTTGACATCAGCGGCTACGTGGATATCACCTCTCCGGCTCCTGATGGGGTGGAGGTCATCCGCAAGGCCCTCAAGCAGGCCAAGCGCATCAAAGACAAGGATGCGACGCTAAGCGTCACCTACATCGGTGCGCCACGCTACCGCATTCATGTTACCGCTCCCGACTACAAGCATGCTGAGTCTGTTCTCAAGAAGTCTGCTCAGGCTGTGGTGAAGTACATCGAGCAGCACGGCGGAGAAGGCACCTTCCTCAGAGAAGCATGAGATCCAAGATCCTGAGGTGTACGGCCTGCGGCCGCTACACCCTGAAGGATGCCTGTCCCCTCTGCGGCGCCCCTGCTGTTATTACCAAGCCGGCGAGGTTCTCTCCCGAAGATCCTTATGGAAAGTACAGGAGAGCCATTGCCCAGGAGGCAAAATGAAGGAGACGCTAGTTCACCGCGTAAGAGAAATGACGCTGAAGAATCCCATCATGGTAGAGGGGCTACCCGGCGTGGGTCATGTGGGAAAGCTGGTGGCCGATCACATGGTAGAGGAGCTGCAAGCGGAGAAGATCATCGAGATCTACTCCCCTCACTTTCCGCCCCAGGTCATGGTGAAAGAAGACGGCACCATCAAGCAGGTCAGGAACGAGATCTATGCTCGCCAGGGAAAGGATGGCGAGCCGGATCTGCTCATCCTCATCGGCGACTACCAGAGCGCCACCAACGAGGGGCACTATGAGCTCACGAGCATCTTCCTGGACATTGCCCAGAGCTTCCAGGTGCAACGCATCTATGCCCTGGGCGGCTATGGCACGGGTCAGTTCGTTGATAGGCCCACAGTCATGGGTGCTGCCACCAGGACAGAGCTGGTGGAGGAGATGAAGCAGCAGGGGGTAGTCTTTCACGAGAACGAGCCGGGAGGAGGCATTATCGGTGTCTCCGGGCTCCTGCTGGGGCTGGGAGCCCTGCGGGGCATGGATGCCGTCTGCCTGATGGGAGTTACCAGCGGATATCTCGTCGATCCCAAGGCGGCGCAGGAAGTGCTCAGGGTTCTCTCCCGCATTCTGGGGCTGGACGTAGGCATGCAGGCTCTGGAGGAGCGGGCAAAGGAGATGGAGAAGATCATAGGCAAGCTCCAGGAGATGGAGCGGGCCCAGGCACCTTACGAGGCTGGCGGAGATGAAGATCTCAGATACATCGGATAGCCTCACCGAATATGCCCATCAGCTCCTGGCCTTGGCAAAGCAAGAGGGGGCGGAGGAGGCAGAGGTCTTTGGCGTCTTGGGCCGTTCCGTGGACATAGACCTGCGAAAAAATGTGGTGGAACTGGCCAGCGAGAGCTTTCACCGCGGTCTGGGCCTGAGGGCGGTGGTGAAGGGCGCGGTCGGCTTTTCCAGCACCAGCGACATGACACTCCTAGCATCAGTCGCCCGTAGCGCCGTAAGGGCCGCCCGGGCGAGAGGGTCAGACGAATCCTGGCGCTCCCTTCCCTTTCCGGAGAAGGCCGTCCAACCGGAGGGTGTCTTCGATGCGCAATTGGAAGGAATCGGGCCGGAGTTGTGTCTTGATCAGGCGCAGAGCATGCTGCAGGGCTGTGCCGAGGTTCAGGGAGTGGCGCCTGTCTCCGGGGGCGTGGTTTGCGCTTCTGGAACAAGTTTTGTGATAAACACGCATGGCATTGAGCTGCTGGAGACCTCAACGCTGATGCATGCCTCTCTGGAAACCATCGCCAGAGGAGCAGACATTGCCACAGGCAGCGAGTTCCAGAATTCTCGAACCCTTCTGACCACCCTGGGTGAGGTGGGGAAAGCAGCGGCCGAGATGGCCCGGGCATCTTTAGGAGGCGTGAAGGCCGAGAGCGGAACCTTCGAGGTCCTCCTCAAGCCTCTGGCTTTTGCTGAGCTGCTGGAGAGCACCCTGCTGCCTTCCCTGTCCGCAGACAGCGTGCAAAAAGGGCGCTCTTCGCTGACGGGAAGGGTGGGAGAGATAATCTCTGCGGAAAGCCTCCGGGTTATGGATGACGGCCTGCTTGCGGGCGGCATGGACTCCTCGGCCTTCGATGGGGAAGGCGTGCCATCTCAGAAGAACGTTCTCATCGAAGAAGGCGTCTTAAAGGGATTCCTCTACGACAGCTACACTGCGGGAAAAGAGGGTCTTAGGTCCACGGGCAACGCGGTGCGCTCCGGATACTCTGATGTTCCCCGAGTGGGCATCCGAAACCTGATCGTAAGCTCCCCGGTGGCCCATGACCTCCTGGCGGAGACGAAGGGATATCTCGTAAACGGTCTCATCGGTGCCCATACCGCTAACCCCATCTCCGGAGACTTCTCTGTGGAGGCAAGAAACGGCTTTTGGGTCATGCCGGGCGAGGAAGCGAAGCCAATTCGGTCCTTGATGCTTGCCGGGAACATCTTCGATCTCCTCAAGGACATAGAGGTGGGCACAGACCTGCGCATGGTGGGTGCCATAGTCACACCAACGGTCAAGGTCAGAATGAAAGTTGTAGGCAGCTAAGGTGGTTTTGATGATTATCGGAGGACCGGCCTCCCAGCTATTAGCAGGAAGGGTGGCGGCCATTTTAGGGGAAACGCTTGCTTTTTGTGATTACAGGAGATTTCCCGATGGTGAATCGTACACTCAGGTGTTAACGCCGCTGGAGGACGAGGTAGCGATAATCCAATCCACGCCTACGGATCAAGATCTCGTTTATCTGTTGCAGCTCCTGGACATCTATCGGGATCAAAAGGTTTCGCTGGTCATACCCTACTTCGGCTATGCCCGCCAGGACAAGGTCTTCAAGCCTGGCGAGCCCATGACTGCCCGGGCGGTGGCCACTGCTCTCAATCCCTTCTTGAAGAATGGCCGGATCTTTCTGGTGAACATCCACTCCCCGTCGATATTATCTCATTTTCAGTGCGAGGCCAAGAACCTGGATGCGACGCTCCTCTTGGCCGAGGGGATCGGCTCTCTTGGCCTTGAGCATCCCGCGATCGTATCCCCCGATAAGGGCGCGGTGGCCATGGCGAAGGTGGCAGCGGAGCGTTTGGGTGTAGATTACGATTACCTCCAGAAGACCAGGCACTCTGGCACGGAGGTATCCTTGGCGCCGAAGGAGATTGATGTAAAGGGAAGGGACGTGGTTATCATCGACGACATGATCGCCACGGGCGGCACCATGGCTACCGCAATCTCCCTCCTTCGTCAGCAGGGGGCGAGGCGAGTCTATCTGGCGGCAGTACACGCTGTGCTCACGGGTTCGGCGGTGCTCAAGCTCTACCGCTCCGGAGTGGAGATGGTCCTGGCTACGGATACCCTGGACAAGGGCATCAGCACGGTCTCGGTTGCACCGCTGATTGCGGAGGCACTGAGGTCGAAGTAGCGGACGCGATAATGCCAAAATCAAATCTGGCCCACAACTTCAGCCAAGGCTGCAGGATCTCTTGGAATAATGACTATTGGCCCTCGTAACTTCAGGCACAACTTTTTAAACTTGAGCAGACTTTAGTTAACCCAGAGCATCGGCCAGCTAGCCTTGAAGCCTGACGAGGACGAGATCCAAAAAAGGGGCTGGTGGCAGTTCTAGAGGAAGGGAACGAATGCCCAGTAGCGATCAATGGAAAGACTATGTAAGAGATGCCGATGAATTTTTTATCGCTTATGCTATGACGTGTCCATGTGGGCATCTGCAAAACCATCTCTTTTTGATTGGACATGCAATTGAGCTTTATTTAAAAGCTATTTATATAAAACAAACTGGTGATGAAGCTAAGGCGATGAGGTGCAGACATAATGTCAAAGAATTATTCGAGGCATGCCAAGAAAATGTACCACCATTTTTGCCAAAATTTGAATTCAATGGAAATTATGAAATATTTAAGTTCAAAGGAAAATATCAAGATCTACAAGAATTGTGGGCTACAGGAGCTGCTAAAGCAAGCTGGGCTCCATTTGAAAAAGAAAAAGTTCTTCATTGGTTGAGCTA
>Ga0315294_10008872_pt1 | contig 11040 bp, 7 predicted proteins | sample YL17G13_40_MG_FD_203626 | JGI IMG/M metagenome (GOLD analysis project Ga0315294, IMG submission 203626) | Sediment microbial communities from Yellowstone Lake, YNP, Wyoming, USA - YL17G13_40 | ecosystem: Environmental > Aquatic > Freshwater > Lake > Sediment | place: USA: Wyoming | collected... | reverse complement strand
GGGGTCCTCGCGGGGAAGAAAACGGACGAAGGCGCGCGCGGCACGGTGGATGCTGAGGGGCGCGCACAAGGGCCTCGGCAACCATCGAGGCCGCCAGATCGAGCAACGTGCGGGATGCCATTGGGCGCCTCCTTTCGCGGGTGCAGACAGGCCGATGCAGTGAATGCGATTATATCACGCGTCCAACTTGGCGTCAACCTGGCGCGGGAGGTTGAGCCCGTTGGGTGCCGTCAACGAATGGGAAAAACCAATAGACGAATAGACGCCGGCGTCATTCGTTTCGTTGAATGGGACGGGCAGGCATGCTGGGAAAGAGACCCGCACAGCGCGGGCGTGGACGGCTGATCGAGAACGCGGGCGGGTGCTGCTCGAGCCCCGGATCGGGGAGCGACACCCCGCAGGCTGCAGTTGCCTTCGGGAGGGTGTGTGTCAGAACGTCAGCTCATCCCCCGCCGCGAACGGCGCCACGCGCTCGCCAAAGGCCCCGGCCAGCGCCACGTACGCAGACTGGCCGCTGCAGTGGTTGGGGTACAGCCGCGGCGGGCCGTAGTCGCGCAGGGTCTCCACGACGTGCTCGATCTGGTCCGCGTTGGCGCTCACCAGGTGCGTGCCGCCCAGCACGGCCTGAATCGGCCCCGGGAAGGTACGGCGTACCTGCTGCAGCGTGTTGAGCAGCCCGGCGTGGCAGCAGCCGCACAACACCAGCAGTCCTTGCGGCGCGTGCAGCACCAGCGACAGGTCGTCGCGGTAGGGGTCGGGCGCCCAGCGTCGGCCCTGGAGCACCAGGTGGTTGGGGGCGCGGCCCTCCGGCTCGCTGCGTCCGCGTATTTCTCCGGTGGTAAAGACGCCCGGCAGCACCTCCTGCGGCTCGGCGCTGAGGCGTAGCTCTGCCAGGTGCTCCAGTTCGGCGCGGCCCAGGCTGAGCCCGATGGAGCGCACCTCGCGGCCACGCCGCGCAAAGCGGTCGCGGAAGAGGTCCGGGTGGGCGTAGAGTGGGATGCGCCCGGAGCGGGCCAGCAGCACGGCCAGGCCGCCAGTGTGGTCATAGTGGGCGTGGCTGAGCACCAGCGCGGCCAGGCTGGCCGGGTCCAGCCTGGCCAGCTCCAGGTTGTGCAGCAGCACCGTGCCGCTGCGCCCTGTGTCGAGCAGCACGCGGCCGCGCGGTGTCTCGATCAGCACAGCCAGGCCGTGTTCGCCCCAGTACTCGGAGCCTGCCCGCACGGAATTGTCCACCAGGCAACGCATCCTCAATGCCGGCTTGGGCATGCGAACCCTCCTCCCCACGCGATTGTGCGTCCTGCCCGCATTCTAGCGGCAGCCTGCGGCCCTGTCAAGCTCAGGTCACCCTCCCGCAGGTTGGCGCAAGGCCTGGGTGTGAGTGGGTGTCCGGGCAACCTTCGGGAGGGTGCGCTTGCGCGCCAGCACGGCTTATGGTAACATTCGGCAGCATACACCACCCGCAAACGGACTGCCGGACTATTGCCTGATGGACCTATGCCGTCCCAAGGGAGGTCGAACATGATGGACTGGCGAGCCCTGCTCACGTACGACCCGCTGCCCCCGTTGCTCACGTCGGGGAACGCTGCCCTGAACTACTGGGCGCGGCGCGACCTGCTGAACGAGACCGTCGGGCCCGTGGAGACTCTCTGGGAATTGCGCGAGCCCGTCAAGCTCCTGCGCAAGCAGCAGGCTGATGGATCGTGGACGTACCCCGGCGGCGGCAAACCGGTCCACCGCGCCACCGAAGACTATGACCAGATCGAGACCTTCCGCAGCCTGGGCTACCTGGTCGTCAAATGGGGCCTGAACTCGCAGCACCGGGCCCTGCGCCAGGCAGCCGAGTACCTCTTCTCCAAGCAGACTGCCGAGGGCGACCTGCGCGGCATCTACGGCAACCAGTACAGCCCCAACTACACCGCTGCCATTCTGGAGTTGCTGATCAAAGCGGGCTACGGCCAGGACCTGCGCGTCGCCAGAGGGCTCGATTGGCTGCTCTCGGTGCGCCAGGACGATGGCGGCTGGGCGATTGCCCTGCGCACGGCCGTGGTCAAGTTCGACGCCGCCACTCTGGGCGGCCCGACGCTGCAGCCGGAACGCTCCAGGTCGTTCTCGCACATGGTCACTGGCGTGGTGCTGCGCGCTTTCGCGGCGCACGAGCAGCGCCGGCGCACTCCCGAGGCGCGCGCGGCCGGCGAGCTGCTGGCATCCCGGCTGTTCCAGAAGGACGCCTACCCAGACCGGGGCAGCCCCGAGTTCTGGCTGCGTCCCACGTTTCCGTTCTGGTTCACCGACCTCGTCTCGGCCCTCGATTCGCTCTCCTGGCTGGGGTTCGATGCCAGCCAGGCGCGCGTTCGAGAGGCGCTCGACTGGCTGATCGCGCAGCAGCAGCCGGACGGCGCATGGAGGCTGCGCATGCTGCGAGGTGGCGGGGACAAGCACGCGCCGCTGTGGTGCAGCCTGGCCATTGCCCGCGTGTTCAAGCGCATGGCGGGATGATCGTCCGCGACCCGCACCGGTCCAAGGCGCCGGTGCTGAAGGATGCGGCGAGGCCAGACACGGAGCTCCATCATTGCCGATTGACGGTGGTGCGGTTCGAAGCGCAATGATCGCAGCACAGGCCGTCGGGCTGCAACCCTCCCGAAGGGAAGCGCGCACTTCGGGCAGGCATTGGCGGTGCGGCGGTGGCGCGTGCCTGTGGTATAATCATCACACAGCGCGAGCCCCCATCGCCACGCCGTCACAGCGCGTTCGCCTTCTTTCGAGCGCACAGCACGCGGACAGGAGGAGCTAGCATGAAGACCCCGCAAGAGTACATCGCCAGCCTGGCGGCCATGAAGCACAACGTGTGGCTAAACGGCCAGCGTGTCGAACGCCCCTGGGAGCACCCCCAGATCGCCCCCGGCGTCAACATCGTGCGACTGACCTACGAGTGGCCGCAGCGGCCCGAGCACCAGGAGCTGCTCACCGCCACCTCGCACCTGACGGGCCAGACCGTCAACCGCTTCAACCACATCCACCAGAGCCCGGACGACCTGCAGAAAAAGGTCGAGATGACGCGCCTCTACTGCCGCGAAACCGGCTGCATCCAGCGTTGCATGGGCATCGACGCGCTCAACGCGCTCTCCATCATCACCCGCCACGCCGACGACACGTTCGGCACGCAATACTCTGCGCGCCTGCTCGAGTACCTGCGCTACTTTCAGCGCGAGGACCTGACGGCCAACGCCGCCATGACCGACGTCAAGGGCGACCGCGCCCTGCGACCCCACGAGCAGGCCGACCCCGACCTCTACCTGCACGTGGTCGAGCGGCGGTCCGACGGCATCGTGGTGCGCGGAGCCAAGGCCCACAACACCGCCGCCCCCTACGCCCACGAGCTGATCGTGCTGCCCACGCGCGACATGCGCGAGGAAGATGCCGACTATGCCGTGGCCTTTGCCATCCCCGCCGACGCCCCGGGCCTCACCCTGTTCTGCCGCGGCGCGGCGCCGTCCGTCCAGCGCGAGATGAGCGCGCCGCTCAGCTCACGCTACGCCAGCGTCGAGTCGCTAACCGTCTTCGAGGACGTCTTTGTGCCCTGGGAACGCGTGTTCCTGTGCGGCGAGTGGCAACTGGCAGGCTACCTGGCCGAGACCTTTGCCACCTACCACCGCCATTCCTACTGCGGCTGCAAGCCCGCCATCAGCGACCTGCTGCTGGGCGCGGCGGCGCTGGTGGCCGAGTACAACGGCATCGAAAAGGCCCACCACGTGCGCGAGAAGCTGACCGAGTTCATGGTCACGGCCGAGCTGGTGCACGCCTGCGGCCTGGCCGCCGCGCTCAAGGCCCAGCGTATGACCTCCGGCACCTACCTGCCCGACCTGGTCTACTCCAACGTGGGCAAGTTCTACGCCGGCACCCATCTGCACCACGAGCTGGAACTGCTGCAGGACATCGCAGGCGGCCTGGTGGTTAGTATGCCTTCCGAAGAGGACTACACCAGCCCCGCGGTGGGCGGCCTGCTCAAGAAGTACCTGGCCGGTCCCGCCGACGTCGCAGTGGACGATCGCGTGCGCTGCTTCCGCCTGATCGAGGACATGAGCGCCAGCAAGTTTGCCGGTCTGCTGATGGTGGCCAGCGTCCACGGTGGCGGCTCGCCCGAGGCCGAGCGCCTGGCCATCCTGCGCAGCTACGACCTGGAGAGCCGCATGGAGCTGGCCAAACACGCGGCTGGCATCGCAGGGTAGGGAAGGGGGACAACCACGGAGACACACAGGAAGGAGATCCCTATGCCGTGGCAAGACCAATTGAAGGGCGACTCGTTGTCCTGGCTCCTGGAGCCCGATGCGCCCGGAGTGCGCTACCTGGCCCTGCGCGACCTGCTGGACCGCCGCGACGACGATCCGGAGCTGTGCGCGGCGCGCCAGGCCGCGCACGCCGAGGGCCCCATCGCCGCCATCCTGGCCCAGATGCACCCGACCGGATTCTGGGTGCAGCCCGGCCCGGGCTACAACCCCAAATACCGCTCCACGGTCTGGTCGTTGCTCATGCTGGCGCAGTTGGGCGCCTCGGCGGCGCAGGACGAGCGCATCGCGCGCGCCTGCGCCTACGTCCTGGAGCATGCCCTCACCGCGGGCGGGCAGTTCAGCGCTTCGGGCGCGCCATCAGGTACGGTCGACTGTCTGCAGGGCAACCTGTGCTGGGCGCTGTTCGAGCTGGGCTGCTCCGCTGCGCGTCTGCAGTTGGCCATGGACTGGATGGCGCGCAGCGTCACGGGCGAGGGGGTGGCGCCGCCGGGCGACCGCCAGGCCAGCATGCGCTACTATGCGGGCAAGTGCGGGCCGCTTTTCGCCTGCGGGGCCAACAACAAGCTGCCCTGTGCCTGGGGCGCGGTCAAGGTCATGCTGGCGCTGGGCCGCTGGCCCGCAGAACACCGCACGCCCGTCATGGCGCGCGCCATCGCGCAAGGCGTGGACTTGCTGCTGAGCGTAGATCCCGCCACGGCCGCCTACCCCGCAGGCTGGAGCGACAAACCCAGCCAGAGCTGGTGGAAGTTCGGCTTCCCGGTGTTCTATGTCACCGACGTGCTGCAGGTCGTCGAGGCATTGATCGCACTGGGCTACGGCAGGGAACCGCGCCTGGCACACGCGTTGGACCTGGTCCGCGCCAAGCAAGACGCCCAGGGACGCTGGGCGCTCGAGTACGACTTGGCCGGCAAGACCTGGGTGGACTGGGGTCCCAAGCGGCAGCCCAACAAGTGGGTCACGCTGCGCGCTGTGCGCGCGCTCAAGCAGGCGGGATGAGTCGTGCCGCTCCCTTCCCGAAGGCTGCACTTGCCTTCGGGAAGGTCAGACTTCTGGGAGGCAACACCTGTGGAGACATTGCAGGCCATTCGCACGCGCAAGAGCATCCGCAAGTTCCTGGACAAGCCGGTGCCAGAGGACCTCATCCGCCAGGCCTTGCAGGCCGCCATCCGCGCGCCTTCGGGCGGCAACCGGCAGCCGTGGCGCTTTGTGGTCTGCACCGACCGCGAGAAGATCCGCCGCTTTGACCCGCTCGAGCACCAGCCCTGCGTCGAGCGCGCTCCCGCCGTGATCGTGGCCTGCGCCAACCCACACGATACCTGGGCCAAGTACGACGAGGAGGACGACTGCTACGTGCTCGACACCGCGGCGGCGATCGAGAACCTCCTGCTGGCCCTGCACGACCTGGGTCTGGGCGCCGTGTGGGTGCTGACGTGCAGCAAGCGCGACATCCGCAAGCTGCTCAACATTCCGCTGCACTGGCAGATCGTCTCGATCATCCCGTGCGGCTACTACGACAACTCCGACCCCTGCAACAGGCGCCTCACCAGCCGCAAGCCGCTGGCTGACGTCGTCTTCTGGAACCAGTGCGAGTGAGGACTGGGTACACGGATTCCACGGATGCAACGGATTCATACGGATGAAGACATAATGATCGAATGATCCGTGTGAATCCGTCCCATCCGTCCAATCCGTGAACTGAAAGGGTCTCCCTTGGAAAGGAGAGAGGCTGATGGTGAGACGAGTGCTGCTCACGGCTGGCTCTGTGCTGGGGCTGTTTTTGCTGTGCGGCGTGGCGGCCAGGGCCGATGGCGCGCATCGCGTCTGCCTGCCCACCGTGATGAAGAGCGCGGCGGGATCGACGGTCGAGCTGGTCTTTGAGTTCAGCCAGGTGCAGCGACCGGGGCAGGACCCGCGCGAGCTGGCCGTGGCCTTCCACTCCATCGCCTTCCTCGATGCCGAGGCGCGCGCTATGGGCGAGCTTGTCCTCGGCACGCCCCAGGCCAACGCCCTGCAGGGCGAGGGCTGGTGGGGCAACGAGACGCACCCCGACCTCGGCCCGTTCCAGTGGGCCGGCAGCGCGGCCCGACACGCCGTGCTGCGCCTGCCCATCCCCCTTGGCTGCGGGGGCCTGCTCTTGCACATCAACTCGATCGCCGATGGAATGTGGATGACCGTCAGGCTCGACGGCGCGGCCGTGGCGCGGCTGCCGGTGGACGCCTACTGGCACGACGGCTACGTGCCGGTAGGCGCGACGGCCTTTTCCACCGCGCCCGGGATGCCTCCGCAGTGGACGGCCGGACGCTACTTCCCTGCCTTCTCCTCGAGTGGCCGTCTCTACTCCATCCACGTGCGCAGCGCGCTCGAGAACTGGTGGCAGGACACCACGTCTCCACAATGGCGCATCAACTCCTCACCCAGCACCATGCAGGCCCTCACGCTGGTGGGCATGCAGGGCGTGATCAACCGGAACGGCGCCGCCGTCTTTCTGGACTGGGAAGACCGTGGCCTCTCTCGTGACGTCAACCAGCATTGGCTCTCGCTCGCGCGCCCGCAGATGGAGGTCATCGACCTGGACCTGGACGGCATGAGCGCGTTCCTGTTCCTCTACCAGCGCTTCGCCCAACGCTTCCAGGGCGCCGTGGTCTACGACCCGCAGGTGCCCGACACGATCAACCTGGCGACCATGTACGCGGGTCTGGAGGAACGCATCATCCTGGCCCCGGAACAGCTTGGACTGCCAGGCCTGCCCACCTTCCGCTCGGTGACTGACCTGCGCCCGCTGGCGCAACAGGAGGGCTGGGACGCGACCGAGGAGGGCAAGTACGGGCTCTACGACTGGGTCTACCGCAACCTGTGGCCGCGCCTGGATCGCCGCATCGTGGGCGTGGTCAGCCCCGGCCCGCCCACCTCGCGCGAGATCATGGGCGCGTCAGGGCGCTACTATCCCGTGGGCATGGCCTCGCGCGACCACCTGGTGGCCCTGCGCGCCTGCGCCCTGTGGCTCTCGCCGCTCGAGCAGCCACAGGCTGCGCTCTTCGAGCGCTTTGTGCAGGAAGCCTCCGCGCCGCCGGTGGTCTACGGCTTTTTCGGGAATGACGAGGTGGGCACGGTCGCACTGGCCTCGCGCAACGGCGGCTGGTGCCCCGCGCTCACCAACGGCAACGCGCCGCTCGCCGCAGGCAACCAGACGGTTCTGGCGGCCGTGCGCCCGGCCCTCCAGCGCTACCCCGCCGAAATCGATCCGCAGCGCCTGCTGGCCACGCTCGACGGCCGCCCAGTCATGACCCTGTGGTCCTCGGACGGCGACAACGTCGCCTTTCAGATCGAACAGGGCTTTCACGGCGGGGTGGATTTCTACTGGGACGCCGTGCAGGGTCGCCGCTTTGGCTGGACCACCAACCCCGTGCTGGCCGACCTGCCGCTGGTGTGGAACGACTATGTCGCGACGCGCCACGAGGTTAGCCTGGTGAGCGGGTTGTCGGGCTGTGGCTACATGTACCCGGCGCTGATGAGCGACGCGCAGCTCGATGCCTACCTGGCGCGTGCCAGGACCTACCTCGGCGAGACCGGTCTGCGCGTGCTGCATCTGGACAACCGCTACGGCCCCCTGTTGGACGCACTGGAGGGCGCCACCCTCGCGCGCTACTACCAGGGACTGCGTGACGCGGGCTACCTGGGCGCGTTTGTGGGCGGCTCCGGCTGGCCGTGGGGCATGGGCTTCTACTACGCCGGGGCGCCCACTCCGGCCGTGCCCTCTTCCTACCGCCTGACGACCGTCAACCGCGCCGCCATCATCCAAGACCTGCTGGCGCGGCGGCCCGGCGAGTACCGCGTGGACCCGGCCGCCCCCTGCCTGTGGCAGGCCCCGGATCCCACCGACTATGGCTGGCGGACAGGCCAGGTGGTGCAGGATGCGGACGCCAACCTCGGCCAGAGCCTGCGCTTTTCGGCCGCTGCACGGCCGTCGGGAGGACTGGGTGTATGGGGTCCGTTCAGCGCGCTGGGTCCGGGCACCTACGACGTCACCTACCGCCTCAAAGTGGCCGACAACCGCGAGACGCGCGCGCTCGCGCAGCTCTTCGTCGGCGTACAGGAGCCTGCCTGGCGCTTCATCACGCGGCGCTACGTCGCGCCGAGCGAGTTTGCGCGCGCGGGCCAATACCAGGACTTGGTCATTACTTTCACGTTGGACCGCTTCACGCCCAATGTCGAGTTCCGCCTGGATTACTACGGCGGCCTGGTCGGTGATTGGGCCAGCACCGACCTGTTTGTCGACGAGATCGTGTGCCGGCGCCGCGGCGGATTGGACCTGCCCGTCATGGCGGCGGTCTTCATCCCGCTGGTGGGTGCGACGGAGCCGCTGCCGCCCAGCCTGGCCATTGCCGAGGAGTTCGAGGCAGCGGGCGGGCTCGTGCTGACGCCCGACGAGTTCATGGCCGCGCTCAACCCCGAGTACCTGATCGAGTTCGCGACACCAATCGTCGGCGCCAACCACCCCGCCTTGGTCCAGGCGCGGGCGCAACTGCGCGACGGTCGCTACCTGGAGAGCCTGCTCACCCTACGTGGCGCGTTGAGGACGTGTCGATAGCCTGGCAGAGTTGCTCGGCCCTTTCGTCGCGACCGCTTGACAAAACAGGGTGATGAGTTACAATAAACTTGGCATCGCGCCATGCGTGACAACGCGCTGAGTAGCTATTCCGCGCTGGTGCAGAGAAGGCCCAGCAGGGGCGAATCGGCTTGCTATGGGAGGGGAGGCGGTCCTTGGTCGAGTTGAAGAGCATCCAGGAACTGTGTGAACGCATCCTGCATGACTTTCTGCCGGAGCGATCATCCTGTTTGGTTCGTACGCCTATGGCAACCCCTCTCCCGGCTCGGACGTGGACTTGCTTGCGGTATTGCCTTTCACAGGCAAGCCCTTCCGCAAATCGCTGGAGATCCTAAGCCGCATGGACCCGTGCTTCCCCATCGACCTGACGTGACCATTAGAGAGTGACTGGATAGGGGCGATTGGCGGCTGGGCGAGGAGAGATGGTTGGGGCTGCGGCGATTGACTGCCGTGATCGAGTGCGAAGGTGCTCGCTACGAGGTAACATGCCAGGAGCTTGACGTCGTCAGTTAGGACAGGACCGTCGACGAAGCACACTGGAATCTGGTCGAGGCCGTGGAGGCTTGCTTCAAGGCGGCGATGCCGTCAGGAGCCCGAAACAGGTTGGGGTGGAACAAGCAGGCAGTGTGGCTCGGCCCGTATGGTGTTCGCAGCCAGTTGTCTATGACCACTATGGCGACGCGGAATGGGAGGGTGCTGCGAGTGCGCCTGGCTCGATGGTGGATTCTGGGGAACCTATTTCGAGAGAGTGTTCATCCAGCAAGTGGAGACGTTTTATGACGGCATGGTTCAGCGTGTCCTGCAGGCATTTGGTGACCTTGAGCAGGAAGCGGCTTCGATAGGACAAGCAGAATACGTGGCCAGCGAAATGGTGTTCGTGCTGCTGCCCGTCTACCTCTCGCGCCTGGGAGCCAGCGCGGCGCAGATCCGTCCTGCCACCCAGCCGGATTCGCGCTTTTCCCTGTCCTGCCTAGCTTCTGTCCCCTTCCTGCCCCTGTGTCCTGGAACGCCTCCTATCGCGCCATCGTCTGAGGTGTGTTGCGCGAGGAAAGATCAAAGGAGGTACAGAAATCATTTTCCCGCAGAAAACGGTCCGTTGCACGGTGTTGGGTTTGTTGCTGGGGGCGCCGCTCCTGGCAGCCTGTGCGTCTGGGGTGCAGGCGAGGCAGCCGAATGCCCCGCGTGATGACGCGTCGAAACAGACAGAGCCATTCGTCACGCCGGAGCCTGCGGCGGTGGATCGGCGCACGGTCAAGGTCGGCGAGGCGTTCAGCGTGACCCTCGAGGCCAACGTCACGACAGGCTCTTCTTGGGAAGTGGCGGAGATTGATGAGGGCTTTGTGCACCTGGTTTCGAACCAGTACGTCTCCGACTCCAACCCCGGGCAACTGGGGCAGCCTGGCAAGGCGGTCCTGCAGTTCCAGGCCGTATCCAAAGGGCAGACCGTGATCAAACTGGTCTACCACCGTCCGTGGGAGAAGAGCGAGGCACCGCTCAAGATCTGCCTCGTGGAACTGTCGGTGCAGTAGTTGCGCACGGATTGCCGGAACGGCGCCCACACCCGGGCGCCGTTCCAGAATTGCGGAGCAGAGCCCTGGCTGCGCTCATACCCTCGCTGGCTTGCTGCCCAGTCAGCTCGGCCATCCAACCGAAATGCTCAGCCAGGCGGGCCAGGGTCACAGGGGGGGTACGCCCTGGTCGCCTGGCTCGATGGGATGGATCTGAACCGGCAGCGCCCTTTCACCTGACAGGCGTGTCGGATGGCTGCTCAGTCGACGGCAGGTAGTCGGCCAGCGCGCTCTGCAAGTCCTCAAAGCCCTGGTAGAGCTCGGCCTGCCAGCCAAAGGCTCGCGCCGCCTGCACATTGCGCGCCGAGTCGTCCCAGAACAGCACGGCCTGGCGCGGCACGTCGAGCTGGCGCGTGACGCGTTCGTAGAAGCGAGGGTCGTCCTTGAGCGCGCCGACCTCGGCCGAGCCAAAGACGGCGTCGAACGCCTGCTCCAAGCCCATCGCATGGCGTATGTAGTCCAGACGATAGCGTTCCTGGTTGGTGGCCAGCCCGCAGCGCAGGCCCGCGCGGCGCACGCGGCCGACCTCCTCCATCACGCGTGGGTCGACAGCGTTCTCCTCGTCGAACCAGCGCTGCAG
>Ga0315294_10008871_pt1 | contig 11040 bp, 8 predicted proteins | sample YL17G13_40_MG_FD_203626 | JGI IMG/M metagenome (GOLD analysis project Ga0315294, IMG submission 203626) | Sediment microbial communities from Yellowstone Lake, YNP, Wyoming, USA - YL17G13_40 | ecosystem: Environmental > Aquatic > Freshwater > Lake > Sediment | place: USA: Wyoming | collected... | reverse complement strand
AGCCTGGGATACCAGGCCAATGGTGCAGAAATCGTCCGCCCGTCCACCAGGTCAACCATGAGAGTATCCTCAGTCACGGTGACGTTTTGTACTAGAAGGGTTCGAAAGTCAATCGCCAAAGAACTCATTCCAACCATTATACAGCAACACCACTCCAAGTCAAGCGTTTGTGAGGCAAAAAGGCGAGACTCCTGGAGAGTGCGATGAAACGACGGTGGAGACTGCTCATACTGGTGGGACTACTGGCCCTTCTAGGCGGCGTGAGCGCGCTGCAACGTCGGGCCGTCTACTCCAGCCCCGCCAGCGCTCCCGCTGAGATCGCCATCGTCCAGGCCCCGTCCTGGCCGATTTCCGACGCAGAGGTCGAGACACTCGTGCGCCAGGCCGTTGCGCTGGCCGGCGGGCTGGCAGATGTGGTCCACGCTGGCGACACCGTCGTCGTCAAGCCCAACCTGGTGTGGAACGCATCCCCGGACGAAGGAGCCGTCACCGATCCCCGCGTCGTGCGCGCCATCGTCCGCCTGGCACGGGAGGCTGGCGCCGGCCAGGTGATCGTGGCCGACGGAGCCGCCAGTTACTACAACTACCACCCCGACCAACGCGGCGCGACCGTGGCCGCCTTCCACGATGCCGGCTACGACGCCGACGGCGACATGCAGGACGACGCCACCGGTGCGCTGCTCGTGGACCTCAACGACGCCGGCGGGCTGGACCAACACGACCCCGCCCTGGTGCGGCAGGTGCACCTGCAGCACGGCCTCATCTGGACCGACTACTGGCTGCCCAACGTGATCCTCGACGCCGACGTGCTGGTCGGCGTGCCGGTGCTCAAGAATCACACCTACGCGGGCGTCACACTGGCACTCAAGAACCAGATCGGCCTCGCCCCCTCCGACGTCTACCACCGCCCCGGCTCCCACGTGTTCAAATGGGCACTCTCGCACGAGGCGGATGACCTGGGCCGGCACATCGTGGACCTCAACCTGGCCCGCCCGCTCGACTTCGTGGTCGTAGATGGACTGCGAGGCCTGACCGATGGCCCCACCGGCAGCGCGCTGGCCAACCCGCCCATGCGCCTCGTCCTGGCCGGCCGGGACGCCGTGGCCGTGGACACCGTCGGCGCGCTGGTGATGGGCTACGACCCCGCGAGCGTCCCCTACCTGGGCTGGGCCGCCGGGGCTGGCCTGGGCACCGGCGACGTGGCCCAGATTACCATACGCGGGCGGCGGGTCAGCCAGGTCCGGCAGGATTTCCCCGCTCCCTACGGCAACCCGCCTGCCCAACGGGCCGAAAGGACACCCCCGTCCGTGAGCATCGTCACCCCGGGCGAGGGGGACGTGGTCGTGGAGGCGGCCACCGTGTGGGCCACCGCTTCGGATGGCGGCGCCCTCTCCAAGGTCGAGTTCTACGCCGGCAGCACGTTGCAGGCCGCCGTTACCTCCCCACCCTACCAGGCCACGCTCGACCTGAGCGCCTATCGCGGGCAGACCGTCACCCTGCGCGCCGTGGCCTACGATCGGGCGCTCAACGACGCCCAAGTGCAGCGCACGGTCAGCGTGGTGCAAGCCCCCGCACCCGGTACCGCCTCGATCCAGACCGCTACCCTGCCCATCTCTACGTATCCTATCCCCCCCCAGTGCCTTGAAACCCGGGCCAGCGGCCCCTACACCTACCAACGGTTGAACTGGACGTGCTACGGCGATCCCACCCCGGTCCTCCAGGACTATACGCTGCTGGTGCTGGAGAACGACTATCTGCGCGTGACACTGCTCCCGGAACTGGGAGGGCGGGTCTATCAGATGATCTTCAAGCCCACCGGCCACAACGAACTGTACCAGAACCCGGTGCTCAAGCCCACCCATTGGGGGCCGCCGGAACAGGGCTGGTGGCTGGCCGTGGGCGGCATCGAGTGGTGTTTTCCGGTGGATGAGCACGGATACGAGTGGGGCCAGCCTTGGGACTACCAGGTCGTCACTTCGACGGCGGGCGTCACCGTCACGCTGCGCGATACGGCTGCCACCGGTCGTCCCCGCGTCGCCGTCGCCGTGCACCTGCCGGCCGGCCGGTCCACGCTGGCGATCAGCCCGCGGATCGAGAATCCCACCGGGGACACTGCCAACGTCAAGGTTTGGGCCAACGCCATGCTGGCCCCCGGGGCCGCCAACACCGTGGGGCCTGACCTGCGCTTCGTCTTCGGCGCTGAAGAGATGACCGTGCATTCCAGCGGCGACTTTAACCCCGGCCAGGTGCTGCACTGGCCGGTACACAACGGGCGCGATTACGCCCGCCTGGGCAACTGGCGCCACTGGCTGGGCTTTTTCGAGCGCCCCCAGGCGGCGGCCGATTTCATCGGCGTCTACGACACGGCTGTGGACGAGGGCGTGGCGCGCGTCTTCCCCTCCGGCGTGGCCCGCGGCACCAAGGGCTTTGGCTTCGGCTGGTCGGACCCCATTGATCCCCACACCTGGACCGACGACGGCTCCACCTACGTCGAACTGCACGGCGGCCTCGCCCCGACCTTCTGGGACACGGCAAGCATCCCGGCCAACGGTGTAGTGGCCTGGACAGAGCACTGGTACCCGGTCGCCGGCATCGGCCAACTGAGTGCCGCGACGGCCGAGGCAGCGCTGGGCGTGTGGGAAAGCGGCGACCGCTTCTACGCCGGCGTGCACGCCACCCGGCCTCACGAAACCGGCGCGAGCGTTCTCTACGCCTGGGACCGCGACACCTGCGCCGAGATAGCCCACTGGGAATTGCCATCCATCGCGCCGGGGCATCCCTTCACGACGTCGGTGGCCACGGGCGGGGCCGGTGGAGTACACCGGGCGCTGGAAGACGTGGCGTTCGCCTACCTGGATCGCACCGGGAACCTGCTGGCAGCGGTCAACCCTCGGGATTGTCTCCCTCCCACCTCGTGGATCGAGCCGCTGCCGCCGTGGGTGAACACCACCCCTTTCACCGTGACCTGGACCGGGCGGGACGCCTGGTCGGGCATCGCCACCTACGACGTGCAAGTGCGCGACGACTACGAAGGGACATGGACCGGCTGGCTGACCGGCACGGCCGCCACGTCGGCCACCTTCACCGGCACCCCCGGCCACACGCTCTTCTTCCGCGCCCGCGCCCGCGACGTCTACGGCAACCTGGAGCCTTACGGGGACGAGGAATGGGGGCAGGCTTTCACCACGGTGCTGGTTGAACCCGCGCCGGTGCTGGTCACCTCCCGCAAGGCCGCCACGCCCGACCGCTTTGGCCCCGACCAGACCGTCGCCTACACCGTCCTGATCAGCAACACCGGCAACCGGGCGGCCACGGCTGTGCTGACCGACACCCCGCCGGCGCAGATGGTCGTGCTCACCGGCACCCTGGCGGCCACCGCCGGCCCCACACCCACCTACGCCGATGGGCAGATCCGCTGGACGGGAGACGTCGCGCCGGGCAGCGAAGCGCGCGTGACGTACACGCTTTCCTCGACGGCGGCGACCCCTTTGGGCATGCCGCTGACCAACACAGCGGAAATCGCCGGGAGTGTGCTGGGACCGCTAACACGCCGGGAGACGGTCGTACAGGCACACATCCTATGGCTGCCAGTAGTGATGCAAGCATTCACCCCTCCCTCTCAGGGAGGGGCAGGGGGAGGGTAGGTCTCACCCTCACCCCAACCCTCTCCCTGGCAGGGAGAGGGAGCATTCTCCCCTCCCTCCCAGGGAGGGGCAGGGGGAGGGTAAGGAGGGCACAGTGGACCAACGACATCGGTTATGGCTGTGGCTGGCTCGGCTGGTGGTCGGAATCGTATTCTTCTTCAACGTGACCTGTGCGCTTTCGTTCGTGGCCTGGCCGGACCGCTATGCGCCGTCCTTCGAGCTGAGCGGCGTGCCGGGGCGCGTGCTGGTGCGCGGGATCGGCCTCCTCTTCCTCATGTGGAACGCCACCTACCCGCCCGTGCTGGCGCGGCCAGACCGTCACCGCACCCTCTTTGCCGTGCTCCTGGTCCAGCAGGCCATCGGGCTGGCCGGCGAGACCTGGATGTGGCTCACGCTACCGGCGGGCCACGCCGCACTGTGGACCACCGGCCTGCGCTTCATCGCCTTCGACGGCACGGGGCTGGCAGGAATGGGAGTGGTTTTCTGGCTACTCTACGCGTTGAAACGGACCGAGAGAACGTCGCCGTCCTGCACCACATAGTCGCGCCCTTGCAGGTGGACACATCCTCGTCTGCGAGCCTCAACCATAGAACCGGCCGCCACCAGGTCATCGTAGCGGATCACCTCAGCGCAGATAAACCCGCGGGCCAGGTCCGAGTGGATCGCACTGGCGGCCTCTACCGCGTTCGCCTCTTGCGCAATCGTCCAGGCCCGCACTTCGTCCTCGCCCACCGTGAAGAAAGACTGCAGGCCCAGTAGTTCGTAACTCAGGCGGATCATCCGCCTCAAACCCGGCTCTTCGATACCATACTCGGTCAGGAAGAACTCCGCTTCCTCCGCATCCAAGCGAGCAATCTCCATCTCTAGCCCCCCATGCAGGCAGATCACGGCTGAGTCCCGATGCGGATAGCACAGATAGTGGTCCGGCTGATCGTCTCCATCGTCACCCACGTTGAGCACCACCAGCACCGGCTTGGCGGTCAGAAACTGGTAGCCCCGTAAACGCTTCTCTTCCCCCGGCGTCAAGGCCATGTCACGGACCGGTATCTCTTGCTCCAGCCCTGCTTTGATCCGCGCCAGCAAGTCCAGTTCCTCCTGATCGGCCTGGCGCTCGGCATAAGCCCCCTTCCGGGAAAGCGTGTGCTCCAACCGCTCCAGGCGCCGCTCGACGATGAGCAGGTCGGAGAAGAGCAACTCAAAGTCGAGGGCCGCCAGGTCACGGGCCGGGTCTACCGATCCGGCCGGATGGGGCACTCGTTCATCCTCGAACGCACGCACCACGTGAAGCAGAGCGTCATTTTGGGCCACAGCATTAAGCAGAGGACCGCTTAACCCACCGTCCCGCCCGATGCCGGCTCGCAGTCCGGCAATGTCGTGATATTCCACGCGGGCGTACGTCGTCTTGCGCGGTTGAAACATCGCCTCCAGGCAGTTCACCCGGGTGTCAGGCACCACGACGGTGGCCTTGTGCGTCTCCACCTGTCGGGTGCTATAGGCTGTAGTCTCCACCTGGCTGTGCGTCAGGGCGTTGAAGATGGTGGTTTTGGTGCCGTTGGGCAGCCCAATGATACCGATCAGCATCACGTGCCTCCAGACAAAAATCTGACAGAGCAGCCTGTGCTGCTCTGTCCGGGGATATTCTACCACAGAAAGCACGTCTTGCCAATGTACCGAGGCTCGGAGTCCCCAACTTGTTGGGGGTTTTTTGCCAGAAACCGAACGAGCTCGGGATGCCGCTTGACAGGCTGGCAGGATTCCTGTAAGATTATGCTGTAGAGGATCGGCATCTCGGGAGGCAGCATGAACGAACAGGGGACGCAGGCCGACACACCCCTTGAGACCGTCCGTACAGAGACGCTGCCGGAGGGCGCTCTCTTCGTGAGCCCCGACGGTGTGCTATACCAGGTGGTGATGGCGGGGAGCGCAGGGTTCCGCAAAGCAGAACCGTGGCCCTGGCCCGCCCACGCCTGGCTTGGCACTGCCAGCAGGCCAACCGCTGTGGCCCTGGTAGCCGGCTCTCTGCTGGCGCGCAACTACCCGGTCGTGACCGAGGGCCGGCCACTGCGTACGCTGAGCCGGTCCGACTTTCTCGGCTCCGGCGACCGGCCCTGCCACTATGTCTTCCCCGACGAACGGCTGGCCCGCTTGGCAGCCCAGCTAGACGAGTCATTGGCACCCAAATCGGGGCTGGCGGTGCGGAAAGAAGGGCAACGTTACGTCCTCAGCGACGGGCAATACGCTTATCGCACCTACCACTATCAGATGGACGGCCAGGGCCAGGCGGTGGACCTGACCGCCCGTCGGGCCGAGGAAATCCTCCAGGCTCAAGCCTGCGAGCAGGGCCCGTACTATTGGCGGTACATACCGGGCTGGGAGGAAACTCTGAGTGCAGCCGCGCAGCCCGCAGAACCCTCCCTGGAACCCTCGCTGGAATCCGCGATCGAGAAAGTGATCGCAGAGGTGGCGGCCATCGCAGAGCCCACTCCCTCGCCAGCACCAGAAAGAGCGGAGGCACAGCCAGAACACAAAGAGAAACGCAAAGAACCACCGAAGGAAGAACAAGTTGAGCCCAAAACACAAACCAGGCGCGAGCCCAAAGCGCCCAGAAGGAGAACTCGAGCCATGATCCTCTCGCTTGACATCGGTTACGGCTACACCAAAGGCATAGGTCCCGACGGCCTGCGTTTCTCATTCCCCAGCGTGATCGGCAACGCGGAGGACGTTCGTTTCGCGGCCAACCTGATCAGCGGCGAACGAGCGCTGCCCGTCCAGTACAATGATCGGCGCTTCTTCTATGGCAAGCAGGCGATCCTCCAGAGCCGGATTCAGTCCGCGATCTTTGACCGCAGCAGGATCCACGACCAGACGTACAAAATGCTCTTCGTCGCCGCCTTGGTTGAGGCGGTCCAAGTGAACCCTGATAGCACGCGCGTCAAGGTGGTCACCGGCTTACCGGTAGGATTCTTCGGCGACCGGGATGACGTGATCAAGGCGTTCGAAGGCACTCATCAGGTCACCGCCGACCGCCCGCTCAAGTTTGCCGTCGAATCGGTATACGTCGCCCCCCAGCCCTTCGGTTCCCTGTTCCGGGAACTGCTAAACGACCAGGGCAAGATCGTCAACAACGACGTCGAGAGGGGACGCCTCGGCATCATTGACGTGGGGACCTTCACGACCGACTTTGTCGTCTCGGACGAACTGCGCTACGTGCAGCGGCTGAGCGGATCCATTCCCATCGGCTGGGGTCAAGTAGCCAACCAGGTGCAGCAGGCGCTGGGGGACCTGCTCAGGCTGGAGTTGTTGCCCCACGAGGTGGACCAGGCCGTACAGGCCATGGAGGTGCGCGTGCGCGGAGAACCGGTGTCCCTGGAACCACTGGTCGAGCCGGTCATCGCCGACATCCGCACCGCGGTCATCGCTCGCGCCCGTGACCTGTGGGGCGAGGCCACCCAACTGGATGCCATCCTGGTCAGCGGTGGCGGAGGGCCGTACCTCTACGACGCGATTCACGGCGTGTATCCGCACGCCCGCCTCCTCGACAACGCGTTCTGGGCCAATGCCGAAGGGCTCTACCGCTTCGGCCAGCGGCCGGCAACCTTCGAGAAGTAGCAAGAAGATGGCGTTCACGTTCCATCTGGACTTGAACCCTCACGAGGCAGACCATCGGCGGGCTGCCGAATGGCTGGCAGCCCAACCCGACCCTACTGAGGCGGTAGTACGGCTGATCGGCGTGGCCACCGAAGGGGACCGGCGGCTATCACAGTGGGAGGAACTGGCGACGCTGCTGGCGAACGAGGTGCGCCAGTTGCGCGCCCAACTGGCAGGCCACCCGGTGGAGGAAGCGCCCGCTCCAGAGTCGCACGAGGACCCGGAATCGGCCCGCCGGCTGGATTCGATGTTCGGATAACGCGATCAGTCGAACGTCTGGCCCAGCAGCATTTCTATACGGCGGTACACCTCTCGTTGTGCCTCGCCGAGTTGTTGCACCAGCCGCTCGCGGTTTTCGCCGCCTGGCCCGGCCGCACTCAGAGTATCACAGTGGGCCACCACCGTCTCCACCAGCCGGCGCAACACGTCGTCACCGCTCCGGTTGACCGCGTTGGTCACCTGTGCCAGGCTGGCGGCCCGCTCCGGCGCCAGCCCGTCGCCGCCCTGGAGCGCGGCTGTGGCCAGGCTGGTCATCCCCAGGTCCAGCGCCTCCAGGCTGGCAAGCAGCGGCGCGCGCTGCCATTGGCGCGGTCGCTCCTCCCGTGCCTCCACCGGCTTGCGTGGCGTCCTGGAGACCATGAGCAGGTACGTAGCAAGCGCACCCAGCGCCAGCCCCGCCACGAACCCGACGATGCCGACGAGCAGGTTACCCATCGTTCCCCCGCCGTGAGCACACCACGAGCCTCATGATGCGGATGTACTAATCCGCCTTGTCCGGCTGTGTCTCGAAATTCTCCAGCAGTTCGAGGACAACCCCCAGAGCAGACGCGCTGTCTACGTAGGTGTACCGGCCACCCGTATAGTCCCCCCGTTGCACCACCTCGAGGCCCTGGCCCTCCAGGTACTGCACCACCTGGTCCGTGTCTTTCACGATGAAGGCGATGTGGTGCACCCCTTCGCCCCGCTCGTCGAGAAACTCCTGCCAGGTGCTTGGGCTGCCGACAGGCTCGATCAGTTCCAGCGAGACCTGTCCCATGGCGAAGAAGGCCAGTTTGGCCCGCGCCTTCGTCGGCTTCCCTCTATACCGGGTGTGCGCGAACTCGGGTTCATCCGTGACGACGATCGGCGGTTTGGGCAGTCCGAGGATCTGACTGTACGCCTCGACCGAACGCTCGATGTCCCGCACGATTACTCCCACCTGGCAGATGACGTTCGTTCCCAGCCCTCGACGGATGTACTCATCCGCGTTTTCCATGCGCTGCCCTCCTTCTGGCTAGTTGACCTTCACCTCGATAGGCCCCATCATATTGACGCAAACACCATCGGTGAAACAGATCCTCATCCAAAAGTGGTACGTGCCGGCCTCTCCGATCTGGAGATGGTCACGCCAAGTAAAGTGTTGGTTTTCCTTAAAGTGCTGTTTGCTCCAGCTCTTCTGGAACTGATCGGTTTCCTGCACCCACGTTCCAAGTGCCTCGTAATCCAGGCGAGCGGCGTTCATGTTAGTGATATCCATGTTGAACCAGATCGCCGTACCACGCCCAAACGGACCAGGCGCGTTCTCGACCCAGTATTTGTTCGGCACCAGGCCGCGAAACCCGGCCGGTGGCCCCGGAGTGGCCGTCGGCGCTGCCGGCGCGGACGTGGCGGTAGGAGGAGGAGGAAGAGTGGCCGTGGGCGGCACAGGCGTCGGCGAAGGAGGCGGTTGTACCTCTGACACACTCTCCGTGTTGGCGGGGGTGACGATCTCGCCATAGACCCACCCCGGGCTACCGCCGTAATCAATCTGCCACCAACCGCCATAGCGCCCAATGACCCGCGCTTGAGCGCCTGGGTCGAGATACCCCACATGCGAGAAGTTGATACCTGGCCCCGTGCGGACGTTGGCTCCGTCGGCGCCGGCCACGACGTTGGGGATGGCCGGAGTCGCCGTCGGCGGAACCGGGGTAGGTTGTAGCGTGAACGTCGGCGGCGGTGTATCGGTGGGAGGCAACGTGGGCACTGGTGACGGCAGTGAGGTGGCCGGCAGCGTGGCCGATGGCTGGACTGTCGCCCGCTGCCCACCCCCGGTGCGGGTGAACCCGTACCAGGTCAACCCAATGCCCACCAGCAGCCCGAGGCCCGCTCCCACGATAACCCACACACTACAGCCTCGTCCAGGTCGAAAGCCCAGGTCTTTATTCATCTGCTAGTCTCCTCCAGACTTACGGATGTACTCATCCGCGATGTACTCATCCGCGATGTCCCAAAGTATAACTGAACCCGGCGCAGAAGTCAATACGGGCACGGATGTACTCATCCGCATTGCATCTACAACCCCAGTGCCCAGAGGCGTAGGCTAGAAAGCCCACAGCAACGTCATCAGCGCGCAGACTGCGGTGATGATCAGCGCGATCACGAACGTCGTGCGGAGCACCTGCGACTCCTGGCCGATGCGGTCAATGCTGGCCGCCGCGTTCTGCAGTTTGGCCGGTGAGATGACGCTCGCCAGCCCTCCGCCAATCCCACTCGCGGCCGCGATCAGCACTCCCAGCGCACCGATGCGCTCCGCCGTCGAGAGGTGCAGCGCCGTCAGCATGGCGATGGACGAAGTCTCAGAGCCGCTGATGAACCCGCCCAACAACCCCAGGAACGGCGCGACGAGCGGGTAGGAGCGGCCGAACGCCCCCGCCGAGGCTGCAGCCACCACGTAGATCATGTTACGGCCCGGGTCCACCAGTTGCCAGTCCACTCCTTTGCCCGAGTGATTGATGACGAAGGCGATGGCGAAGAATACCGCCGCCGCCAGCACCGGTCGCGGGGCCCGCTTCAGCCACTTGCGGAGCGAGGTGCCAAGTTGCGCCCGCGTGGGCTTGAGGAAGGGCAGCGCCAGCAGCGTCGTCACCAGGATCCAGAAATAGGCCTGCCACAACAGCCGCACCTTCTCCGGAGCACCGGGGATGATCTCCACCGGCATCGCCCAGCGCCGGAAAGTCAGGTCGAAGAAGGGCAGAAAAGGAGCGTTGGCCAGGAGCGAGATGACGGTCAGCATGATCCAGGGCGAGACCGCCGCCCCCAGCGACAGTCCCCGCCCGCTCCCCTGGCCAGGCGAAGAAGCACCCTGGCGGAGTACACCCCGGTCCACCAGCGGCCGGCCGGTGACCCTGAGGTAGACGAGCATAGCCAGGACCACCCCCAGCCCGGCCGCGATGCCCGTGAGTGTCACCATCCCCAGTCTATTCATGCCGATGGCGATAAAGCCCGCCGTCAGCCCGGCGACGAGTGCCGGCACCAGCCCTCGCCACACCAACCTCCACCGGCCGACGATCCACAACATCCCCAGCGCGATGCACGTGCTGATCACCGGCATGAAGCGGGCGAAATAGTGGCCAACCTGATCCACCGGCTGGCCGACTAACCCGGCAAAGACGACCACCGGGATGCCCAACAGCGCGTAGGTGCACAGCGCGTCGTACCCGATGGCCGGCAGGGCGATGGCGGCGAAGGGAGAATACCCCAGGGCGAGCAGGATGGGCGGCAGGATCGAGACCGGCACTGCCCCCAGCGCCGTCAACAGCGTACCAAAGCCGACGCTGATGATCATCATCCGCACCACCGGGTTACCGGGCGCCACCGTCTTGACGAAGGCCACCACCCGCGCGATGGCTCCCGTCTCCAGCATGATCGTCATCTGCAACATCGAGGTCGCCACGACCAGGGCAATGGGGAGCGAGGCCACGATCCCGCCCAGGCTGGCCTGGAGCGCAAT
>Ga0315294_10008870_pt1 | contig 11043 bp, 6 predicted proteins | sample YL17G13_40_MG_FD_203626 | JGI IMG/M metagenome (GOLD analysis project Ga0315294, IMG submission 203626) | Sediment microbial communities from Yellowstone Lake, YNP, Wyoming, USA - YL17G13_40 | ecosystem: Environmental > Aquatic > Freshwater > Lake > Sediment | place: USA: Wyoming | collected... | reverse complement strand
CGAGGAGGATTTGGCCGGTGATGTACGCAGAGGCGTCGGAGGCCAGGAAGACGACCGTGCCGTCGAGGTCGTTGGGTTGCCCCGGCCGGCCCAGCGGAATCCGGCCGACGATATACTCGACCCACTTGGCGTTCTCGTAGAGCATCTTATTCTGGGCGGTCTTGAACCAGCCGGGAGCGAGGACGTTGACCGTGATGCCGTATTTGCCCCATTCGGCGGCTAAGCTGCGACTCATTTGCAGGATGCCGCCGCGACTGGCGCAGTACGGGCCGATGCCTTCCATGCCGAAGACACAGGTGCATGAGCCGATGTTGACGATCCGGCCGTACTGCCGCTTGATCATCTCCTTGCCGACCGCCTGGGCGACGAAAAACGCGCCCTTGAGGTTCGTGTCGAGGACCGTGTCCCACTCCTTCCAGGTGAACTCGACGGCCGGGTGGCGGATGTTCAGGCCGGCGTTGTTCACGAGGATGTCGATCCGGCCGTATTCGCCGATCGCCGCACGGACCATGCCCTCGATGTCGCTCTCATTGAGCACGTCGAGCTTGACAGGCAAGGCCTTTCGGCCCATGCCTTCGATCTCCTCTTGGAATTCCGTCAGCCGCGACTTGTCCCGGCTCGTGATGACCAGGTCCGCCCCCGCCTGAGCCAGCGCCCGGCCGAAATACTGGCCGAGACCCCGGCTGGTTCCCGTGACCACCGCCACTTTGCCCGAAAGATCGAAAAGATTCTCCATTCAAGATACTCCATGATCCAAAGTAGCATGGGCATCTTGCCCATGAGTCGCAGCAGCCATCTTGGCCCTGCGTCCACGGGCGAGACGCCCGTGATACACACGGGCAGGATGCCCGTGCTACGGTTGCAGGATAACTTTCAGCAGGTTCTCTTTCCCGTCCAGCAATCTCTTGAAAGCGCCGGGCCCCTGCTCGAGCGGCAACACCTCACTGACCAGCGGCGCGACGTTCATTTTGCCGGAGGCAATCAGGTCGATGCAGGTCCGGAACTCGCCCGCACTGGCGTAGGAGCCGGTGAACGTCAGTTCTCGCGAGACCAGCTCCTGCAAGTTGAACTCGGTCTCTTTCTGCAGATTGCCGACGGCCACGAGAGTGCCGCCGGTCCTGGTGATCGAGATCGCCTGGCGGAACGTCTCGGCGAAACCGACCGCTTCAAATGTCACATCGGCGCCCCGTCCCTCCGTCCTTTTCAGAATCTCCTCCTTCAGATTGATCTTGCCGGGATTGAGGCACACGTCGGCGCCAACCTGTTTGGCCAGCCCCAGCCGAAACTCGTTGAGATCGCACGCAACGGTGGTCTTCGCCCCACGGAGCTTGGCCGCCTGAAGGATGAACAGGCCAATCGTGCCGGCCCCGATGACGACGACGGTATCGCTCTTGGCCATCGGCGGGCGATTGGCGGCGTGCGTGCCGATGGAGGCCGGCTCCAGCAGCGACGCCTGGACGAACGACATGGTCTCCGGCAGCTTGGCGCAGATCCAGTGCGGGACCGTCACGAACTCGGCGAAGGCCCCCTGCCGCTTGAACTCCGGGACGGAGACCCCGAGCACCTGCCGCTTGACGCAGCGGTTGAACAGGCCCTGTTTACATGCGGGACACTGATTGCAGTAGACGGTGGAATCGAAGCAGATGCGGTCGCCGGGGCCGAAGCCGTGTACGTTGCCGCCCGTGCGTTCGACGACGCCGGCGGCCTCGTGGCCCATGACAAGGGGCGGCAGCCGCCGGCCGGTCTTGCCCGTATGCCCCGCGACATCGGAGCCGCAGATGCCGCAGGCCCGGACCCGGACCAGGATGTCATCGTCGCCCACCGCCGGGTCCGGGACGTCGGTGTATTCAAACGTATACGGCTTCGTGTAGAGCAACGCCTTCAATTTCACACCTCATGGTTCTGCCAGCATATTTCGCAAGTCCCGGGACGATGCGGGCGGAGATTGCTTCCCCTGCCTCCGCAGGGGCAGGCTTTGCTTTGCTCCTCGCAATGACATAGCCGTGCCCTGTATGTCATGGCGAGCGAAGCGAAGTAATCTACAACCGCACGATTTCTGCAACACGCCGTTATCTTTCAGCCGCCTTCAATTTGTCGGCAAACGGCAGCGTGTCGGGGACGACCCGGACTTCGGTGCTGAAGCGATACGGCAGCGATGAGCCGGAATCGAAGAGCAACTCGACGAAGTACGCCGTCCAGCCCTTCTCCGGGGCCTTCACGCCGGTGTCGTAGAGGCCCTTGTCGTTGGCCGCCAAGGGCGAGCTTGTCCACGCCTTGCCGATGGTCTCCAAGCGGAAGTCGCGGGCGTTCGGGTTCGTGGCCGTCCACAAATTCACCTGCGTGGGCTTCGTCTTGGCGGTGACGACCGTATGGCCCTCGCCGGCGATGTTCCAGGAGAACTCGGGCAGCGGGCGGCCGTTCAGGATGGCCGTGTACCAGGCCAGCAGGGCCTTGTCGGCCTCCGAGCCGCCCAGCCCGTGGTCGGTGTTCGGATTGTAGAGCAGGTATTTCGGGGCCGGCAGGTCCTTGAAGTAGAACTGGGCCGAGTCGCACAGGAAGTACTGGTCGCCCGCCGAGTTGATCACGAACTTCGGCATCGTGTACCGGTCGCGGTACTCGTAGGGGTCGATGAAATTGCGGATGTTGCCACCGCCCTGGGAGTCCATGCGATTGAGAACCTTCATTTGCTCGTAGTCGCCGATAGCCTTGGAGTAGAAGCCGTAGGCGGCGAAGTGATGTTGCATCTGCGGGCCCATATTGAGCACGTCGATCACGATGGGAGCGATGGCTTTGACCCGCTTATCGACGGCGGCGGTCAGCCAGGTGGTCCAGCCGCGTTTGGAGCCGCCGGAGATGACGAAGCTGTTGATCTTGAGCTTGCCGTTGCCGATCTTGGCGATGTGGTCCTGGACCGTATCCATCGCGCGGACGGCGCTCTTGGCCATCGGCAACAATAGCGGCCAGGTCCCATCCTGCGTCTTGAGGAACTTGTCGAAAGTGTAGGCGATGATGGCGTCCTCGTAGCGTTGGTTGCCGGGGTCGTCGCTGAAAACCAGCGGCTGGTTCGGCACCATCTTGAGATCGGCCACGACGGTCTTGCTCTGCAGGGCGATCTGGACCACCATCATGTCTGGGCTGGACGGTGGTTTGCCTCCATTGCTGCCGCCATTGATCCAGAGCAGGGCCGTGTCGGACGTGACATCGTTCGGCACGATGATGGTCAGCCAGTGCTGCCAGAGCGTGCGGTTGACCTCTTTCTCCGTGCGCCAGGTCTGGGACTTCATGTCGATCACGTAAACCTTGCCCAGCGGGTTGTCGATCGTCTGGACGACGCTGTACGTGTAGCTCGCATCCGGCTTGGCGATGTAGTCATCGAGCGGCGTTGCGGCCGCTACAGCCGCCATCAACACAGCAACAAGAACCGCCATCACTCTTCTCGTTTTCATCATCGAACCTTCCTTTCTCTTGTTTGTAGTGACGCCGTAAGGCGTTTGGTTTGAAGTTGGAAGTGTGAAGTTTGAAGTAGGGAGGCTCGACGCTTGACTCGTCCCACTTGACACTTGACACCTCAAACTTGGGACTTCTCCAGATGCCCTTACGGGCACACTACAGACTTGTCACACTCTTCGTGGAAACAACGTTCTCAGGTACTCGGCGTCATAGCGGCAGCTTTCTTCGACGCCCTTTGGCATCTTCGTGCCTTCCATCACGAGCCAGCCGCGATAGCCGCTCTCGTCCATCGCCTCGCGGACCCGCTTGAAATCGATCGAGCCTTTGCCGTAGAGATCGTCGTTGTCCTTGGCGTGGAACTGGCAGATGCGTTTGCCGAGCGTGCGAATCTCCTTGTAGATGTCGTAGCCCATCTTGTGCGAGTTGGCGACATCATAATAGACCTGCACGGCAGGCGAGCCGACGCGGTCGAGGATCGCCAGGTGCTCCTCGGCGCTGAGGTACGATTCGACGGCGAGCGTGACGCGGGCCTTCTCGGCCTTCGAGGCAACGTTCTTGAGCTTGCTCACCACGGCGTCGGTGCCGGCGGCGTCGTTCTTGAGCTCGCCCTTGCTGAAGAAGGCGAGCAGGATGATCCGCTGCCGCATCGCCTGGGCCACGTCGATGGCCTGGTCCACCCACTTCTCGGCGCGCGGGTCGCTCTTGTACGCGACTTCGTTGAGAACGCCCATCGCGAGCGAGGCGATTCGCATGTTCTGGGCCTTCATTTCCTCCGCATAGCGGCTCTGCAACCCGGCGTTGAACAGGGGCGGGTCCTTATCCGGACTGCCGCCGAAATCGACCTGCACGCCGTCGAGTCCGATCTTCTTGGCCAGGGCAAACGCGGCCGGATCACAGCGTTTGCCGATGGTCCAGTCGCAAACGCCGATCTGAAAGCCCGGCGGCCTTTTCTGCTTTTTCTCTGTCTGCTTCTCTTGTCCAAACGAGAGGCCCGAAGCAGCCAGTGTCAGGCCCGCAACTGTTTGTGCCGTTACTGCGAGCATCTGCCGCCGGTTCATTTCTCTGTCGGTCATATATCTTCTCCTCGACGAGTTTCGAGTTTGAGGCATGTCATTGCGAGCGTAGCGAAGCAATCTCCCATGCCCGGGATTGAGATTGCTTCGTCGCTACGCTCCTCGCAATGACATTCATCACACTTCATACTTCACACATGGCTTCATGCCTTCAGACCTTTGAGATTGGCGTCGAGCTTCTCTTTGGTCTTGAGCATTTCATCCCACGTAACCAAGCGATTCCCGTAGGCCGCGGTCCGGCCGAGAATCGTAACGAGGTTGCTGCGAACGCTGGTCTCCACCGTCGGGTTGTCGAACTTGCCGCCGGTGACGCTTTCGTGGAAGGTTTTGATGTTGGCGATGGCGCCGTCCTGGTAGATCTCCGGCGACGAGCCGCCACGATAGAAGTGATCGCCCTTGCCGCGAATGATCACCTGGCCGCCGTATTCGGTTTCGAGGACGCCCTCGGTGCCGAACATGCGATTGCGGATGCCGTCGGGCTTGGTGTCAAAGCCTTCCATCTGCCGCGAGCTGAAGGTGATCCCAACGTTGTTCGGGTACTGGAAAAGGACGCTGAACGTATCGTAGCAGGTCCCGACAGGCCGGAACTTGCGGCCGCCTGTGCCGACCGCCCACAGCGGCGGCACCTCCATGATCCAGTTCATCACGTCCAGCGTGTGGATGTTCTGCTCGGTGATGATGTCGCCGGAGAGGACCTTATCGAGACCCCAGGCTCGCAGCCGAGTCTCACTGCCCTCCGGGTCCTTGCGCCAAGCGTCGTACATCCGCCCAAAGGGACAGGTCGCGTGGTACGTCGCTTCGCCGAAGGCGATCTCGCCCAGCGCCTTCTCCTGGTGCACGCGGCGCAGGGCCTCCATATAGAACGGGTCGGCCCGGGTCTGGAAGTCGATCAGGAAGCACCGCTTGTTCGCGGTGGACTTCTTGCCGCTGTCCTCGATGCTCAGGCACCCCGGGACATCGACCGCGATGGGCTTGGCGACGTAGACGTGCTTGCCCGCCTCGACGGCGGCGGCCGCCTGCTCCGGGTGGAAGTACGGCGGACTCTCAATCGCCACGGCGTCCACCTTCTCCAGCAGCTTCAGATAACCCTTGATGCCCGGGAAGCGGTTGGCCTGTGGGACCTCAAGCTGCTTGCCCGCGTCGTCGATGCGATCCTGGAAATAGTCGGCCACGGCGACGATGTTGTATCCGCCGTGCTGTTTGAAGAGCTTGGCGATCCAGGTGCCGCGTCCGCCACAGCCGATCAGGCCCAGATTGATCTTGGCATTGGCGGCCGAGCCGCGGACGAGACCCGGCTCCATCACGGCAAACGAGACGGCGGCGGCCCCCGCCCCGGCCATGAATCCCCGGCGGGTCAGTGGCGTGTTGATGGTAGTGGCTTCGGTAGGCTTGCGTGGTTGCGACATTCTGCGGTCCTCCTTTCAAGAACGCGTGCATGGAAACGGGTCCCCAAATGCGATGTGCCGCGTTTGGGGGCCCAGCATGCCTCTGTCGGCATTGACTCTGGAGTGATTATAGCGTGCCGCCTTGCGCGTGCAAGCGCAATACAAGTCTGAGGGTCTTTATCTCCCACGGCTTGACAGAGACCATGCTCGTCAAGTCGCCCAAGTCGCGACCTGCAAGATCGACCTCCGTCACGTGAGGGGGGTCCATGGCAAAGCCAAGCGTCACCTTGCTTTCTACACCCCGGTAGTCGTGGACTCGCACATACGTCATGCCATTGCGGCGGTACAAGGCCGAGACAACCGCGTCGCTCGACTGAACTCTGACAGGCTGAAAAGTCGCTCCCAGGCTCCCGTTGGCGCCAGGCGCTGCTACACCCACCAGCGGGAAGTTGTACTCCAGCGCATGCCGAGGCAGGTCTGCGGCAGCCCACCTGCCCGAGAAAGGATATAGGGCGAACTCGTACTCGAAATCCCCGCTGAGCATCCTCGTGCCCCAAACGTAATAAGCGGCATAGGCCAATGGAATCGAGAATCCGCCGTCCTTTTCACGCACGGCCCCCATGGCCCCCCTGTTGAACACCGCGATCCCTTTGGCCTCATCCGCCACGGCGGTCCAGTAAAGCCCGTTGACGTACGGGTCCGCCGTCTCGCTGACCGCAAACGGAAGGTCGCGAACGCCCACAGCTTTCTCGCTCAGCGAGGGGAATACCTTGAAACGCAGCTTGTCCTCATGCACGAATCCGGAGACCGGGTCTCGCACGTTGTCGGTAACGCGCCCGATTCTCTCTCCTGAGAAACGGAATCGTGTCCAGCAGTCGATCCGGGGATTCTCGCGATAGAACTTCATCTCCAAAGTATATGGGATCGTGCCGATCAGGCCGCTTTGACGGGCGACGGCCCAGGCCGCCCCGCTGCGTCCCGCCTCCAGGGCCCAGCGTCCCTTCGAGGTCGTGTCTCGCCCATCGATCTTTCCGGCAAACAGGCCGCTTGGCGCCTGCGGTCGCAGGAACTCCTCTCTGGTACGCCGGTCCTGGATCGACGACAAGCCCCCCTCCGGATGCAAGCGAACCTCCCAGAATGGCGTCGTGAGAGTCAGGTTCTCGCTGTCAACGTGCATCACGCCGGGGCCGCTCGCCGCCGCTGAACCGGCAGGCGTCGGGCGCAGCTCGAACGCCCCCACACTGAGTCCATCCAGGTCCGCGAGGACCGCCAGCTTGATCTCCCGCAAGCTGCCGTCGGAATACGAATCCGCCGACAGAATGGTTGTAGGGACGATCTTGCCTTCGTGCCGAATCTCCAGATTCTTGGCATAGCCCCGCTCCAACGCCACGGGTACTTCGATCCACGATTGTCGCCTCCAGGAGACCGGATTGAATACGGCCAATTGCTGAAAACCCCCCGATGCCATCCGAGAGGCAACCCGCTGCAGCGACTTCGTGGTGATGTCCTGCGATACGCGGATCGATTCGGATAGAAATTTGCGTGCATCCGGAAGCAATCCACAGATTTGGATATCGTGATGCTGGGCCACGAGAAGGTCCTTCCATGCCTTGTCCAATTCGGTCTCGCAGCCATCTGCCCCGGCGAGGGACGCCATTGCAGCGATTCTCTCCGCCATCAGGACCCCCACCTCGGCACGGCGAGATTGGTTCCAGATCTCGTTGCCGCAATAGCCCCAGGGCATTCGCACGACAAAGTCGTTGGCCCCGGTCCGGAGTTCTTCCCGGGGAGCAGGAAACAAGGGGAGCAACTCTTCCAGGAGAATCCATTGGAAGCTAGGCTTCCCTTCGCACTCCTTGACGAGTTCTTCCTTCCTCAGGCCGGCATCGTCTGCGCGGCTGGCCAGCAGCGGCCGGATGCGACTGAACTCCTTGCGGAAATCAGAGGGCGACTGCCTCGCATCGGGACTCGGATAGCGAGTCAAGATCCAATTATCGACCGTCGTTCGCCCAAATTGTGCCCCTTCGCCCTTGTAGGTGGGTATCGTCGCGACGCGCGACCCATCCGGACCCACCCACCAGCCGATGGGCACGTCGAAGGTAGGATTGTACCCGTACATCATGTAGTGCGTCCGCATGATCGCACCATGGAAGCCGAATCCCTGGATGAGCTGCGGAATCTGGGCGTGCATGGCGTGCTCGCTCATCAAGTACACGTCCGGTGCCGTTCCGAAGTATTTGCGGTCGGCGGCCAGGGCGTACTCGATCTGCCGGATGTTGGACTCCTCGTTGACAAAGACCGACAGCGGCTGACCATAGGTGCACGTCCCGATGCCGAACCGGCCCTTGTACTTGCTCAAATACCCCCGAATCTCCTCAAGCACGGTTGGGTCCTGCTCCGCAAGCTGGTCGTAGGTGTAAGCCTCATTGTCCAGGCCAATCTTAAAACTCGGATACCGATCCAGCCAGTCCACGGCACTGTGAAGATACTTGACGAAGTGGTCCCGGCCCCACAGAACGAGTCCACCGTGATCGTACGTCAGCAGATACAGCGGTGAATCGGCTGAGTCACGCGGTGCGTCTGTGCCTGCGTTCACTTCAGCCCCTACGGCATCACAGGTCAGAAGCAATCCAAAAGCAAGAAAGACAAACGTCCGGCGATTCATGGAGCCCCTCCCGGTCAAATGGGCCAGCCCGCCTCTATCACTTCGCCTGTCTGGCCGACGCCACAGTGTTGTAGAGCAGCATCGTTATCGTCATCGGCCCGACTCCCCCCGGCACCGGCGTGATGAGCGAGGCCTTTTCCTTCACGGCGTCGAAATCAACGTCTCCGACGAGCCGGAAACCTTGTTTTTTCGTCGCGTCCTCAACACGGTTGACACCCACGTCGATCACGACGACGCCGTCTCGGACCATGTCGGCGGTGATGGTGCCGGGCCGCCCTGCCGCCGCGATGAGGATGTCGGCCTGCCGCGTGTGATAGGCAAGGTCTTTCGTTCGCGTGTGGCAGATCGTGACGGTGGCATTGCCCGTGGGGCTCTTTTGAATCAGCATGTTGGCGAGGGGCTTGCCCACGATGTTGCTGCGGCCGACAATGACAACGTGCGATCCGTCGAGCGTCACGCCGTTGCGCACGAGCAACTGCACCACGCCGTGCGGCGTGCAGGGCAAAAAGGCATTCTCCCCAACCACCATTTTTCCGACGTTGATGGGATGGAAGCCATCCACATCCTTGTTCGGGTCGATGGCCCGCAGCACCTCGGACTCGTTGAGATGCCCCGGCAGCGGAAGTTGAACCAAGATGCCGTGAATCCTGGGATCATCATTCATCCGTTTCACGAAGACGATGAGATCCTCCTGCGAGGTCTTCGCAGGCAGGCGGTTATCGTCGGAATAGATGCCGATCTCTTCGCAGGCGCGCTCCTTGCCCGTCACGTAGGACTGCGAGGCAGGATCGTCGCCTACGAGAATGACCCCCAGACCGGGCACGATCCCGCGAGTCTTGAGCCTGCCGATTTCCTCCTTGAGTTCGGCCCGTATCTCGGCCGCCACCTGCTTACCGTCGATGATTCGTGCTGTCATGACTGGTCACTTACTATTTACTATTTAAGATTTCCTATTGGGACTGCGAAGCCAAATCTTAAATCGTAAATTGTAAATCGTCAATCAGAAGAGCCCTTTGACTTTTCCCGTGTTGACATCCACGTCAATTCGGCGAAAGGCCGGATCGGAGCCGGTGCCCGGCATCAGCTTGATCTGGCCGGCTACGGGGACGACGAAGCCCGCCCCTTTATACACCAGAATGTCGTTGATGGGGAGTGTCCAGCCTCGCGGACGACCTTTCAGCTCGGGATCGTGCGAGAGGCTCTGCTGCGTCTTGGCCATGCACGTGCCCAGTCTGGTGCCAAGGGACTCGGCCTCCAGCGCCTTGGCTTTGACCAGAGCGTTGTCCGTATAGGTCACTCCGTCAGCGCCGTAGACTTCCCGGGCGATCAGCTCGATGCGCTGCCTCAGCGGCATCGTCAGATCGTAGAGGAAGTGGAAATCCTTTCTCTCCCGACAGGTCTCGATCACGGCTTCCGCCAGCTCCACGGCGCCTGCACCCCCTTTGAGCCAATGCGCGGAAGTGACGGCTCTTGCCCCTTTGGCCTCCGCGATCCGGCGAACGACCTGAATCTCCGCCTCGGTGTCGGTCTTGAACTGATTGAGGCAGACGATCGGTCGCACGCCGCTCTTTTGCACGATTTCGATATGAGCGGCGAGGTTCTCGCATCCTTTCTCGACCAGAGCGACGTTCTCGCTGGTATACGCGGGGTCGAGGGGCATGCCCGGCTTGACGGAAGGACCGCCGCCGTGCATCTTCAAGGCGCGAAGGGTCGCGACGATCACCACCGCATCGGGTCTGAGACCCGACATGCGGCACTTGAGGTTCCAGAATTTCTCGTATCCGATATCGGCGGCGAAACCGCTCTCGGTGACGTGGTAGTCGGCCAGTTTCGTGCCGAGCCGGTCAGCAATGATCGAGCTTTGGCCGATGGCGATATTGGCGAACGGTCCGGCGTGAATGAACACGGGCTGGCCTTCGAGGGTCTGCACCAGGTTGGGATTGATCGCATCGACGAGCCACGCCGTCATGGCGCCATCGACCCCAAGATCGCCCGTCGTGACCTCTGTGCCGGTCCTGCTGTAGGCGACGACCATCCGGGCGATCCGCTCCCGCAGGTCCTTCAGATCTCTCGCGACGGCGAGAATCGCCATCACCTCGCTGGCGACGGTCATCTGGAAGCCCGAATCCATCTCGAAACCGTCCATCTTGCCGCCGAGCCCAATCCGGATTTTTCTCAGGGCCTGGGCGCAAAAGTCGATGGCCCAACCGATTTGTATGCGATTCGGGTCGATGTCGAGACGCTTGAGGCCGCTCTGGGCCAGCCGGGCGTCATCGTAGTTCCGCTCGTGCTGCAACCGCGAGGTCAACGCCACCATCGCAAGATTGTGGGCGTTGGTGACGCAGTCGATGTCGCCCGTCAGGCGGATGGAAATGGGCGTCAGCGGCACGCACTGGGCAAGACCACCCCCTGCCGCCGAGCCTTTGATGTTGAAGGTCGGCCCGCTGCTCGGCTGGCGAATGGCTCCGCA
>Ga0315294_10008869_pt1 | contig 11043 bp, 7 predicted proteins | sample YL17G13_40_MG_FD_203626 | JGI IMG/M metagenome (GOLD analysis project Ga0315294, IMG submission 203626) | Sediment microbial communities from Yellowstone Lake, YNP, Wyoming, USA - YL17G13_40 | ecosystem: Environmental > Aquatic > Freshwater > Lake > Sediment | place: USA: Wyoming | collected... | reverse complement strand
ACTCCAATTCGAGTAGCAACTTCCTCAATATTGCGGCCCCAATAGTCATATACAAGTATATTATTACAGTGATCCGCTAACTGTTTTCCAAAAGCAACACGTCTACCAATTTCCATCTCCTCGAGTCTACTAAGTGCAATCATAATTATTCCAAAATAATTATTTGGGAATAATAAATGGAAGCTGCTCAAATCTCCAATTACGAAATTATCCTTAAACTCGGGTAGGAGTATATGTGCATGTTCAATTCGACTGTGGTCATTATCGACACCGAAAGGAATTATTTTTGAAAAAATTGTTTTGATTTTCTTCAACAAAACACCATTACCACAACCTAGGTCTAGGACATTAACAGAATGTGCGGACAAAGTAACAATTACAAGCTCCTCTATAGTTCTATGCGCACTATCCATATCAAAGAGGAACTTGAATCCATTATCTTCATAATACCACTTTTCACAGCAATCCCTTACCTGATTTTGGTGTGAGGATGAGTCTACGATTTGGGATGGTTTTTGAAAATTTTCCTCATTTCCCTTTTTTTCAGAGCAATTCGAAAAATTAGGTATGCGGTATGGGAAACTCAATCCGCTAGCCCCCTCTTCTGGAGATAAATCTCCAGTAATGCTAACCGTATACTTTCCTGGTGTAGCTTCTGTTTGAGTAGATATCTTTAATATAGGAGTCTTAATCTCTGCTATACCGTGTAGAGCTGACCATTGAATTGGCCATCCCAGGATTTCTAACAACCAATCCATCTCATGGTTATACCCTAGCTTTCTACCGATACTTACATATCTTTTGGCAAGATATATACTTTCCTTACAACAGAAGCTACAAGGAAGATGTGGGATAGCACGAATACCTATCCAACGCAATAAAATGTTTAGAAATGGAGAAGCAACTACCTCTATCGAACAATTAAGTTCCTGGGAAATTTTTATATTTTCTTCTATCATTGGCCACGTCGTATCCATCTGACCTTTTTCCAAAACTATTCTAAGGAAATTACAGCAACATTGAGGGTACCCAAGCAATTTAAGAACTTGATCTGGATCACTCTCGCTTGCTGCTTTAAAACTCAAAACATCTTGGGATGTTCCAACAACAACATTAAGTAGGAAATTCTTTTTTGGATTCTCCTCCATATTATTATTACAATAGGAATAGTTTTGAATTCCTTGATAACCTAATGGCAATATAAGCAAATTATTTTTCGCACATTTTTCTCCCAAAGAGATTAAATATTCAGGAGATATTGGTATCGCTGCACATTGACGTAGGCCTTCAACAATTGCCGTCCATTCTATCTCTCGCCATGCCTTGATTACTTGGTTAATTCGGGGCATCCATACTTCTTTGGCATTATCACTTACCCAAGCAATTTTGCAGAATTGGGGCAGTTCAAAGTTAAGTCGCTTCATAACTTTTTCCTTTCTTAAAAATATAACAAGTAGTAGTTTGATTCTATGAAGGATAAATTTTCTTATACAAATTATTTTTGGCACTATTAAAAAGTTTAATTTATCATCAGTATTCTTAATGCGGTTCTTTTGAAATTCTTAATAATTTTTGATTTAAGTAAATTTTCTTGGGTCATTATTGTCTACAAAAGTATTATTAGCTATATCAATGTGATACTTCTCATCACAATGATTCAAATAAGGGCCATCTTGATGAATTAGTTTGTGGTGACATTTGTATCTGCAAAATATATCATTACGTTTGTCAGCATATATTGACCTTTTTGGCACTGACGAAATAAAAATTGCTCCACTAGCAACAAAGATTGATTGTTCTATGAATCTTCTTATGATTTCTCTACGTGTGTTTCGAAGCACAGTTTTTTACTCTTCCAAATTTTTTATCCAGTGTTGGTTCTGTATGTTTTAACCCTGAACTTTAATTTTGTCAGCCATTATATTGTGTATGGAAATCGTAGCTACTTATTTTAATAACAGGTCATAAACAAATTTTATTTGAGGTATTTCAATTACAATACTTAAAAACTATATTTTGCTATTTAAACAGTAAAATGCCAATATTACTACTTAATAATTCTTGATTGACTATCAAGCTATTGTGTGATATAATAGTTATTTGATTGGTATTTTTTAACTTGTGAAATAGGCTATTTTCCACCGTCGCTTTCAGATCCCTATATTCGACAATATCGCCTTTTATTGAGTAATCATTCGAGAAAAATATTCCCTGATCTTCAGTATATATAACCATAGATTTCAAATGCTTCTCAAAAAATGTTGCAATTTGAGGGTGTTCTTCTTGTAAAAAGTAAAGATTTTTTTGAGCGATAGATATTGACGCCGGACAATTAAGAGAACATGGAAAATGGCTAATAATTGCAATGTCAAAATACCTCAATGCCTTATTAGTATAAAAATCGTATTGCTTGGTGTCTGCGAGAGCATATAAGATAAAGTCCATATTTTTTTGAGAGGCCTCTTCAACATGTTTACAAAAGAAATCTAAACAGCACTTTGGGTAACCTAATAACTGCCCTAAATTGGCATGGTCAGAGATAGCATGATAATGTTTTGCAAGTTGAGCAATTATTCTATCTATAGATAAGAAAACCGCATAATTTCCACAGGGACAATCTATAGAAACTCGTGAGCACGCATTCGAAAAACCACCTTTGGATTTTTCGCTTTGATGGATAATCTTGTAATCTGACAATTCAAAACATAAGCCATTGACTCTACAAAACTTGCGAAGCAAAGGAAGTCTTTCCCTATCAACACAGTCAATACCACAGAATTTAAGGCCTTTAAGCACATATGCGCAATCTAAAAACGAAAGCGTAGATCGCCACAATCCTTCAAAGTCATCATAATATTTAGGAGTACATAACATAATATATATTCTTTCTCTTGTATTATTTAGGAAAGTAAGTAAATCAGAAATATTTAATTTTTAGACTTTTTTTCTGAGTAAGATAAATTATAATGTATGATTAATCTACCTATTAACCTCCTTTATTTTGTACAATTTATTTTTTTATATTCCGCCACCATCTTTTCAATCATTGGCAAAGAATTGTTTTGTTTAATCATGTTTAAGATGTCAGCCACAAATAACTTTAGACCATTTGCCCAGCCACATACTATATACTCCTCTATTATCTTTCGGTGAGAACTCATAGAAAGGGGCATTTCATTTTTGTCCAACATTTCCTTTTCAAAATGCATGAATAATTCTTTCCAAATTTCACAATGTTCTGTTCGATTTCGCCAGTCCTTATCAACTGCGGTACCGGGGCAATGTCCTCTACACATAAGAAAAAAGCGGCAACCTTGACACCCCTTATATTCTTGAGGTGTGTGATAGAGTGCTATATAACGCTCGAATCCTTGAACATCGGGCTTAGTAAAATCAATTCCTTCCTTGTTAACACGAGTACAATTACTACTTTGTCCATTACCTTCTATGCCTTGAACTGCTGGTGTGGTGTAGGCATCGCATCCAGTCCAACAACATGTAATATTTTTGTCTTGTCCGAGTAGCATGTTAAATATATCTTTAAATATATCTATCTTAACCGTATTCAGTTCTTTGCTGAGCTCATAAAAATTTAAAAGGGCTGTAATATTCTCTTCGTCCGAAAGAGATAAGTTTTCCCGCGTAATATTTGTTTCAACCTCAAGGAGATGCAATCGTAAATACTCAATTCCTAAGTTGTCCAAATATCTAAACCAGTTATTCATCTCAGATAATTTATCTTTAGTAGCATTACGACGGTGTAAGGTTACAATTATGCTTGGAATTAAATTTTCCTTGCATAAGCGTTCAATTATTTCATGAGTTTTTTTTGTTGCCTCACGGGTTTTTTCCAAAGTTCCATTCCAACGTGCGTTATTCAATTCTCCAGGACCATCAATTGAAATACCTATGTTAACCTTGTACTTTTTAAATAGGCGGACATGATTTTCATCGATTAAATCACCGTTAGTTTGGATGCCATTTCTGCCATAATGTTCAAGTCCCCATGACCAAAGTTCTTCTAAATCTTTTTCTGGCATTAATAGAGCTTCGCCGCCAAAGAGGGTAAAATTACCATTCGCCTTTTCTATACATGCTTTTATCTTGTCAATATTATAAGAGTGAAGAATATTTCCAGCATTGCGCTCAGAGTGTTGATAACAATATAAGCACTGAAGGTTACATTTTACCCCTAATGGACGCACTTCTATACTCATTAAAGTATCTCCTTGTTTATATGGTTATATCAAAATATTAACATCTTTATATTTGCATATGCCGCTTCTATCTAACTCTCAATTCCTTATGGACGGAACCGTATGTTGAAAAATATATCAAATTTTTTAATACTGCCACGGCACCCTATGATAATCACTAGCAGCTCTCTGCTTTAACTTAGCAATATATAGTTTGTCACCTAAATTTAGTTTTTCACCAAAATTATCTTCCAGAGAATCTAATGTCATCAATGTTTTTTCATATTGTGCCAACACATTCTTGTAGCGGGTTAACGTTTCTTCACTATTTATAATTTTGTGTTTATTCTTAACATCTTTGCTATTACTCAAAAAGTCACGTCTTGCATATTCTATGTTTGCAGCAATGTTTATCTTGGCCGTTGTAATTTGATCCCGAACCGAAGCATCTGATCCGAGCGGCGGGAACCTCAAAACTTCTTGTAGTATATAATAGTTGTGATAATCCTTCTCAGTATAATTACCATTCTCATTTGTAGGAGAAAGTATACCTTCAGTTTGTGCCATAAATAGTATGTACCGCCTTTGACGCTCAAGCACAGCATCGCTTAATCGTAGTTCTGCAAGCTTATGGAATTCGTTCTGGGTTTTGTCCAAATCCACTAATGCCGCACGTTCACGAGGTAAAGAGCATTCTGTTAAAAGGATCCTATCATGGGCTATTTGCATAAAAATAGGGGACATAGCTCCTTTAACCATTTCTATATCTTCATGCATCTTTTTACAAAAACCTAATACAAATAACACATCTTCGTAGCTCATTTCACGAACCATTAGCCCATCAATAAAACTCAATCCCAGATCAAGTAATTCTGTAACGCTCTCCTTTGAATGAGATTGTCGCACTTCTCTAATTAAACGAGAATATTCCACAAACACTATTAAATCTCGAGATATGAAATCTATGACAATAGAGGGTATAACATCTTCTGATGACCCTACAAACTCCGGTATAGAAGGTATATTCTCATCAGATAATAATGGGTGAATGATTTGATTCTCAGTAGTCTTAATCACATTATCGGGAATGTTTGGTTCGCTAATTTCATGGTTAACATTTTTCTTTGGATCGGAAAATGATTTAAAAGTTGTATTCTCCTCTTCGACTGAGACATTAATAACACTACGATTTGGCTCAATAACTTTGTTTCCCCAAAATATAAAATCTTTGGGGAAAAAAACAGTGATTAAACCCACAAACCCTACTATAATAGATATAGCTATACCAATTATCCAGTTTTTGGTATCCATTTCAATTCCTATGAAGTAACATTTTGGGATGGCTATACCGCACCGGTTTTTTACTGTAGTGCGGTATAACCATCGCTAACTTACAATAACTCACAACAGTAATTACTTATAATCACTATGGTCACTATGGTCACTATGGTCGTTATGATCCCAATGAGGCATATCAGTATATTCAGAATGGTCAAAATGTAAGTCATAGTGAAGAACATCATTATGAACACCATCATTGTGGTCTGTGTGACTATCGCCATGGACATCATCATGATTGCTATCCAAATGCGAGATGTCATCATGATCAGCAGCAAATGCAGACTCTTTTGACATTGAAACGAGAGCCATTGCTCCTACCGCGAAGACCGTGTGTTTCAAAGCTTTTTTCATAAATTCACGTCGTGTGTCACCCACTATTTCTTCTCGTTCCCTCAGAAGAACCTCTTTCTTGTTTTCACCCAATTTTCCGTCACTGTTTTCATGCATTTTGCACCTACCTTTCTTCTATACGGTTTAGAACATTTTTCATTGTGAAACCACAATACTATTCCAACTTAAATTTTTGAGTTGACTACTATCTTATTAGCGTTCCAACAAGGCATACTCATTAAGGTTTTATTTACAAATTTCGCACTCGTCATTCCCTATTCAAAAGGGTTCATCATTTTTACCTATCTAACAATTCTATCTATCAGCGTTTGGCATCCACTCTAATAACAAGCCAATTTAAGCTTCCATAATATAAGTGTCGAAAAACAGCGAAATTTAAGAAAAAAACTTTAAATATTTTTTGCATTTTTTACTAACTTCAATTCCTATAAAGGGTTAAAAGAAATATTTTTATTTTGCAAATTGAATATCCGCCGTCAACATCTCAAAAGCACAAAAAATCAATTGCGTTCTTCTCAAAATTTATAGAATTATTCAAAATGAGTATTTTTTATGCCTGATTTTTATTTAACTCCTTCATGAACAAAAATTTATAATGTGTTGAAAATTAATAATGTTTTGCATTTATAGTGCAAGATTGAGGTTTCATATCTTTTTGATATTAAAAGACTTATGTAGAGTTCGATTTCGGATTTTGGATTTTTGATTTTGGACTAATCTAAAATCGGCAATCGCAAATCTAAAATCGACAATTCCCGCAAAACATCAAGTCTGATAAGCAAATCCTGCCATTTGATATTAAAAAGCCTGATTTTGCGAAAGAACGTCCTAATACCCAAGATGAAACGCCGAATATCAAGCCTCATATTCGGCGGATAAAGCCTCATCTGTCGTATATTAAGCCTCATCTGCCGCATATCAAACTTAATACGCCTTATATCAGGCTTCATCCGTCACGTATCGAGTCTCATATACAGTATATGAAGCTTAATATGTCGTATCTTAAGCCTCATCTGTCACATATTAATCCACATATACGGCGGATTAAGCTTCAAACGTCACGTTTCACTCCGCCTATGCGGCGGATAAAACTTAAAACACGGTAAAACAAACTGCAAAAACCACAGGTGGGGCCTCTGCTGCACGAACTGTAAAAGCATTTTGCCTGCAAAGATGATGCGCACCCCTTTTACCGGCTCTTCAATTTATTTATTTGACTTTCGGAGATAAATTGGTAGACTTCAGCACTGCACTGCGTTAAATAGTCATCTCTTAACTTCAAAGCAGGCGTCGATTATAGAGAAATTTTTATGGATGTAGAGCATATTCGTAACGTAGCCATAATCGCACATGTCGACCACGGCAAGACAACGCTGGTCGACCGGATGCTTTATCAGTCGGGAATGTTCCGCAATGAAGAGCTTGATAAGCTTGCGGGCGAACAGCACGACCTGATTATGGATTCCAACCCCATCGAACGCGAAAGGGGCATTACCATATTGAGCAAGAACTGCTCGGTTTTATACACCGACAAACTGGGTGTGGAGTACAAAATCAACATAATTGATACGCCGGGGCATGCGGATTTCGGCGGCGAGGTTGAGCGGGTGCTGAAAATGGCCGACGGTGTCCTGCTGCTGGTTGACGCCTTTGAAGGGCCTATGCCGCAAACCCGTTTTGTTCTCGGCAAGGCGCTCGAATGTAAACTGCGTCCCATTGTTGTTGTCAACAAGGTCGACAGAAGCGATTCCCGTCCCGATGACGTGGTGAACGAGGTCTTCGACTTGTTTGTTCAGCTCGGCGCCGACGACAAGACCCTCGACTTTCCTGTTATTTATGCCTCTGCCAAGGAAGGATGGGCCACGACTGACATCAAAAAGAAAACAGATAATATTCAGCCTATCTTCGATGCAATCATAAACAGTGTCCCTGCGCCGCAGGGTTCGCCCGATGAGCCTCTGCAGATGCTCGTAACATCGCTGGAATATTCCGATTATGTCGGGCGGATAGCCGTGGGCAGGGTCTTCGCCGGACGGGTTTCCGAAAATCAGCCTGTAACTGTAATCGACCGTCAGGGTCGGCATATTCCGCAGAGGATAATGCAGATACATCAGTTCTATGGCCTGGCCAGAAAGCAGGTTCAAACGGTTCAGGCCGGCGATATATGTGCGATAGCAGGACTTGATGAGGTCGATATAGGCGATACTATCGCCTGTGCGGAAAATCCAAGTGCGTTGAAGGTGATAGCAGTTGATGAGCCGACAATGCATATGACCTTTCGCGTTAATGACGGGCCGTTTGCGGGCAGGGATGGGCGATATGTTACCAGCCGGCAGATAAAAGAACGGCTCGATAAGGAGCTTCAGCATAATGTTGCCTTACAGGTTGAGCAGGGCCAGACTGCCGATGAATTCAAGGTGTCCGGCAGGGGGATAATGCACCTCGGCATCCTTCTCGAAAATATGCGGCGGGAAGAATATGAGATTTGCGTGGGTAAGCCGAATGTAATCCTTCGGGAAATTGACGGGCAGCTCTGCGAGCCGATAGAACTGCTTGCGATTGATTCCCCAATAGACTGCCAAAGCGCCGTGATGGGTCTGGTGGGCGAGCGGCGGGCTGAAATGATAAAGATGGAGGCCAAAAGCGGCGCCAACGATTTTGTCCACATCGAATTTATGATTCCATCGCGTGGACTGATTGGCCTGAACTCGCGAATGATGACCGCCACGCAGGGCAAGGCGGTTATGCACCATACATTTGAGAAATATGAGCCTGTCAAAGGCGATATTCCCCGCCGACAGGTCGGCGTTATGATTGCTACCGACACCGGGCCGGTTACAAATTATGCCCTTGATGCCCTTTATAGCAGGGGGTTATTCTTTGTCGAGCCTGGCGAGCAGGTCTACGAAGGCCAGGTTGTAGGCGAGCATTGCAAGGAAAAGGACATCCCCGTCAACGTGGTAAGAACAAAACAGCTTACCAACGTTCGTGCAGCGGGCAAAGACGATGCCGCAAAGGTTCGGCCGGCAAGAATACTAAGTCTCGAAGCGGCCCTCGAATACATTCAGGATGATGAGCTGGTTGAGGTCTGCCCGAATTCTATTCGGCTTCGCAAGCGTCAGTTGAAGGAAAACGACCGCCGCCGCGCCGCCCGCAAAACCCGAACTCAATAAAAAAGGCCGAGCCGAACTGGCCCAGCCTTTTTGAAATGCTTGAGGATAATCAGGCTGATTTGTTAAATCCCGCCATCAATAATATACCGTTTTGCCGGATTGTCATTTCGGACAGCAAGGTTATGTTTTTTAATCTCGCCGTATTTTAATTTAACCTCATACGGCACAAGCCAGCCGGGATAGCGACCTGATTTGAACGGCTCACCGAGGGATATAATTTCAAGCCCGCCGAGATACCGCTTTATTCTCTCGTCCGCTTTTGACATTGACCAGTACTTAAGAAATTCATCCCAGTTTTCTTCGGCGCAGGCTTTGAAGAATGCTTGTGCCGTTTCTTTTGGGCCCATTTGGGCATATTTTTCATTGTCGGGAAGAACTTGTGGCTCTATGTTCCACACTATATCCTTTGGCAATTCGAGAGTGAAGAGATTGTCGTTTATTTCCGGATTGTACTGAATATCAGTAGTCTCAAAAACTAAAACGTCCTTGTCGCCGGAATGCACATAGATTTCAAAACCTTCTAATAATTTTGTTTCTGCGTCAAAGTGATAGACCCGCATATTGTCGGACGTAAAGATAAACTTGTTTTTAATGTAATCATTTGTGTAATCGCCTTGGGCAAGAGTTTCAATTTCAAGAACCAGTTTATCTTTACCATTTATATTCTCATGTCTCAAACAAAGTTCCGAATCTGGTCGCTGCTTGGCTTTTTGCAGTTCACTATCAAGAAGATTTTCTACATTCATCAGCCGCCCACACCAGTCGACATCGTAGCACTCAAAATTAGGGCAACGGCCTCTGGAAGCGTAGGTCTGCCGTATCAGCAGAGTAGCTTCCTTACCGTCCATAGCAACCACTCTTAACGGTTTTTCTATCCGCCATTTTAAAAGACCGTTCTCGTCAATACGCTTCCACATTTTGAGCGGAACAAAATCAAGGGCCAGACCTATGTAGGCAAAATTGTCCTGCGGAAGTGTTCTCATCTTTGCTTTGATATAAACTGAATGTATGTCTGAAACGGCCTTGATTGCATCAGTAAGAATCTGCTGAGCAGCAGAGGCTGTGGGGACGGATTTATTCAAAACGATTGTTGCGAATGTTACTGCTATTATTATCACCGCCGCAGCGGCAAGTTTCGTAATCGAGCTTTTCATAATTGTTCTCCATATACTAATCGGGCATATTGAAGCCGAATATTGTCGGTTCGCCCGTGAGATTAACATTTCAACGGCCTGTGGATGATTTTGCCGCCATTTTTCAAAGTCAGGTTCGACCTTTTCGCTGCCGATGGATTTTCCCAGCAAATCATCCAGCCATTTTTCATCATTATTATTTTTAAAGGAGTTCATAGTTCGCCTCCTGTAAAACCATTGCGTTTGAGATATTTTGCAATTTTTCGCTTTGCCCTCGTAAGTCTGCCGTGAACGGCCTGTTGCGAAATCCCTAACGTTGCAGAGATTTGCTCGTATGACAAGCCGTTATAGTATCGCAGGACTATTGGTTCTCTATGGACGGCCCGCAGTTTCCAAACCGCCCGGCGGATTAAATCGCCGTGGTTGTCTCTTTCGCCTTTGGCCGGCGCATCGTCGTTCAGGACGACAAATCTGTTTTCAGACCTTTGCATCTGCTTTGTGATATTTCTGCAAATGCCGGCCAGCCACGCGGCAAACTTGTCTTTACTTTTCAAATTCGGCAGGTTGCGGCAGGCCGTCGCAAAAGTCTCCTGTGCGGCATCCTCGGCAAGTCCTCTGTCGCCAAGCACAGAGTATGCTAATGCGACCATACAACCGTAGTATCTCTCATAGAGAACGGCGAAACTTGCCAAATGGCCATTTTGTGCAGCTTCGACTATCAGTGCTTCTGGTTTTGTTTCCACTTTGCAGCCTGCCAATTACCGGTAATCTGCTGATTCAGCTTCCACTATAATAGTGTAATTTCCGCCCAAAATTGTGCGCAAAAAATCAAATTTTTTGCACATTTTG
>Ga0315294_10008868_pt1 | contig 11044 bp, 6 predicted proteins | sample YL17G13_40_MG_FD_203626 | JGI IMG/M metagenome (GOLD analysis project Ga0315294, IMG submission 203626) | Sediment microbial communities from Yellowstone Lake, YNP, Wyoming, USA - YL17G13_40 | ecosystem: Environmental > Aquatic > Freshwater > Lake > Sediment | place: USA: Wyoming | collected... | reverse complement strand
AGATCCAGAAGCGTGCGATAGGCCTGCTCGGCACTGTCGATCCGTCCCGTCGAAAAGAAAGCGTCGCCGAGCTCTTTCCATCCGAACCAGTTGTCGGGATGCAGGCTTACGCAGCGGAAGAGGTAGCTGACGGCCTCCTGATCGGATTCCGGGGTGTCCTCGAGAAGCGCCTGGACTCCGAAGCGATAGAATGAGTCCTGGTAGCGCCCCAGCACCTCCAATTCCTGCGCGTCGAGGTTGACGGGGATATAGTCTGACTTGGCGAGCTCGCTGACGTCGGATTCGGTGCCCTCGAATCGAGGCAGGCCGGCATACTTGTATTCCTTGAACGGCCGCGCGTCGAAATAGTCCACGACCATCATGGGCGCCGCACCGGACTCCACCTGCCCCATATCGGCTCTCGGGCGGACCTCGGGCAGCGAGACATCCGGCACGTCCCCCGGTCGCCGGAACGAGAATGTGATTCCCTGCAGCACGACGTCGAGGTACATGATCACGCCGCTCTCGACGAAAGAGGACGACACAAATGTCGAATTGATCGGACGAGCGCCGTAGTCGGGCTCGATCAGCGGAACATCGTGTGCGGCAAGATAGTCCTTGTAGTAGGTCGAGCTCGCGATGAATCTCTCGGTGACCACAGCCATCGCATAGGGCTCGCCCTTTTCAAGAAGATCGAGACCGGGCAGGTTGTGGATCCAGTTTGTGGCCCAGACATCCTTGCGGTAGCCGGGAAGACGATCGTAGGGATCGCGCGGCGGCTCGCAGCTCTGAACATACCAGAAAAGAAAGGTTTCATCGCCTGTCGTCAGGAGAATCGCGTCCTTGTCGCAGCTATCGAGCACATTGAGCGCGTAGTAGTAGGAGATGACCGACTGGGACTTGTCGCAGGACTCGGCATTGCGGTAGGTGTTCACCCCGACCAGTGTGAACGCCGCGATGGCAAGCAGAATAGTGAAGACCCGGTACTTCTCGCTCGATGACAGATCGTCGACGCCCTGAGAGCAAATATATGAGCCGATACCCCGCTGCGCGAAATCGAATCCCAGCGCGATGATCGCGGCCAGAGCGGCCTCGAGCGGAAGCAGAAGCGGGGGGATGACAACCGCAATGTTCTCCAGGGGGGCGGCGAGGATGTCGCCGGAGGGATAGAAATGAACGACCAGGAAATACAGGATATAGCCCAGCGCAGGGGGCAGGAACGCCGCGACGGGAATCAGCGACTCTTCCTCACCCGGTTTTCGCCTTCTCCAGCGTAACGAGAGGATGAGCGAAATCCAGCCCAGAAGTGCGAAGATCATGAGCGGGATTTCGAAATCGTCGCGCGTGACCTCCAGGGTCTTCTTCAGAACCATCGGGGTCGTCGTGCGCTTGGTCAGTACATCGGGCGCGTTTGTATACTGGCGGGCCTTGGTGTAAAGGCGTCGAGTGAAATAGTCCAGAAAATAGGCTAGGGGAGGATCCTCGATCGCCACCTTGTCCATCGGTACAAGAGAAGCTTCCTCTTTGTCTTTGACAAAGACGACCTCTCCGAGCGGTGTCTTGTACTTGACTATCGGGAGGTAGGCGTACGGCGTAAGGCCGATGAGAGCGATCAGTATGGCCAAGACCCAGGTGTACCATCGCAGGCGCAGTCCGCCGTTGAGCCCGATGAAGATGAGGATTCCAGGGTAGAAGAGAAGGACAGCGTACTGGTGCGCGATAGCGAGCCCCATTATGAAAGCAAGAAGCAAAGCCCAGCCCACCTTTTTCTCCTGCACGTACAAAACCGCGAGGTAGAGCATCAGGGTCAAGAAGAGGATCTGGAGCGTGTAGACCTCTGCGATCTCGGCGTGGGTCCAGAATTCCCGGCTGAAAGCGAGCACCAGTGCGCCCGCGAGCGCGGCCCATTCGGTTTTCAGCACGCGCCTCAGGAAAAGGAACATGAACACGCAGGCTCCCCATGCGGCGAGCGCGGACATGAAATTCATGCGGTAGGCGGGTGCGGAGATGCCGCCGGGGATCGGGAGATGAGTGAAAAGGTGGCCGAGCATCGTGTAGACCGGATAGCCCGGAGGATGCGGCACACCGAGAGTATAGGCGGCTGTGACGAAATCGCCGGCATCGCCGACGAAAACGGTGGGGCAAAGCGTATAGATGTAGACGACAAGCGGGATGAAGAGGACGATAAGCCCGACCCACAGGCCGAGAGCCGTTCCGGGCGATGTCGGCCTGCGCGCACGTGTAACGACACCGAGCCCGACTTGATGATTTTCCGGTCCTGCCGGCTTCTGCATGGCGGAAATAATAGCACAGGGAATAAGAATCGCGCGGTGGGTTTCCCGGCATGACCTTTCTCTGCCTGAGAGTCTTCTCAGGACATGACCGCCAGCATCGCGATGAATCCAACCAGGAAAACGGCAAACGGCGCGAAAAGCATTCTCCAGTAGACGGCTATGGCCAGGTTTTTCGCACTCGAGTAGAAACCGGTGAGGGCCGACTTGTTGAAGAAATCGATATAGCGTCCGTGGGCGGTCTGGGCGTCTACGAACGCGAGCACCGCGGACGCGAGGAGCGTCGCGAACCAGATCACCATGAGCGAGATACCGAAGCCCAACTGGGCGTCCCGGGAGCTTCGCGCGGATGTCCCGGCGCCGGCGACTATTATGAAAGCGAAAACGCCGAGGAACGTGGAGACGATCCTGAGCCGAAAGTGCTTCATGGCGTCGGGGAGTAGCCCCTTATCCGCGTGCCAGAGGTCGGCGAACCAGAACGCGGGCCAGCAGAACGAATGAGGGTCGAAACCGGGTCCGTACTCGGGAGGAATTCGATCGCCCTCCGCGGTGTGGCAGAGTCGAGGCCCGACTCGTGCGGGCGGTGGTGGCGAAGCGTAAGTGCTCGGATGGGGCTGGATGGGTGTGTAGGTGGAAGGAGGCCGGGATGGGACACCCCTTGCGGAGGGGTCATGTGGTCCAAGCCACGACTTGCAGAAGCGGCATTCGAGTGAGTCCGAGCCGATGAGCTCGCCGCACGATGGACAGCTTTTGAATCGACGACCGAGGAATCCGGTGGAACTGCCGTTATCTTGCATTGCTCGAAATCTTCCCCAGGTCAACGGGGACTCTCGCGAGGTTTTCTGCTCACCAGGTCTTCGACCTGCTGGATAAACGCCGGGTAGTATATCTCGAACACGACTTTCAGGCTCGCGGCGATAGGAAGCGCCAGCAGCATGCCGAAAATCCCTGCCAGGTAACCTCCGGCGAGAAGCGAAAACATGACGGTCAGAGGGTGGAGATTGAGCGTGCCGCCCATTATCCTGGGAACGAGTATGTTGCCCTCGGCCCATTGGATCACCATATAGAAAGCGAAAACGATAAGAGGGCGCAGCCAGGCGATCGCAACCAGGGAAAGAAGCCCGCTCGTGCTGGGCAGAAAGTAGCAAACGAGCAGCGCGGCCACGAGCGAGATCGTGGGCCCCACGATCGGTATCACCTCAACCAGTCCCGCCAGAACGCCCAGAAGCAGCGCATGGTGTACGCCCAGAATCGAAAGCACGACCGTAGTGATCGCGAACATGATGAAACTGAGCATAAGCTGCCCGCGGATGTAATGGTTGAGCATTTCGGCCAGCTTGTTCAGGAGGTTCTGGATTTCGTTGGCCGAACGTTTCGGAGCGAGGGACATAAGGTTTTCGCGAATCCTGCGTGCGTCGAGCAGCAGGTAGAACACTATGATAGGGACGCTCAAGAGGCTGACGATGCCCCCGACAGCCCCCTGTACACCTGTCACGATCTTCTGGCCAATGGTCACCCCCCACTGCTGCATCGTGGGGATCGCGTTGCTCATGTAGTTCCGTATGTGTTCGGAGGAAATACCGCGAGACTGCAGGTACTCCTGCAGAGCAGCCAGCCTCGGAGCCATCTGCTCTTCCCATTGCTGGGGAAGCTGCTCAAACAGAGAGTTGGCCTGATCGATTATTGCCGGGACGACTGCCGCAGCGATGCCGACTAGTACTGCGCCGATCACGATGTAAACGATGAGAATCGCCAGAACTCTCGGGATGCGCCTCTTGTTCAGCCATTCCACCATCGGGAACAGAAGGAACGCGATGATGAAGCTGAACAGGAAGATGCCGAAGACCGAAGCGATCTTCACCACGAAAATGATGAGTCCGATCAGGACTGCGACCGTGGCCAGGTTCGTGATGTTGAGGATGCTCTTTGACTGGGAATCGGCCATGACGCGCACTGGATGCTGTCCCGGGTCACGTTCTCGGGGGGGCCGATCGCGTCTGCGCTCGGGGACGGGCGGGGTGGGGTGTTTCCTTTGGGCGCCTTCCCTCGACCTGAGATCGTCGCGCGACCGAGCAGGCCTGCGCGTCCTCCCATGGGATCTCCCCGGCGTGTCCGAAGACTTGCCCGAAGATGCAGGCTGACGGGGTTCTTTCCCCCTGTGATCTTCCGGATGTGTCTCGCCCTGTCCCATTGCGGAATCAGAAATCAAGTCGGATGCGGGAATTGTATCACAGCGAACTCGACAACATGCATACAATCCGGGTCGACATACTACAGGACAATCGTAACCTCAGACGGTTGCCCGCGATTCGGAAAAACCAAGGCGGGAGTTTTTATGCAACAACACTATCCGATTCGTCGAATATATGCTACACTCGTGGAGAGAAAGGTAATCGACTTCCCGAGGTCAAGGCCATGAGAAAGACAGAGCGCTCAAGGAAGCAGAAGGATACATTCGGCGGGATACTTGGACGGCATCGCGACGGGCAGAAGTATTCGCTCAGGGAGCTGAGCTCGCGGTGCGGCGTCTCGGCGTCGTACCTGAGCAGGCTCGAGAAGGGGGAGGCGTCGGCGACCTACGAGATCATTTGCAAGATTTCCGACGCGCTGGGGATCGATCCGTCCGAATTTTTCCCGGGACATGGCGGGTTCAAACCGAGCTATCGCGCGGAATTCGGGCCGGTTCTCGAAAGCAAGCCGGTGCAGGTGATGCTCAGGACACTGTCGGCGCTGGACCCCTACGCGCAAAGGGCGATAGCGGTCGCCACGATACACTGGATCGAGCTTCTGAAGCGCGGCCTGCATCCGGTCGAGGGCTCCGACGGGACGTACAGGATCAACGAAGCGTTCGTGCAGGAAATGGAAGAATTCAAAGCCTTCAAAACGCCGTGAGGGCGTTCTCAGTTTCCCTTTTTCAGTTCGCGGGAGGGTTCCTGTGCGGGTTGGCCCTCTTTGGAGGTCGCCCCGCCGACAACACTCAGGCGGACCTTTCCCACCATACTCCGGACGACCTCGTAGACGTTATCGGCCGTGAGCCCGTATTCCCTGCGCAGCTCTTCCTGGGTGCCGTGCTCGATGAAAATGTCCGGCAGCCCCAGTCGCACAACCTCCACCGGCCTTTCCTCCTCTTCCGCGTCCTCCCCGGGGCTGGTCAGAAGACCCAGTTCGTCGAGCGATTCCAGAACCGCGCTTCCGAAACCCCCCATGAGCACGTTTTCCTCCACTGTGACAACTCGTCCGGTTTTCTTCGCCCATTCGCCGATCAGGTCGCTGTCGAGAGGCTTTACGAACCTCGCATTGATCACCGCAGCCTCGATGCCGGAGTGCGCCAGTTTCTCCGCGGCACTCAGGCACACTCCAACCATGTTCCCGATCCCGATCAGGGTGACATCCGTCCCTTCGCGGAGAAGCTCTCCCTTTCCGATGGGGACGTTCTGGAATCCCTTTTTCAGGTCGACGCCTTCGACACTTCCGCGCGGATATCTGAGCGCGATCGGGCCGTTATGCTCGAGCGCCGTGTGAAGCATGTCCCTGAGCTCGACTTCATCCTTCGGCGACATCACCACGAAATTGGGGATCATTCGCAGATAGCTCAAATCGAATACGCCCTGATGCGTGACACCGTCAGCGCCGACGATTCCGCCGCGATCGAGCGCGAACACGATGGGGAGCTTCTGGATCCCTACGTCGTGAATGCATTGATCGAACGCCCTCTGCAGGAATGTCGAGTAGATCGCCGCGACAGGCTTCATCCCCTGCGTCGCGAGTCCGGCTGCGAACGTGATCGCGAATTGCTCGGCGATGCCGACGTCGAAAAATCTCTCCGGGATGCGGTCGCGGAACTTGTCGAGCCCAGTGCCCTCGGCCATTGCGGCGGTGATGGCCACGATTCTGGGGTCGGTCACCGCGAGCTCCAGGAGCGCGTCGGAGAACACGTCCGTGTAGGTGAGTTTCTTCGTTTTCTGTCCCGCTCCGGGGATCTTCTCGGCCTTCCCGAGCGTCGGATCGAAAGCGCCGACGCCGTGGAAGCTGGTCGGGGAGCCTTCCGCAGGAACGTAACCCTTGCCCTTCAGGGTAAGAAGGTGAACGAGGATGGGTCCGGACTCCGCCCAGTTCTTGGCCGATCTCAGGACATCGATGATCGTCTTCAGATTGTGTCCGTCGTATGGGCCCAGATATGTAAATCCGAACTCCTCGAACATGACGCCCACTCGCGTCGGCGTGACGAAATAGAAAAGGCTCTCGCTGGCGTCGTCGAGGCTTTTCGCGATGCGTTTCCCGATCAGGGGTATTCTTCTCAAAGCCTTGAGCGTGCCGGCCTTGATGCTTCTCACCGTGGGGATGGTGCGCAGGTTCGACAGATGCCGGCTCAGGCCGCCTACGTTGGGGCTGATCGACATCGCGTTGTCGTTCAGAATGACGATCAGCCGGGACGGGAAATTGCTGACGTTGTTGATGGCCTCGAACGCCACGCCGCCGGTCATCGCGCCGTCCCCGATCACCGCGATCACGTTGTGGTTCTCGCCCTTGAGGTCTCTGGCCTTGGCCATTCCGAGCGCGGCGGCGATGCTCGTAGATGCATGCCCCACGCCGAATATGTCGTGCTCGCTCTCGGCCCGATTCGGGAAACCCGAGATCCCTCCAAGCTGCCTGATCGTGTGGAAAAGCTCCTTGCGGCCCGTGAGAATCTTGTGCGGATACGCCTGGTGGCCGACGTCCCACACGATCTTGTCGCGCGGCGAGTCGAAAACCCTGTGCAGCGCGACGGTAAGCTCGACCGCCCCGAGACTGCTCGCGAGGTGCCCGCCGGTCTGAGAGATGGTCTGGACGATGAACTCTCTGAGGTCGCGGCAAAGGCCCTTGAGCTCAGTGAGGGAAAGCGCCTTGAGGTCCTCAGGGGAATTGACGCGCGCAAGTATGGGATATCCGACGGGCATCACAAAACAACCGGCTCGTGACCGGTGGACAGATTATACCGAACAATCGAGGCATTGCTCAACTGTGCGCGCAAAAAGTGTCGCCTTGACGAAGTTACGTAGCCCGGCATTTCCTTTGCCGGGTCTTTCATTTATTAATAAATATCCCGGCAAGTGAGATGCCGGACTACATGAGTCAGGACGGGCACAGGCACGCTCGAAGACTCGCTCAGCCTGAGCCCGGCACCCGGCCCTGACTTTCGCATCGATCGAGTCCAGAGAGTTTCCTTCATTCGACCGTTCCCGGAAAACGTCCACATGCTCGAAGACTCGCATGTAGACGCCACCCGCCTTCGGAGGATGTGCGAAGGGCACCGGTCGGATTCGGCTTTTCGGTTAATTCCCAATCGCCAGGATGTCGTCGCCGTAGCCGACGTACAGCCAGCCGTCGTCGCCGATCACCGGAGCGGTCATATGGTTCATGGAGGATCCGACGGACATGATTGTTCTGTATGTCCACAGGCTGTATCGCCCGACATGGGGATACACGCTGGAGTATGTGATAGGGCTGATCCCGTACAAGCCGTTGCACGAGACATAGACTCTTCCCAGTTCGTCTCTCGCGGTACCCCCGATCAATTCCGCAGCGCCGGGCATCCGGTCCAGTTGAAGTGAACACGGTTGCCCTGCGAGGGTCCGTGAGGTCAGACCAAGATACAGCGGACCGGGTTGATCGACCTGAGCGATGGATACACTTTCCATGTCGCACAAAGGCGCCTGTGAGCGACCGGGGCCATCGTTGTACGTGGCGCCCCCCGAGCTCTGAGGCCCAATGTATGTACCATCGGAGAGGAACAGTGGGATATTGGGGTGCGCGAAGGTGATATAGCCGTTTGCGCAGACGGAAGGCGGACCCAGCGGCTCGATTGGTTCGGCCGGGTACCCATAGAGCTCAAACTGGGCAACCTGTGTGCCGTCTGGGCTGAACATCTGTCCTGGCCGGCCGTTGACAACGATATTGCCTTGGAGCGTGATCGCCGGTACAAGCCTGCCGTAAACCCGCCGCGTTTTCGAGAAGTTGTGCTCATAGAATGGTATCACTTTGGACCAGAGGAGCGTTCCATCGAAATCGAAGGCGAGCAGCCTGCCGCACGATGAGAGATCGTCCCCGAGCGGCAAGACATAACCGCCTATGTAGATTCTGCGATCATGGTCGATGTTGACCGCGGAATCGAGTATGACGGTCTCGTGGATAGTCTGCACCAGGTCGACGCTCCAGATGATTGCGCCGTCTTGGGTCACTCGATGTACCCGCCCTGCGGCTGTTCCGACGATGATCGAACCATCGTAAGCGATCGCCGGCCATGCCGTGATCTCATCTCCGACATCGAGGTCCCACAGGACCGTCCCGTCGGCCGAGCGAGCCCTGAGCCACGTTCCCTGCGCATACACGACCTTGTTGTCGTAGCCGACACACACGCCGCCGATATGGCCGTTCTCCTGTCCGCCTCGCCAGTAGCGCGGAAACGCATGGCCCGAGTCGGCATTGTCGAGGTCCATCATGGGTCCGGTGTATGGCGAGACGCCGCTGTTGCGTTCGTCGTGCGCGAATTTCGGCCAGGGAGAGTTGGCGATACCCCACCCGTATACGTATATCGGTCCTTCGTCATCTGCGGCGCCCCATTCGTCGGTTACGATCAGACGGATCTCGTGCCTGCCGCTGGACTTGAACTCGTGTTCCAGGATCGGTCCGATCGCGGTCGATCCGTCGGAGAAGAGCCAGTTGAACTCGATTGAATCGCCGTCCGGATCGGATGATGCGCTTGCGTCGAGCGTCACGGTGAACGGAGTCGGACCTTCCGACAAGCCTACAACCGTCATTGCTGCGACAGGCGCGTGGTTGTTCGGCGGCGGTGTGACCGGACCGGTCGAACCTTCGTTGCAGGCCTGAAACGCACCGAAGAACGGAATGGATACGAGCAGCAGAATCAGAAGTGCATCCGACAATTTGCGGTTCATCCTCGTACCTCCCAACCCGCGCGCAGTGACGCGCCGGTTGATATGTTTAGCTGCTTAGATGATTCTACCACAGGACAGGCAGAATCGAAGTTAAAGCCGACGCGGAAAAGATTCGCTGTTAATCTCCAATCGCAAGTATGTCCGAGCCGTAGCCGACGTACAGCCAGCCGTCGTCGCCGATCACCGGCGCGGACATGTGGACGGTTGCGGGGCGATATGCCCAGATGCTGTACCGGCGCGTGGCGATGGGATAGACGCTCGCGGAGCTGATCGGGCTTATCGCGCGAAGTCCCAGGCAGGAGACATAGAGACGTCCCAGCCTGTCCTCCGCCGCGCCCGCGATGTGATAGGAGGATATGTCCGTTGGCCCGCTCCCTCCCGTGAGCCGCACCCACGCCATGCCGCCATAGTCAGAGCGAGTGAACACGTAGTAGCCGCTGGGCCAGTTGGTGGTCGAATCGACTTTGTAGAAAGCGAGACTCATGCCGTCCACGCCCCATACCGGCACCTGGATATAGCCGGTGGTGTAGTTCTCGTGGAACGACAGGTTCGCGCTCTCGCCGAATGCTTCAAAGACGAAGGAACCTTCCTGCGTGAACACCGGACCGCGCGCGTGTGAGAACATGATCAGCCCGTCCGGACTCACCGAGGGCGGTCCGAGAAGAGGATCGGACGGCTCGAACCAGTCCATCGTGTATTCGAGCTCCCTGACCAGATCGCCTTCCGGCGTGTAGATTGCGCCGCGACGCGTGTTGACGACAATATTTCCGTTCGGGAGAATCGCGGGCGACATCACGCAGTCATTACGAGGAGCCTCCTCCGAGTACTCCGCCAGGATTCTCGACCACTGAAGAACTCCATCCATGGAGACGGCGAAGATAATCGCGCCGGTCACGCTGCCGCTGTAATCCAGCAAATCGCCGCAAAGATAGATTCGAGGCCTGCCGTCGACATTGACGCCGGTCTCCAGCCTCACCGTCCGTCCCGTGAGACCGCTGAGATCAAGGCTCCAGAGAATCTCGCCATCGGAGCTCACTCGATGCACCCATCCGTCGACAGTCCCCAGCACAATGCTTCCGTCCCACGCGATCGCGGGCCAGGTTGTGATCTCGGACGCGAACTCGACCGTCCAGAGATCGAGTCCCTCGGCGGTATAGGCCTTCAGTGAAGGGCCCTGCGTGTAGATGACCACACCGTCGTAGCTCACGCACACCGCGTTGACATTTCCGTTGCCAGGCGCCGTGCGCCAGAATCTCGGGAAGCCGAGACCTTCCGAGCTGTGCTCGAGGTCCATCATCGGACCGAGGTTCGGAGAAAGCCCGCTGTTGCGCTCGTCGTGAGCGAACTTCGGCCATGCCGAATTGGCGAGGCCGTAGCAGAGAAAATCCACCGGACCTTCGTCATCGACAAGTCCCCATTCGTCAGTGACCATCAGGCGGACATTCTGCCGTCCGCTTTGTTTGAACACATGCTCAACCGTCGCGCCGGTTTCATTCGTGCCGTCCGAGAAGAGCCAGAGGAATTCGAGATCGTCGCCGTCGGGGTCCGACGAGTCGGAAGCATCGAGTTTGGCCGTGAGCGGTGTGGGACCCTCCAGCCCAGAGACGACCTTGAGCACGGCAACGGGCGGATGGTTGTCTTTCGGGGGCTGGTTCGACGGGGAATGCGGGACAGTGGGACCGTCGCCGCCGCATGCCTGCAGAATTCCCAGCGACGGAATCGTCATGATGGTCAGGACGAGGATTATGTCGACAATTCTGCGGTACATTTTTTCTAGTCGCCGATCGCGAGAATGTCGTTTCCGTAGCCGACGTAAAGCCAGTTGTCGTCGCCGATCAC
>Ga0315294_10008864_pt1 | contig 11047 bp, 13 predicted proteins | sample YL17G13_40_MG_FD_203626 | JGI IMG/M metagenome (GOLD analysis project Ga0315294, IMG submission 203626) | Sediment microbial communities from Yellowstone Lake, YNP, Wyoming, USA - YL17G13_40 | ecosystem: Environmental > Aquatic > Freshwater > Lake > Sediment | place: USA: Wyoming | collected... | reverse complement strand
TGGTCGTCGGATGATCCGGAAAACGATGGTGGTGGTCGCTGTGGAGCGTAAAGCAACGGGGATCGGGCGAATCCGAATGCGTCGAGTACAAGACGGCAAAGCCGAGAGCCTCCATCCTTTTGTCTTGGACTGCATTGATCCCGGCAGCACCTTGTACACGGACGATTGGCAGGGCTACACCAGCTTGGACGCCAAAGGATATCCACGGCAGCCCACGATTATTGCCCGCAGTGGAAAGACCGCTTCTGAGGTATTGCCGCGGGTGCACCGAGTGGTCTCGCTGCTGAAGCGATGGCTGATGGGAACACACCAAGGTGCCGTAAGTCATCAACATTTGGATTATTACCTCGATGAATTCACCTTTCGCTTCAATCGAAGAACCTCTGGCTCACGTGGAAAGCTATTCTACCGCTTGATGCAAAATGCGGTCCGCGTGCCGCCGACATCCTATCAGACCCTGATCCAAGGAGTCCGCGGACACAAGAATAAGACCGACCACAACATATAGTGCTAACTGGAGCGAGTAGGATACCCCTTTTTCAGATTTCCCCGGCCGCGAATCCCGCGATCCGGACACGCGATCTTCCGGCAGCAAAAGTCTTCGATCGGTCGCCTCGTCTTGCTCCTGGCCCGCCAACCCTTGGTTTCACAGACCGTTGGCATCGGCCCTGAGTATCGACCAACCCTGACCGAAAACTCCAGTCATCTGGGGATACCACCCGAATTTCGTGCTTCGGATTTAAGTCTCTTGGTTACACCTCTTTGTCATCCTGCAAGGCTTTGAGTCTTTCTTTCCGCGCTTGAACGCGGAGTCTGGCCTCCTCATATCGCTTCTTCTCGTCCTGGGTTTGCGGCAGCAGCGGTGGGACCGCGGTTGGCCGTTTGTCCTCATCGAGCGCCACGAGCGTCAGGTGGGCGGTGGTGGCCAGCACGTGCTCGCCCGTGTACGGGTCTTCGCGGGTGACCTGGACGCCGACCTCCAAGGACGAGCGGCTGACGTAGTTGACGGCGGCCCGCAGGACGACGTGGTCGCCGATGCGGACCGGATGGCGGAAGACGAGCGAGTCGATGCCCGCCGTGACCACCTCCCGGCCGCAATGGCGCTGGCCCGCCATCGCCGCCACCATGTCGATCCAACTGACGATGGCGCCGCCGAAGGCGGTCCCCTGCGGATTCGCCTGCTGCGGCATCACCAGATACCGCGTCTCGACGGCACTCTCACTCGGCGTTTTGCTCCTTCCACTGGTCATGGAGACAGCAGCCCCGACACGTATTCGACGAACTCGCGCGCCTGCGGGAGCCATCCCTTCACCTGCTCCGTCCGGAACACGACCAAATCAGAATAGTCCCCCTTCTGCCGATTGTTGAACAGCAGATCGAAGATCTGGCCATACTTCAGGGGAATGATTCCAGGCCGGATGAATTCCTTGTGAAGCAGTGATCGCACGTGGGTGTGCTTACTGGCTGACAGCCCCTGAGTCAGCAGCAGTGCCGACATCACATAGAAGCAGGCATAGTAGAGACGGTTCACATAGGTGTGCAAATGACCGGCTTCGAATAGAAGCTGGGCCTCCTCGATGGCCTCGCGGGCACGTTCCAGCCGGTACTGCACCAGCGCCCGTTCTTCCGGTGTCATATCGCCATCCCCTCGCGTGTCACATTCTTGTGGAACGGCATGGCGCGGTACGGGGCCGAATCCCACTGGGACCGGCTATAGATCAGCACGGTCAGAACCTTGCCCGTTTGAACCTCCAGCGGAACCAGTCGATCCACAACCGCTCGCTCCAGGTCCATGTCTACCTCGCGATCCACGAGGACCAGCAGGTCGTAATCGGAGTCCTCCTGGGCATCGCCCCGGGCCCTGGACCCATAGAGAATCAGACCGGCCTCGGGCGTCACTTCCCGAATGGCCGCCTTACATTCGGCCAAGAGCCGCCTGTCCGCCGCCGCATCGTTCCAGTCTGCTTTCTCAATCATGCCCGATACCCTTGAACAAGTCCTATGCGAATACACCCATTATAGCAGCCTGACAGGGCTGTGAATACGTCGATTCACACGGCTTTCTGGCTGGCAACGGCCAACCGACCCCTGACCCCTGCCTTTTGGGGTGGGCCGTGCTCACCGAAGCAAACGTCCCCGGACTTGCCAGCGTTCACGTCTGCGAAATGCGTAGGCCTGACCCCGGAATCCCCAAAGGCGGTCCCCTGCGGATTCGCCTGCTGCGGCATCACCAGATACCGCGTCTCGACGGCACTCTCACCCGGCGTTTTGCCTTTCTCATTCGTCATGCCGACATAGTGTCGCGGCATCGCCGGGGAAGTCAACACCCAGCCAGGAGAAAATCCCAAGCCCGAATTCCGATTATTTTCTCAATTCGTCAAAGTACCATATATTAAAAGCCCGCTATGGGATGTGTTTTAGGATGATGGAAGATAAGCTGCTGATCTGGAAATGCAGGCGGGGCGGTCGCGACGCCTTGCGGCAGATCTATGAGAAGTACTACATCGATCTGCTCAAGCTGGCGATCGTATTGACCGGCGAGGCCAATGCGGCCCAGGACATCGTACACGATGTGTTTGTCAGGTTCGCTCAGTCCGTCCCTCGCATCTCCTTGAGGGGCAGCCTGAAAGCGTATCTGATCGTGAGCACTATTAACCGTGTCCGCGACCATCGCCGGGATAAACAGCGACGCGGCGGGCAGGGTTTGGAAGATGCGGCCGCTTTGCCGTCCCAGACCCGGCAGCCGGATCAGTGGGCGATTCTGAGCGAGCAACTGGAGCGGCTGAGACGGGCCATGGCGCAGTTGCCCTACGAGCAGAGAGAAGCCGTCACGCTCCATCTGCAGGCCGGCATGACGTTTCGCCGCATCGCGCGGCGGCAGAACACATCGATCAGCACGGCACAAGGCCGATATCGGTACGGCATCGAGAAACTGCGGTCCCTTTTGAACGGAGAGCTCTCACCATGAAATCCGCAGACGACATAAGAAGGCTGTTTCACAACGCGGGGCTGAGCGCCAATCCGGATATCCACGAACGGGTATTTGCAGACGTGCTCCAGGCTCACCAACGAAGGATTGCAGAACTACCGGCTCAGCCGGAGAGAGGGAGACTTGCTATGAGACATCCAATCACAAAATACGCCATCGCAGCGACGATCGTCGTGGTGGCGATTGTCGGGTTCAGTTTGTTCCACGGAACAGGCGGTGTCACGTGGGCTATCGAGCAGAGTATCGAGGCGCTGGGCAAGTACAGCGCGCTGCTCGTTGAGGGGTCGGCCTCCGAACGTGCCTGGACAGAAGATGGCAGTCTTGCGCTGCGACCGATCAGGATGTGGGCGGTCGCCGATGCGGACCAGACCGTGATCGAGAAATACCGATTCGAGTTGGACGGCGTGACCATGCTCACGACCGACGGGCAGAAGACTTGGAAATATGAGCCGCAAGCCAACAGGGTCACGATCAAGAACCGCCCCTATGTGGCTTCGGAGTGCTGGCTGGGCAGCGGCCTCCTGGAACAACTGAAAGAGGCACGGGATACGGGCATCATCACCCACTGGGAAGAGACTTCCGGCAAAGACCCCGCCACAGGGAAACAGCGGGTCTTTCTCAGGGTTGCCTGGCTGGACGGCCGCTGGAACGGGCCTCGGTCCATGCGGCTTGAGTTTGATCTGGAAAGCAAGCTGCTGGTCAGTATGAAACAATGGGAGAACGCTCACTGGGAGGACCCGGCCACTCTTGTTGCCGAGAAGGTCACGTACTATGAGAGCCTCCCGGACGATCTGTTCGAGTTCCCAATCCCACCCGGGGCCACAGTAGTCGAGCAATAGCGTCTCAGTGCGTGCAGTGCTTGCCGACGGAGCGAGAATGACGCCACCGCTGGCAACAGCCGGTGGCGTCGTTTTCTGCCGGCTTTGCCGCACAACCTGACGGCAGGACAGGACGCCCTCCCCATGGTTGTGTCCCTCGCTTCAAGACGCGGATCTTGTTGATGGCCTCGGCACTGACATGCTTCTGGAGGAAGTCGATCCGCTCCCGGGCGGTGAAACAGAGAGATCCGGCTCAGGCCCTTGACCTGCTCGGCATCGTCGAAGCTCGGGTCGGCGCCGCTGTCCTCGACGTCCGGGACACTCGCATCGCGACGGAACAACGCCTGTTCGAAGTATTGGCCCCTCAGGTGGCTCATCGCCGTCTTGCGGGCTATGGACCGGGTTGCGCCGGCTTGTTGGAGAAGTCCACCTTGGGCGGCGCGGTACGGGCTGCTTCGGAGGTCTCGAAGAAGGGTCTGGGCTGGACGCCGGCCCGTTTCGCGAAGAACGAGCCTATGAACTCCTTCGCGTACGTATTCAATGCCCCAACCGCCTCGTTGTATCTGGTGCGGGCTACGGCGATGCGGTTCTCCGTGCCTTCCAGTTGGTCCTGCAACGAGAGGAAATTCTGGTTTGCCTTGAGCTGCGGGTACTGCTCCTGGAGAACCAGGAGTCTTGAGAGCAGCCCGCTCAATTCGTTGGAGGCCTGGATCTTGCCGGCGACGTTCTCGGCCTGAAAATACTTCGTGCGGGCCTGGGCGAGATTCTCGAAGATTTCCTTCTCGTGTGCGGCGTACCCTTGGACCGTTGCGACGAGGTTCGGGACGAGGTCGAGCCGGCGTTGAAGCTGGGCATCGACATTGGCCCAGGCCTCGTTGGCCGCCTGGTCGAGTCGGACGGCCCGGTTGTAGCCGCTGATGTAGAACCCGCCGACCGCCAGGCCGAGCAGGATTACGATGACCACGATCGTGATGAGGAAGACGGCCAGGGAGGCCGCATGCCCCGAGTCTTTGAGTGCTGCCTTTTTCTGAAACATTCTAACCTCCATGGTAGGTTCTGTTTGCATGGACGTTTAGCCGGGCGGAAATTCGAAGCACGAATGTCGAAATCCGCCGGGCGCGGGGATGACAGCCCTGCGAAGGCAGGGCCCGAAACACATTCCAAATCCGAAATTCAAAGGACCGAAACGCTGTTGCCCGCTCGACCCCTGTTTTGAATTTGGGATTTTGGCCCTTCGTGCTTGTTTCGGATTTCGATATTCGGATTTCGGATTTGACATCACGACATAACCTTCCTTGTCGAAAGGCTTCATAGCCAGCCGACAAATCGATCTTGCACTATAGCAACAGCTACCAGTGCCCGCTGGCGCCGCCGCCACCGAAGTGTCCGCCGCCCCCGCCGCCGAAACTGCCGAAGCCGCCCGACGTGCCGCCCCCGAAGCGGTAGGCCCGGTCCTTGAGGGCCAACGTGAACAGAACGCCGTTGTCCTTGCCCTTCTGGCCGAGCTTCCATTGGTCCAGCAGCTCGATGGTGAATTGCTCGATGGGCAGGCCGCCGGTTGTGTCGATAGTGAGGATGATGTACTGAACACCGGTCTTTTGCTCCAGCTCCTGGAGGAGGCCGAGGAGCGCGCGCCTGTGGTCGGCGTTGACCACGTGGGCGTAGTCCTCAACGTAGGATTGGGGCGCCGGCAGGTTGGGCCGCGCGAACGGCTTGGCGCCGAGCGTCGGCAGCAGGATCATTAAGGCGATCAGGACGGGCAGATTCTTTCGCATGCCTACAGCTCCAACGCGTCAACGATTGTCGTCAGGCGGTCCACGGCGTCGAGGACGGCCACAAAGGTGCTCTCCATCTCGGCGTCGGTCGCGCGCGGCTTTTCCTGTCGCCACTGGTGCGCGGCGAGCACCGCCCCCAGATCGACGTCGAACTGGCCGGCCGCCTTGCGCAAGGTCGCGTCCATCGTTTTCGGCCGGTCGATATCCTGAAGCCACAGCATGGCCCGCAGCAGCGGCGTCAATCCCTTGGCCGTCGAGAGGAGAATGTCACGGAGCATTCGCTTGTCGCCCCCCGAGGCGAGGTAGCCCTGCCGCAGCCGGACGAGCATCGCCTTAAGCTCGCGCTCGCATTGGAGCCGGACGTTCTTCTTGTCAAACGGCAAAGAGGCGAACGGGTCCTCGCCGAGGATCGTCTCGTGAACCAGTTGGAAGTCGAGGAACTCCACCCCGAAAACGTCGCGGGACCGGTCGATATAGTACGCCGTCATCAGCAAAGGCGGCGAGAACTTGTGCCGGCTCATCTGGGGGGCCAATAGAGCTACGGCACTGAGCGCCGGGCTGTTGTACGTGTCCAACAGGACGACCGTGTTGATGTCGCTGATCTTGGGTTGGAAGTCCTGCGTCAGGCTGCTGCCGACGACGGTGACGCTCTTGAGATTGTCCCGCAGTCCTGCCTGGAGCCGCTCGACCAAAAGCCTCAGCGGCTCCCGGATCGTCTCGGGGATCCCATCCCAGCGTGGAGCAGTACGAGTGTCGGCCATCTTGCACACCCCTTCCTTGAGAGAACGCTGTTTCCAAGACGGTGATTGTACCTTGCGTCCGCCCGGACCGCAACGGCGGCATGTCATGGTTGCACCCCTCGGAGGCCTCGAAAATGCCATTTTGACAGTCAAAACGGCATTTTCGCCGTGTTGCAGCGGCTTTTTCTCCGCGAAATTCAGGCAATTCATGGTTCTTTGAGTCTGGTACGCCGTTTGCTTATCCTTCTGATGAAAGTGCGAATGGTCAAAGTGATGGAAATTGAACTTCTGCAAAATGGGGATTAGGCTTACTTGAGGAGGAAAAAATCACGAAGCTGATTTTTTCCTCCGAACGGCAGGTGCGTGATACACAACGAGTTCGGCGGATTACTCAAGGAAATCCCAGAACCGATTTCCTTGAGTAATATAAGCCTAATCCCCCTTTTGCAGAAGTTCAACCAGAAGTGGTTCTTTGGTGTGAAAGGGGGTTAGGCTTATGAAAATGGTACCTTGGACAAGAAGAAATCAGAACGAGTTGGCGGCCTTTCGCGGCGGGATGGATGATTGGTTCGAGAGCTTCTTCCGCGGGCTGGACCGGCCTCTGGCGTTCCTCGGGCAAAGGGCCTGGCCGCCGATCGACGTCGCCGAGAAGGACGAGGCGATCCTGGTCCGCGCGGAAGTCCCCGGCATGAAGCCCGAGGAGATCGACATCTCCGTGTATGGCAGCACGCTGACCATCAGCGGTGAAAAGGAGGAGACCAAAGAAGACCAGGGCGACGGCTTCTATCACGTCGAAAGCTCGTATGGCTCGTTCCGCCGGGAGGTGACGCTTCCGACGGATGTCGATGAGGACAAGATCGAGGCCGTCTACAAAGACGGCGTTCTGTCGATCACGATGCCCAAAGCCGAGAAGAGCAAGGCCGTCAAGGTCCAGGTCAAAGGGTAAACGTCCCTTCGCTGCGTGGAACCAATGGGCCACCTGGCATCGGCTGACAGGTGGCCCATTTCATTGGTGTCACAGCCGAAGGCGGCTGCGCCGCGTCATTTCATCGCGATGATCTTGTCGATTCGCTGGGACAGGTCGGTGAGGTAGGCTTCATCGCCGCCGGAAAGCTCGGTGGTCATGTAGCCGTGATAGCCGATCTCGTCGAGGGCCTTGCGGACCTGCGGCCAGTTGACGTCGCCGTCCAGCAGGTTCGTCCACTCGTAGCCCTTACGCTTGAAGTCCTTGAGGTGGATGCGGACGATCCGCTTGCCGACCGTGCGGACCCAGTCCTGCGCGAAGCCGAACAGGATCATATTGCCGACATCGACGTACGCCTTGAGCCACGGATCGTTGAACTCATCCACATACTTCGCGAACTCCAGCGGGCTCAGCAGGAACTTGTTCCACACATTCTCGACCGCGATGATCACCTGCAGTTCCTTCGCCAGCGGCAGCAGCTTGCGGATATTCTTCTGGGACCGCTCCCACGCCTCGCCGTAGCCGACCTCCTCGTTGACGACCGCCGGCACCAGCAGCACGGCGTCCGCCCCGACCGCCTTGGCGCAGTGCAGCGAGGTTTCCATGCTCGCCATGCCCTTGGCGACGTTCTCCGGCTTGGGGTCCGACAGCGGCCCGCCCCAGCCGTTGACGATGCCGTGAATCGGCACGCCCGCCTGCCTGGCCAATGCCCCCATCTCCTTGGCAGCGGTCAGGTCCTCCAGGGGCCGGCCCAACTCGATCCCCTCGAACCCGCACTTCTTGGCCAGTGCGAACTTCTCAGCGTCCTTGAGGTCTTTCGGCAGCATGTTGTACTGGCAAGCCTTGAGCAGCCTGGCCCCCTGACCCTGGCCCTGCGCCTGGGCCTCCGCTCCGCGTTTTTGCTTCTTGCGAGCCCCTCGCTTTTCCTGCTTCTGTTCCTGCGTGCGGCCAGCAGTGGCCAGCAACCCCGTGCCAACGGTCACAGCGGTAGCGTACTTGAGAAAACCCCGGCGTCCAGCAGTCTGGTTCATTGATAGGCCTCCTGTTCAATAGATGTCCCTGTAACCTGCTCATCAACGCGGACGGGCAAGAGCCGTTCTCTTGACTCGGCCGGTCCGATTCTACCACCACCCCGCCAACCCCGCCAGTGCCGACATCGAACTCCGTAGCGACGAAACACGTGAAAAGGAAACGGATCAACTCGCGCAGAGACGCCGGGACGCATCACAGGAGTCTTTGTTCTGCCCACCATTGGGCGTACGCGCACATGGTGTGTGGGCGAAACCGTCCATATCTTTCAATGCATATAATGGCGTTTGTGACTTCGTGTTGCAGGGGCGATGCACACTCCGCCCAGTTCTTTAACAGCTCAGGCGTCGTCACGACAGACACGCCCAAATCTGTCGCTATCTGTATTGCGCGTTTGTCGTCGGTAGCCAGGGCCGAGCCTCGAACTGCTGCGATTGCCAAGCATGCCGCTTCGCAGTCGTCGATCATTGCGGCGAGCTGGACGAATTGGCCAAGTTCAACTTCCCCCGTCAGTTCGGTCAAAAGGAGGACGCCGCTGTCAATCAGTGGATGAAGGTTGACGTTCATGGGAACCAGGTGGTTTGGGTTTTCCTCACTCTGCTGTCTGATGTACAGACACTCGCCAAGGACGGCTTTTGGCACGATGGCTTGCTCAATTGAAGCAATCACAATTGCTGATAGACGCTGTGACGCGTACAGATTGATCAGGCAACAAGTGTCGATGACTACGGCCCTCATGGAATTATCCGCACGCCTCAAGCATTGGGCAGAAGCGATCTTTGAAAAGGAAGCCGGGACTCCTCCACGCTTCCATCATCTTGGACGTTGGTGGTCTGGCTAACCCGCTCTGCGATCTCACGAGCAGTCACGCGGTCGACACTGAGGAATTTCGCCAGTTGTCCTTCGCTGATCTTCGCCTGTTCGTATACATGGACGGCAAGATAAACGTACCGATCTGGGTAACGGTCGTTCGTCTCGGGCCGTTCGGGAAGTTCGAGAATGCCCTTGGCCTTGCGGACCTCGAAACGAGACTCGCGAAGATGTTCCATGGTGCCTTCAGGGATCAACTGAAGGCTCTCAAGACGGTAAACCATCGCTTCCACGGACACGAAGTACAAATGGTTCAGCCTGCACAGGTCGGCCACTTGGAAGTCGCCCTTCGCGGAGACAATCTCGTTGAAGCGCCTCCGCAGAGATGTCGCGGGCATCAGAAAGCTCATGCCAAAGCTTTCGGCGAATCTCTCATTCGTGGGTTTCCGGCCCGGGTAGGCCACGTAGTCAACGCCTGGGCTGTATCGGTCTACGATGACGTGACCGTATTCGTGAGCGAGTGAAGCACGCCGCCGTTCGGCAGGGTGCCGACGATTGATCACGATGCAACAACCCACATCTCCGGCGTACGCATACATGCCGGCAATTCGAGATGGCAGATCAGCATACATGATCCGCAGCCCTACATCGGTCTCAAGAAGCTCGCGCAGCTCACAGATGGGCTGATCTCCAAGCCCCAGGCGATTCCTCTCGCGAACGGCAACGTCCTCGGCCAGTGCAGCCACTTTCACATGGTCCGTCAGAGGAACCTCGGGTGGGTAGTTGGAGGTCATGGGCGCACCCATGAGCGTTTCCAGCTCGCGGTAGTTCTCCGCGAACTGCTGCAAGTCCTTAATAGCGCGCTCCATCTCCTGGTTGCCAGGTTCGACCCTGCTGACGGCTGCGCGGAGATGGGGTTGAAGATCCGACACAGGTTCGCCCGGTCGAACCAACTCATGGACCGTTCGCCCGTACAACGACGCGAGTCTGAGGATCTCATCGGGCTTGGGCGGCCTGGTACCCTTCTCAATGGCAATCAGCACAGGACGACTACATTGCAGATAATCGGCGGCTTCTTGCTGCGTCAACCCACGTGCCTGCCGAGCTTCGAGAAGACGCTGGCCGAGACGCTTGGGATCAATTGACGGTAGATTAAGCATATTGTGTCTCCATTTGCTCACTCTGCGTCGCGACCATCATCTGCGACCATTTCCAGCCTTCTCGCAGACCACGCTCGACAAGCAACAGCCATTCTCGGCGGTAGCGTCGGTAGAGATCAATCAGTGGGCCGGGAATCCGATTATCACTTATCACCTCAGTGGTACGGAGGTGGCGCACAAGGGAACGCGGTACCTCGTCGGAGGAGTCAAGAGTCGACAGCTTATCCACCTGCATGAGAAACGCGCGGAGATTCTCATCCGGCGCGTCGTGATCGGTTCGTCCAAACAAGTTGTGCTTGTAGGAGCCTACAGGTTCATCAATCCCGCCAACAAGGAGGGCCTGTCGTCTGAAAATGCACGCGGGGCAAGTCCCACATTGCTTTGCCTGCGAATCACGGAGCGGGTAGTGTACGCAGGAGGCCGTCCTAATCGCTATGTCCGCAAGACCAGCTTCACGAAGAGAGTTGACCAACTCCGCTTTCGTAAGGTATCTGTGCGGCAGATCGACCTGTAGATTGTGGTCCGTAACCAGTTGAAGCAGTCGAGAGAACCGCCGCAGAAATGCAGGGTGGCTGCTTCGTGTCGCCTTCGATCCCACCATGCCTGTCATCAAAGGCCAATTGATCGCGCCAATGCCACCCTCCATCATCTCAATAGCCTGGGCTTCAATCAGTGTAGCGAGAACCGCCGCTGCTGAGCAGAACAGGAAGCTTCGGCTACGCTGAGACTCCTCATCCTTGCTCAAATGCCCTGGGCTCCTCA
>Ga0315294_10008863_pt1 | contig 11047 bp, 8 predicted proteins | sample YL17G13_40_MG_FD_203626 | JGI IMG/M metagenome (GOLD analysis project Ga0315294, IMG submission 203626) | Sediment microbial communities from Yellowstone Lake, YNP, Wyoming, USA - YL17G13_40 | ecosystem: Environmental > Aquatic > Freshwater > Lake > Sediment | place: USA: Wyoming | collected... | reverse complement strand
CTTCTTGAGTCTTCCATAAGGCAGAATGAATTTCCATGAAAGTAAAAGATATAAAGGAAAGAGCTGAACAGGCGTATAGGTTATTGCAAAAGTGCAGGGTTTGTCCTCGAAGATGTGGGGTGGATCGGCTAAATGGGGAAAGGGGAATCTGCAGGGTAGGGAAAAATCCAATGATCTCAAGCTATAATTTGCATTTCGGGGAAGAGCCTCCCATATCTGGAACCAGAGGCTCAGGCACCATCTTTTTCACTGGTTGCAATTTGAGATGTATCTATTGCCAGAATTTTCCCATCAGTCAACTGGGCCATGGATTGGAGATGACCACCAAAGATCTGGCGGAGAGGATGATTTCCCTTCAGTCCCGAGGATGCCATAACATAAGTTTTGTGACCCCCACCCATTTTGTTCCCCAAATCTTGGAAGCCTTGTCTTTTGCCTGGGAGATGGGTTTTGACCTCCATTTGGTTTATAACAGCTCCGGATACGATTCGATTGAAGCTTTGAGACTATTGGATGGAATAATCGACGTATATCTTCCGGATATGCGCTATTCGGATAATCGGGTAGCAAAAAGGCTGTCTTCTGTCGAAGATTATGTGGAGGTCAACCGAGAAGCCATAAGAGAGATGTATAGGCAGGTGGGGAATTTAGTCACCGATGAAGATGGTCTAGCCAAAAAGGGACTTTTGATTCGACACTTGATCCTTCCCAATGACCTGGCGGGAAGCAAAAAAACTTTTAGATTCATAAAGGAGGAAATTTCTGCCCAAGTTTATGTGAGTTTGATGGGACAATATTTTCCCAGCTTTAAGGCGAAAGAAGACGTATCAATAAAAAGGAAAATCACCCACGAGGAATATGAACGTGCCCAGGAGAGTTTTTTTGAGTCTGGTTTGACTTTAGGTTGGATGCAAGAAGCTTAAAATTCGGGGAGTGAAAGGTTTTGAAAAACAAATTCCAGATCATTTTGATTCTATCCCTGCTTTTCGTTAGCTGTACTTATTACAACACCTTCTATAACGCTAAGAAGAGCTTCAAAGAAGGTGAAAAGACGCAGAAAGGTTTGGCTGCGGGGATAAAGAGCACTGCGGCAAATCAAAAATATGAGGACGCCATAAAGAAAGCTTCCAAAGTCTTGATCTTTCATCCCAAAAGCAAGTGGGCTGATGACGCTCTGTTTTTGATCGGAAGGGCTTACTACAATATGGGCGAATACGCCAAAGCCCAAAGGAAATTTGAGGAGCTTTTGACCAGCTTTCCCAAAAGCAAATTTGTGGATGATTGCCATTATTACGTCAGCTTGTGCCAGTACAAATCTGGAAATGAATTGGATGCGATCCAATCTTTGAAGTTCATCGTCCAGTCAAGTAAAGCTGAAAAGAAGAAAAGGGCGGAGGCGGCTTTTCTATTGGGAGGGATATATTTTGAGAGGGAGGAATATGATGATGCCGTAAGCTATTACCGACACCTGGTGGAAAATTACAAGAAAGACACCCTGGCTGTTTTTGCCCAAGCTCGTATCGGGGAGAGCTTCTGGTTAAAAAAAGATTACGCACAAGCCAAAGAGGCTTTTGCGCAAGTGGAGAAATACAACCCCAAACCGGATAAACTTTTTGAGTCACAATTTAAAAGTGGAGAATGCTGTTATCTAATGAAAGACTTTGAAGAGGGGATGAAGATCTTCACCGGGCTTTCCAAGGAAACCAAATACCCAGAAAAGTTCCCCTTAGTTAAGCTGAAAATTACAGAGGGAATTCTGCTTTCAGACAGTACCCAAGAAGCTATCCAAGAGTATGATAAGATCATCAAGGATTATCCTAAGACCGCACATTCCGCCACGGCACTTTACCAGTTAGGAATAATATATCAAGATAAATTAGGCGATTTGAAAAAAGCCAAGGAGCTGTTTGATAGCTGTAAGGCCGAAAGTCCTCAATCCAAGATAGCTCAAGAGGCTTTAACCAAGAGTGCCAATATTTCTAAGGTGGAGGAGTATCAAAAAGACCTATCTGCCGAGGAGGCAGAAAAATCGTGTAAAGCTTTGTTCCTTTTGGCTGAATTCTACTTAGCCCAGATGAATCAGCCCGATTCGGCTTTAGCGGAATATCTGCTTTTGGCGGCTAAGCATCCGGAGTCCGAATATGCGCCCCAATCCCTTTATGCGGCCGCCTGGATTTTGGAAAACATTAAAAAAGATACCACCGGGGCGAAAGAGATCTACGCAAGGATTCTAAAAGACTATCCAGGTTCAAACTATTTTAAACCAGCCTTAGAATTTCTAAAAGTATGCCCCGACTCTTTTGAGGTTTCCAACCCGGAGAGAAAGTATCTGGAAGCGGAAAAAATGTTATTCGAGTATGAAAAAGTTGATTCAGCCTTAGTTTTGTATAATGGAATAATCCAGGAATTTCCTCAAAGCATTTATGCTGGCAAAGCCGCTTATGCGATTGCCTGGATCACCGAATATTATGCCAACCCGGGAGACAGCACCGTGATTTTGGCTTACCAGAAGGTGATAGATCAATACCCCAACTCAGAGTATGCGGAAGCGGCTCGAATCAAATTAGGGCTTTCTGCCACCATGAGGACTCCCCCTTCTCCCCCACCCCAACAGCAGAAACCTCCGGAACAACTAGCGTCAGATACTGCCAAGATTGATACGACCTCAAGTTCGGAGTCTTCCATTCACATGGCACCGGAACCGCTCAAACGAGGGGAGTTTATCTATCCCGAATCGGAAAAGGAGTCAGGCATTAAAGGGAAGGTGGGACTTAAAATTATGATCGATTTCGAAGGCAAAGTAATCGATGCGGCGCCGGTAAACAAGACGGGTAACTATTGGATAGATGAAGCCGCAAAACAAGCGGCTTTAAAAACCACCTTCGATCCTCAAAAAATCGATGCCAAGCTTTTGGGTGGATGGTTTTTATATGATGTGGAGGTGATACCCCCAACAACCAATCAAGATAGCCACATCGATCAAAGTGGGATTAAGCAGTAGACGGATGATCTTGCAATCTACCAGCTCAATAGTTTCAAAAGAGAAACTCAGCCAAGAGATATTTAGGCTCACTCTTTTATCCCCCTATATCTCCCAGAAGGTAAAACCCGGAAATTTCGTTCACATAAAAGTTAACCCCAATCCTTATCCTCTTCTGAGAAGAGCCTTCAGCGTGCATTGCGTGGATAAACAAAGGGGATGTTTCGAGATTTTATTTAAAGTGGTGGGAAAGGGGACCAGGATTTTGTCAGAAAAATCTCCCGGGGATATGCTGGATATTCTTGGTCCTATCGGAAATAACTTTTCACTCCCCCAAAAAGGGAAAACGGTGATGCTGGTAGCTGGAGGGATGGGAATCGCCCCACTCTGGTTTCTTTTTACCAATTTAATTAAGAAAACAGACCTTGAGAAACTTATGTTCTTTTTGGGCGCCAAAACCCAAAAGGAGCTTTTGTATTATGAAAAACTAAAAAATTTAGGAACCAACTTGAAAGTGACGACAGATGATGGAAGCTTTGGAACCAAAGGCTTAGTCACGGAAGTTTTCTTAAAGGAAATTACAAGTAGAAAAAAAGAGACACCCAAGCCTATAGTTTATTCTTGCGGACCTCCGGAGATGTTAAAAAAGATGTCAGATATCTCCAAAAGATACGGCTTTTCTTGTCAAATCTCTTTGGAGGGGCATATGCCTTGTGGGGTAGGGGCATGCTGGGGATGTGCGGTAAAACTTGAGAAGGGAGGATACAAAAGAGTCTGCATTGATGGACCCATATTTGATGCCGGAGAAGTGATTTTAGAGTGAAATTACTTTGGAGTAGCAAAACTTGTTTTGCGTCTTTAGAACCTCTCCCCCTCTCCCCCGCCTCTGGCGGGATTTTCAACATGAAATGGAGAGGGGGATTAGGGGGTGAGGTCAAACAAAAGTTGATCTGACAATGAAGCCTGACCTTTCAGTCAAAATAGCAGGAGTTAAGTTTTCAAACCCGGTTCTGGTTGCCTCCGGAACTTTCGGCTATGGGGAGGAATATAAATCCCTGATTGATTTGAATAAATTAGGGGGAATCATTACCAAATCCATAACCCTACATCCGAGGGAAGGACATCCTCCTCCCAGAACCTTCGAGACCTCCTGTGGAATGTTAAATGCCATCGGCTTGGCTAATGTGGGGGTAGACAAATTCATAAAAGAGAAGCTCCCGTTTTTAAGATCACTTAAGACCAGAATAATCGTGAATGTGGCGGGGAGCACGCTGAGTGAGTATGTGGAAGTAGTGAAGAGACTGAACCGAAAAAGAGGGATCGACATGCTGGAGATCAATATCTCCTGTCCCAATGTGAAGGAAGGGGGAATTGCTTTTGGGTCAAAGGTCAAATCAGCTTATGATTGTATAAAAGCGGTCAAGGAGAATACATCCTATCCCATCATCGCCAAGCTTTCACCCAATGTGACGGACATTGTAGAGATCGCAAATGCAGTCCAGGAAGCTGGGGCGGATGCAATCTCTTTGATCAACACTTTAGTGGGCATGGCTATTGACACAGAAAAAATGCGTCCGGTTCTGGCTAATATCACCGGTGGTCTTTCCGGTCCGGCCATCAAGCCGGTGGCTTTGGCTATGGTATGGAAGGTGGCAAAAGCGGTAAGAATCCCGGTGATCGGGATAGGAGGGATCATGAACACCGAAGATGCTCTGGAGTTCATCTTAGCCGGCGCCTCTATGATTCAGGTGGGAACCGCCAATTTCGTGGACCCACAAACTTCAATTCAAATTGTCAAGGGACTTTCCACATATTGCAAAAAGAAAAGAATTAAGAAAATCACCGACTTGGTAGGCAAATTAAAAACGGATTAAGCGGACTTGTGGTGAGCTTGCCGAACCATAATTCATCCGCTCCATCCGTTTAATCCGTTGACCGCTTAATCTCAGTTAAGTCAAATGACCGTTGATCGTCTAATCCGTTGACTGAAACGTTAGACTATCTGATCAGCACCATCTTTTTGGTCTCTTGATAGCTTCCAGCACTCAATTTGTACAGGTAAACTCCACTGGCGATTTCTTCGCCAGAAGAATTCTTCCCATCCCACATTAACGTATGAGTGCCCGCCTTATAGTGCCGATGGAAAGTCCGAACCTGCTCCCCCAAAATATTATAGATGCTAAGGGTTACTTCAGAAGCGAAAGGAATGGTAAATCGAATAATTGTTTCTGGATTGAAAGGATTGGGATAGTTCTGAAAAAGACAGAAACCCTCTGGATGCGAGTAATCCTCGATTTCTTCAACATCTGTGGTTATCGAAGGTGTTTCGTAAACGTAGAGAGAATCATCAGATGCTATGCATATTTCCGTCAGACTATCTTGATCTACATTACCCAAGACAAAATGATTTATGAGAGGTAATTGACGCGAAATAGCTAAATCAGTGCCAGTGGCGCCATCTTTGATCCTTATAATTCCATTCTGGTAGGCAACGCAAAGCGATGCGGACGGTCCGTTTAAAAGATGACAAGTAACTAGACCGGTAATTTGACTCGAGTCGTGTTCAATACTCCACTCTGCCTCCCACGTGTTAGTGTTAAAAGAAAACAGATTTGGGAGCGGAGGAAGAGCTAGGGACCAATAGCGACGGTAGGAAATAACGACCTCAGGAGAGGCGTCGCCATCAATATCCCCAATCTCCATCTTATCAAAAATGACACCGTACCCCGGGTCCTCAAGGGTAACAACGGTCTCGATCGTCTCTGGAAAACACACTGTGATCTTGCACCATCCGTCCAATGTGTAACTTGTCCCTGTGGGGCAATAATAATTAAAATCATGCCCACATATAACATCGTCAATGCCGTCCCCATTGATGTCGAAGACTCTTATTGCGTCCATCTCTCCCAAATTAGTCGTGCAGGCGCAAGCTAACGACAAACAGGCAAACTGAAAAAGATTTCCCAAATCCAAAAACCCATCATAATTGTGAAAGGGTTCACATTTCCACCGATAGTCGTACCATGTGCCGACAAGGAGGATACACCCAGTATCTGCCCCTGGAGAGTATAAAGCAACTGCGGTGACAGAGTAGTCGAGGTTCAGAAGGTTGTAGGTCGAATCAAAACCGGATCCGTAAAGAATTGTCAGATATCCCGGACCGACATACGTGTTCAATTTCCCCCCACAAAAAATATCTGTTGCGCTATCCCCATTCAGATCGCCGGCTTCCACTGCAATAACGGGACCCAGAAGACCGTCGCTTTGGAACAGTATGGTCTGATTGACTGCATCCAGTATGCCCACCCGAGCAGAGTCCGAGTCGTAGCCCACCAAAATCTCATTGATTCCGTCGCCGTTGAAGTCCACCAACTTTAGGTCTGTCACCTTAAGCGGGTAAACCCACTGTAATTGCAGATTCAAAGTATCCACCGGCTCGGAGAAGGTATTCTCAGGAATTGTAAAAAAAAGAAGAAAGACCCCAATCAGAGTAAATATTAAGCGAATTAACCGAGTATCAGAAGAAAGCTCTTTCACAAGTTATTCTCCCTCTGAAGAGCAGTTCGTTAACCTATTTTACCATTACTTAGCTACAGATTAATTTACACAAATCTAAGAGAAAGTCAAGGATTTTTTGTTGTGTGGGCACCCTTACCCAGCACCCCGTCTGGTTCAAAGTGTGGATACTCTGAACCAATTCTGAGCTTTGACGACTTATACTAAGTGGGGGAGATATGTCAATGGTTGAAGTGGATTAAGCGGACTTGTGGTGAGCTTGCCGAACCATAATTCATCGTTCCATCCGTTTAATCCTTTGACCGTTTTACCGCTTTCACCACTCTATCGATTCCACTTAAATCCTTTATTATTTCTATATTATTATAATTCTCACTTTGGCGAATCAAATCCGCTACTTTTCCGGCTTGACCAAAGGCAACCTCCAAAACTAATACTCCACCTTTTTTCAAAAAATCAACGGAATTTTCAATTATCTTTTTGTGAAAAGAAAGACCATCTTTTTCGCTCTCCAAAGCCACTGAAGGTTCGTAATCTTTGATCTCTCTGGGCAAGCTTTCAAGCTCGTCTTTGCTCACATAAGGAGGGTTTGAAACTACACAATCTATTTGACCTTCAAGATTTTTATTTTTCAAAGGCTCGAACAGGTCACCGCGGAGAAACTCAATTTGATTCTCCATCTTATTTTTTATGGCATTTTCTTTTGCTACATCTAAAGCGTCCCTAGAAACGTCTATTGCATAGACAAAAGCCTCTTTCACATTCTTTGCCAAGCTGATAGCAATGGCTCCTGAGCCTGAGCCTAAATCTATTATTTTGGGATTTTCTCTGTTTGCAAGTTGTTCGATCACCACTTCAACCAAAATCTCTGTCTCCGGACGAGGAATCAATACCCTTTCGTCCACTTTGAATTCCAATCCGAAGAACTCAACCGTGCCGATGATATATTGAACTGGTCTATGCGAAATTCTCTCTTTTGTGTATTGATTGAATTTCTCAATTTCATCCGAAGTTAGGATTCGATCTTTGTCCAGGTAAAGATCGACCTTGCCTTTATTCAGAACCGCACCCAACAAAAGCTCAGCATTGGTGCGGGGTCTGTCAATTCCCGCCAGCCTTAGTTTTTCGACAGCTTGATTCAGAATTTCAAGACAGGTATTGCTCATGAGGAATTTGTTTAATACAAACTTAATAAAATCTGTTTCATTCTATTTAGCTTCCTCTCACCTCGAAGATGCATACGCACTTCCCTCTCCCCTTGTGGGAGATTGAACGAAGTGAAATCCGTAGGAGGGTTAGGGAGAGGGGGTAGTATAGTATCAAACAATTACATTCGTATTAGGGAATTCGGTGGGGAAGCGGAAATTCAAAAAATCATCCAATCCGTCTTCCAATGATCCATGATGATCCATAGCCAATCTGGATGTGGAACAGCCTTTTCGTGAAGACCCACAAAGCCAATTCTTGGTTTGCTTCAGACTCTCACTATTTGTGGTTGTAGAGAAAGCGGAGTTTTTAAAAAATATGTTAGGCAAGAATGAGAAAGCCAAGCTGATAAGCCCAGAAATCTTTAGAAATTTTCTGCGATCGAGCATGTTAATACAAAAAAGAGATAAGTTTACATACCCCTCTCCCTCACCCTCTCCCACAAGGGGAGAGGGAACTTCGTAAATCTCCCCTCCCTTGACGGGAGGGGGTAGGGGGAGGGTGATCATCTTAATTGTTTAATTCGTTTGATATAATTCCTTAACCTCCAATAAAAGTAAAATCCTTTATCCTCATTGCTGGCACATGCATTACCACCCCATACTGGGGACACAATTTTCTATCTTTTGACATCATCTCTACGTTGGAAAAAGCCTCCAGAATGCTTTGTCCAATTCGCATATTTTTAACTGCGGATTTGATCTTCCCATTTTCTATAAGGAAGGTTCCATCCCTTGTGGTTCCGGTAACCATGGTTCTCATGGGATTCATGTAATTGATATACCAAAAATGCGTGATTAAAATTCCTTTTTCAGTCGAAGAGATCATCTCTTCCAAGTTTGAATTTCCCGGAGACATCACCATATTTTTGGGATATGGACCAAAGGTGTTGTTGGGGGGAAGCGCATGCCCAGTCGACTCCACCCCCGCTTTGTTAGCATAATAGGAATTATAAACCACCCCTTTGGCAACTCCATTTTCAATCAAAGGGACTTTCTTCTTCACCACACCCTCATAATCAAAAGGCATGCCATTCATCACCGGATCGTAAGGGTTTTCAACAATAGTGATATTATCTCCTGTTATTTTCTCTCCAATCTTTCCTGCCATAAAGCTCCGACCTTGAGTGAATGTCTTTGCTCCGAATCCCAAAAAGCCCAAAAATAAAAGAAGAGATGCAACTGCCGCCTCTTCCAGAATCACGGTATATTTTCCGGGAGGAAGTTCAATCGGGTTAGAGGACAAGATCGCTTTGAAAACCGCAGTTTGAGCGATGTTCTCTATATCGATCTTTTTCACGTCCTGGTCGTAACCTTGCGCCCATCCGGAAGCTGTATCTCCTGAGCTGGCGGTTAAGGAAAACTGAGCTTTGGTCTCTTGAAAATATTGTCTTGTGCCCAAAGAGTTGACCACGCAGGTAACATCCGTTTCGGTCTGAAAAGCTCCTGTGCCCGATGTGTTTTGGCTTTTGCACCTTCTCACTGCATTCTCGATGCCTTTTGCTCTTTCTGGAGGTGAATATTCGGACGTTTTCGAGAAATAACTTTTGACTTCTAAAGCAAGTGAGGAAACAGGCAAGGAGACAAAGTCGGGATCTTCTTGTTGATATTTGGCGATCTCTTCAGCGTCTTTGATTATCTTTTTTATATCTTCATCTTTTATACTGTTAGTCATAGCCACCCCCACTTTTTTCCCCAAGACCACCCTTGCCATCAAAGTATGATCCTGCCGAGCCATGTTCTGATGGATCACATTCTCCGCAAACCGGGTAAGCGCAAAATCCTCCCCCATAAAGACCAACTCAGTCTGATCCGTTTGAGAATAACCTAATCCCTTTTCTAAAATCTCAAAAGCTTTCTTTTTTTCCATTGACTTTTCTTATGTTTCAAGGAAGAAAAACTATATTATCATTAGCCGCCTACTTTCACATTTCTAAATCTCGCCGGTGAAGCCCCCTGGCTGGTGGGCATGTTCTGACCGGGTTGACCTTTGCCGCAGTTGGGAGTCCCCCAGATTTTCCAATATTTCTCATTGGCAATGGCATCGCAGGAGTTCCAGAATTCAATGGTATTCCCCGAATAGGAGGGATTTTTGATCATCTCTCCCAGCTTCCCATTTTTTATCTCCCAGCCGATTTCACATCCCATCTGAAAATTTTCTCTGTTATCATCTATGGACCAGGTTCTTACCGTCTGCATATAAATGCCATCATCTACTTCCGAGATCATTTGTTCTAAAGTTTTATCACCGGGTAAAAGATTGGTGTTGGTCATTCGGATTATAGGGACATTCCCCCAGCCATCCGCTCTCATACAGCCGTTGCTTGATCTCCCGATCAGTGGTGCCGTTTCACGGGAGGTCAGATACCCGACCAATATGCCATTTTTTATCAAATCCTTTCTGCCTGCCTTCACTCCCTCATCATCATAACCGAAGGTTCCCAATCCAAATGGACAAGTTGAATCTACGACCACATTCACTATCTCCGACCCATATTTCAGCTGGTTCAATTTGTCCACCGTGGCAAAGCTCGTCCCGGAGAAATTTCTCTCCGCCCCAAATACCCGGTCCAGCTCCAAGGGATGTCCGATGGATTCATGTATCTGAAGGGAGACCTGCGGTCCATCCAGGATGATAGTGGTGATCCCTGAAGGACACTCTTTTGCGGAAAGTAATGCTCCCGCTTCCTCAGAAATCTTTTTGGCATTTTCCTCAAAATTTAGCTCTTTGATCAATTCATAACCTTTGGCCTCATATTGTCCACCGGAATTAGGGCATGATCTTGTCCCCATCTCCCTATGAGTTTTCATGGCTGTGGCTGAAATTCCCGTTCCGCTTTGAATTATTTCCTGTTCAATGATAGAACCTTCGGAGCTGGCAAAGAACTTACTCGTCCTTCTGAAACTCATCTCTGCTTCAGTCAAATTTATCTCGGAGACTTTTCTCATCAAACTATCCAAGAACAGAAGATAATCTAATTTTTCTCTTAAGGGGATAGTAAAGGGATCTTGAAGGATAGGGGTCTTATAAGAATCGACGGTTTTTTCAAGGGAAGACAAAATCACATCTTTTTTCTTTAGGCGGGAGCTGGCTTTGGCAATTTCGACCGCTTGAAGGCTAATTTTTTTGATGTTATCTTCATTCAAGTCAGCACTTGCGGCAAATCCCCAAGCACCATCCACAATCACCCTTATCCCAAAGCCGAAATCGGAGGATTTGTCTATAAGCTCAGGAGAGCCATTTTTTACGCTGAGGTTTTCATCCTCTCTTTTCTCAATTCTTAAGTCTGAGTAAGTTGCTCCTTTATCCTTAGTCAGATTCAGTGCGATCTCAGAAAACCTTTTA
>Ga0315294_10008862_pt1 | contig 11047 bp, 9 predicted proteins | sample YL17G13_40_MG_FD_203626 | JGI IMG/M metagenome (GOLD analysis project Ga0315294, IMG submission 203626) | Sediment microbial communities from Yellowstone Lake, YNP, Wyoming, USA - YL17G13_40 | ecosystem: Environmental > Aquatic > Freshwater > Lake > Sediment | place: USA: Wyoming | collected... | reverse complement strand
AAACGGCCCAGAAAATGAAAATTCCGATACAACTCTTGGGTGCTCCCCGGGCCACGGGAACGGATGCCAACGTTATCCAGCTCTCCCGCAAAGGCGTGGCTACCGGTCTGGTGAGCGTTCCCCTCCGCTACATGCATACCCCAACCGAAGTCCTCTCTTTGAGAGACCTCGAGGCGACCTGCCGGCTGCTGGTGGGATTCATCTACGAATTAAAGGAAGGAATGGATTTCATACCGAAATGAGGACAGCGTTCAACCCCGCGAAGCGCGGGGCAGGGTCCCGGGGTTCTGGGGAGGCATAATTACTATGTAGGTAATAAACCTTCAAACAAATCCCCTCAATCTTCCTTTACTTAAAGGGAAGGTGTGAAAAATTTGGAATATACCCCCCTCACCCTACCCTCTCCCGCCCGGGGAGAGGGTAAACATATTGAGATAAGAAAGAAATTCCCTCCCCCTTGAGAGGCTGTGTCAGAATTCGTCATGCCCGCGAAGGCGGGCATCCAGGGGGCTTAAATCTTGAATAAAATCGCAACTGGATTCCCGCTTTCGCGGGAATGACGGCTCTTTCTTTTCATTACGACACAGTCTCTGATGGGGGAGGGCGAGGGTGGGGGTGATTTAGGGGATTTTTTCACAGCTTCGGGGGGGAGGGGGGATTTTCATGGTTCGAGGCCAACCTAAGAACCCGAAACGCGCAATCCGAAACTCGTCATTCTTTTTCTGCAAGGCTGTATTTTTTCATCTTGTACCGCAGGACCCGCTCACTGATTCCCAGCTCCTCGGCCGCCTTCGTTTGCACCCCGCCGCTTCTTTCCAGGGCTTTAAGAATAAGCTGGCGCTCGATTTCTTCCAGGGTGCCGGGAAGGCTTTGGGTCCCTCGGTCCCGTTCCAGGGCAGCTTCCGCTTTGCCCTCGCGCAGGTTCAAGGGTAAGTCCTGAGTGGTCAGGGTGTCTCCCCGACACAGAACCACTGCCCGCTCGACGATATTCTCCAGCTCCCGCACATTTCCCGGGTAGTCATAGCGCCTGAGTAAATCCCTACCCTCTTTGGAAAGGGAAGTCACCTTTTTCTTATTTTCTCGGTTGTATTTTTTCAGGAAATGCTCCACCAGCAGGGGAATATCCTCTTTCCTCTCCCGAAGTGGCGGTAAAGAAATGGTTACCACATTCAGCCGGTAATAGAGGTCTTCCCGGAATGTTCCTTTTTGGATCGCCTCCTCGAGGTTGCGGTTCGTGGCGGCGATGACCCGGACATCGCTCCGAATCGTCTGGTTGCTCCCCACACGCTCAAACTCTTTTTCCTGCAGAACCCGCAGGAGTTTCATCTGCAAGGATGGAGAGAGATCTCCAATCTCATCCAAAAAGATGGACCCTTGGTCGGCCAGCTCGAAGCGGCCGATCCTCCGGGCGACCGCCCCGGTGAAGGCCCCTTTTTCGTGGCCGAAGAGCTCGCTCTCCAGGAGGTTTTCGGGCAGAGCGGCACAATTCACCTTGACAAAGGGCTTATCCGCCCGGGGGCTGGAATAATGGATGGCCCGGGCGATCAGTTCCTTTCCGGTCCCGCTCTCCCCCAGGATTAAGATTGTGGCCGAGCTCCGGGACACTCGCCCCACCAGATTTAACGCCTCCTCCATCTGCCGGCTCGCGGAGACGATGAAATCGACCTTGAATTTCTCCCGCAATTGCTCTTTTAGCTCACGGTTCTCCTGATCCAAGCCCACCTCCCTTTCAACCCTTTGGATCAAGAGAAGGAGTTCGTCCAGGTCGATGGGTTTCGTCAGGTAATCGTAGGCTCCCTCTTTCATCGCGGCTACGGCTGTCCCCACCGTTCCATACGCCGTCATAATCACAACGACGGCTTCCGGCTGCAATCTTCTGACCTCCCGCAACAGTTGAATCCCGTCCATCCCCGGCATGCGGTAATCGGTCAGAACTGCGTCAAAAGAGCCGTTCTTAAATTTCTCCAGGGCTCTCTGGCCATCTTCGGCAGCCGTCGCCTCGTACCCCTGTTTCACCAGGAAACCTTCGAGGATCTCAAGCTGGACCTTCTCGTCATCGACGATTAAAATTCGCAATCTCGGGACCCGGCTCATTTCTTCTCCCTGGGAATGGGCAGATGGACCTGGAAAGTCGTGCCCGTGCCCACACCGCTCTTCACCTCAATGATCCCTCCATGTTCCTGAATGATCTTGTGAGCCAAGGGTAAACCCAGTCCCGTTCCTTTCTCCTTGGTGGTGAAATAGTAGTCGAAGATCTTACCCAGGTTTTCCTGCGGGATGCCCTCTCCCGTATCGGAAATCTGGATGAGAACTTCTTTCCCTTCATGCCGCTCGGCCGTCAGACGCAATCGTCCTCCCTCCGGCATGGCCTGGAGTCCGTTATTCACTAAGTTCCACAGAGCCTCATGCATCCGCTGCCGGTCCAGCATTAACGGGGGAAGGTTCGCTTCGATCTCCTCTTCCAGGGTCACTCGCTGTTGCGCTGCCGCCTCCTGGCAGAGAAGGAGTAAATCTTTCAGAATATCTTTGACCGGAACGGCCTGGAGTTCCAGCCGGGCCGGCCGGGCAAAAAATAAAAATTGCTCGATGATTTGGTTTACCCGCCCCACTTCGCTCCGCAGAACATCCGTGAATCGATTGTATTCGCTTTGTTGCTCGGCTTGCTCCGGAGCGAACTCTCGCTGCAAGCGTTGGATGGCCATCCCGATCGCGTTCAGAGGATTGCGGATCTCATGGGCGACGCCCGCCGCCAGGTTGGCTAAAGAGGAGAGTTTCTCGGACTGGTGGATCTTCGCTTCCATCTCCTGCATCCGGGCCAGGTGTCGGTTTTCCATGCGGTATATAAAAGTGATGCCGACCCCGCCAAAGACCAGCAGGAGCAGGCTGAACAACAGGATATTTCTCCGGTCGGCGTCTATGATCTGGTTTACCCGATCCGTAGAGAGTCCCACCCGGAGAACACCCCGGCTGTTCTTATCCAAAATCACGACCTTGGCGATCTCGAGGATCCCCGAGTTCTTCTGCGTTTTCGCTTGGGGTCTCATCTCGCCTTTGCGCAAGAGTTGCCCCAAGAAGTCGCTTTCCTCTTTCCTCCCGATTTTCCGGGGGTCCGTGTCTGCCCAGACCGTCGAATCTTCGCCCTGGAAGCTGATGTATTGCGTTTCCCCCTTCTCCCGCCATTCCTCGATCACTCCCCGCAGAACCACTCTCCTGCGGAAGAATTGAATGTCCGATTCATCGGCCCGGACCACGAGGATACCTTTGCCGGCCTTACGGATGATCGCCGCGGAGAGATGATCCATTTGACCGGTCTCTCTCTTCTCCGAACGGTGGATGGCATAGGAGGTTTTCCCCTCCAGAAGGGACTGATAAAAGGGCCTGCGGTCTCCGGTTGACGGACCCGCCGGGCGTCGGCTGTAGGCCAATTTATGATTCGGGGTAATCACCTCGATCCCGGCGAGGTGCTCGGCTTCTCCCAATCTTTGCAGTTCGCTCTCTCGAGGAGGTTGGCCGCCCAATTCCTGATCGACCCGGAACGCTTCATCCAGGAGCAGATCGACCACCGCTTCCTCCAGCGTCAGAAGGTTGACCGGAGAGGAACCCATGAAAGTGGAGGCTTCCGGAAAGGCCTCGATCGCCGTCAATGAACCCAAGCTGCTTTGGGCGCTCTTCTCCAGGCCATCGATCAGAGCCGAACCCTCGTCATAGAGCATTCGGTAAAGATTATCCTGGGCGCGTTTGACCTCGTAGGTTCCGTTGATGATGAGCAGGAGGGCCAGGAGGCCCCAGATGATCAGAAGATAAAGGGGACGAAAGAACCAGCGTCCCTTGGTTTCCGGTCCCTTCTTGAGAAAGGCCATGTCAGGGCTTCTGCTCCTCTATTCTCTTCCCCTTCCGGGTCCGCCGCCCCGCATCATTCCCTGGCCCCGGAATCCCCCAAAACCAAACCCCGGGGGAAGAAGTTTGATCTGCTCGGGGGTGAGAACTTTGCGCATCTCCAATTGATGGAGAACGGCCCGTTCCTGGATTTTGGACTCCAGGTCGGATAGCTCCCGCTGCTTGGCCAATACCTGATTGGGGTCCGATTGCGGGTCCCGTAATAAATCCCGCAAGTCGAAGCGTTTGATTACCAGCGAATCCCTCCAGACGAGCGTTTCTCGCAAGTAGGATTCCCGCAGGGCCTGAAGCTTGGCCGTCTGCTCTTCGGTAAGGTTCAACTGCCTGGCCCAGTCTTCCATCGGGTGATGCATGGGACCCATCATTCCTCTCCGTCCTTGAAAATCCGGGCCTTTCCCCTCCGGTGGCCCCTGGGCAAGGGCGACAGCGGGGAGGAAAACGGACAATAAAGATATCAAAAAAATTCTCCGCATGATCCTCATCCCGATCAAACTTCTATGGCCTCTCCTACCTGGCCGAAGAAGAAGCTTTCGCCGAACTCGGCGTACAGCCTGGATGCCGCTTTCAGGCCAGTGCAGTGAGAGACCCCGATACGCTCCACCTTAAACTCTTTCAGAGCGGCGATCGTTCCTTCGATCTGCTGGGGACCGGCAAATTCCAGATGCGTTCCCCCGATGATGGCGTACACCCTGTCTTGGCCGGTCTTTTCGATGGCCTGTTCCAGGATGTTGATCATCCCGGAATGGGCGCATCCCAAAAGCAACACCAACCCCTTTTCGCTTTCAATGACCAAAGCTTGATCATCTAAAAAGGGGTCGGGTATCAACTTCCCCTGGCTTTCGGCGAAGAGCCTTCCCTCCCCCTTTTCAAAGGAAGTCCTTCGAGGCACTTCCCCGGTCAGGAACATTTGCCGGGTGACTTCCCGAAAATTTTTCTCCAGTATGAATCTCCCTCCCAGACTCTCCAAATAGGCCCTCTGGAACTTGAGACCCACGTAGCGCCTGACCTCTTTTCCCTCTGCCTGAGAGATGCGATACCGGATGGAAAAGATATCGGGGTGAGCCAGAATATCCACCCCGCCCAAGAGCTCCAGGATCGAGGCCAGGCCGCCGGTATGATCGTAGTGGCCATGGCTCAGCATGATCTTCTGAATGGCCAGGGGGTCTTTGTCAAATTTCCACAGGTTGGGAATCAGTGCTTCCCCACGCCCCGTGTCAAAGAGGTAGTTTCCCCTTTCCGTTTCCACATAGGCGGAAAATCCATGTTCTCCCAAACCGCCCTTGATGGTGACGGTGTTTTCACAGATGATGGTAATCCGAGCTTTCATAGGAATAAATAGCCCTCAGCCCCGCTATGAGCGGGGTCAGCTTTCAGGAGAAAACCCCGCTCTTGCCAGAGAAGCTGCTCGGAAAAAATCTTAGCGGATTGCTGAAAGCCGAATGTTGATCGCTTATTTTAGAAGCATCCCAACTGGCATTGGCTAATCTTGATTTTCATCTGATTGAGAAGGTCCCCCACTTTCTTCATCGGGATTTTGTTCTCCATGGCGATCTTTTGGGCCATGGCGCAGGTAATCTTGCCTTCCCTGGCCGCCTCCTTAAGCTTTGCGACGATCTCTTCCTCTGTCAAAGGTGAATCCTCCTCTCCCCGGAATTCAAATGACCTTTACGGGTCTTCTCTCAAACCCTGGAAAACTATAACACATAAAAAAGAACCTGGAAAAGACAAAAAAGGGGAGAGCCGGTTGCCTTCGGCCCTCCCCTTGCTTCGCGAGGTTGAATGAAGTTTCAGTTTACCACCTGGGACAATAACCACGGCCCCCCATCATCCCACGGCCAGGTCCGAAGCCACCTCTCATGCCATATCCAGACCCAGAACCCGGTCCGGCCCCCCAAAAACTTCCAACCTGAGCCTGTTGTTCGGGGGTAAGAATACTTCGAGCCTCTAACCGATGTTTAGTGGCCTTCTCTTGGAGCTGAGCTCTCAGGGCGTTGATCTCCTTTTGCTTGGCCAGGATCTTCTCCTGCTCAGGCTTCGTTTGCGCCCAGAGCGTTTGCAGTTCCAGTTTTTTGATCATCATTTCATTCCGCAGCGGAATCGTTTCTTTAAAAAAGCCGTCCCGGAGCGCCTGCATTTTTTGAGTCTGCTCAGCGCTCAAGTTTAGGCCAGAACCCCAGGCACCCGGACCATACCCTGGACCGCGGGGAGCGTACCCGGGATCATACGGTCCATAGCCCATTCCCATGCCGGAACCTCTTCCCCATCCTGGGCCTCCTCCCCAACCTTGGGCCATCACTACACCGGATGTAGCCAATAGAGCTACTGCAAGAACGGCAATCATCAGCTTCTTCATTTTTTTCTCCTCTCCTGTTATTTTTGCTTTTCAGGCATTGCCTTTTGCTCATTCATTTTGCAACCCCTATGCCAAGTCCCGGGCGGATTTTCATTTGCGTAATAACAACATGAAAATTTTGATAAAATTTTTTTTAGAGTCGTTGGACTCCAAATAAATTTTTCAGAAATAATAGCAAAAATTGTCGAGGCCTCTCGGCCCTTATTTACAGAAATTTAATAATCTTACCCCCTTAGAAATTTTCCGGGTTTCGACAATTTCTCATCTTTCGACAATCCTGTCGAAAGAGAGCCCCCATCTTCGAGAATATCGCTTGACTTTTGCCATTTTTAATTATAAGGAATTAACCTTGATGTCCTCGTATAAAGTCGTCACTCCGGTGGAAACCGGAGTATGGAAATACGTCTTTTCAGACTTTTTACGGGATCATCAACCTTAATGAAATCGTAAAAAGTCAAAAAAAACCCCTCTCCCTTGACGGGAGAGGGTCAGGGTGAGGGTGAAGAATCAAGAAATTTCAAGAAGTTATTTATCCCCCTCCCCATCATCGTTCGACTGAGCTCACGCCGAAGTCCCCTCCCGCCAGGGGAGGGGAAATTTTACTTTTTACGAGATCATCAACCTTAAGGAGGTGGATTCATGGAAAGGAATCGGATAAGAACTCTTTGTTTAATCGTTTCTCTCGTCGCCATGTTCATTCTTCCGACGGCGGCCCTGGCCAAAACAGAAATCGTATGGTGGCATGCCATGGGTGGATTTTTGGGGGAAAGAGTGAACGATATTACCATTAAGTTCAATTCCCTTCAGAACGAATACGAGGTCAAGGCCGTCTTCAAGGGGGGATATTCCGAGACACTGACCGCTGGGATTGCTGCCTACCGGGCCAAGACCCACCCCCACATCATTCAGGTCTTTGAGGTGGGAACCCAGACGATGCTCTCTTCCGGAGCCATCTATCCTGTCTTTCAAATGATGAAGGATCAGGGGATCAAGATCAACTGGGATGACTTCATCAGCGTGGTGAAAACCTACTACTCCAAAGGCGGAAACCTCTATTCTTTGCCTTTCAACTCTTCAACTCCCATTCTCTACTATAATAAGACGGCCTTCGAAAAGGCCGGCTTGAATCCGCAAGTCCCCCCCAAAACCTTCGAAGAGATCGAAAAATCCGCCAAAGCCGTAATGTCCAAAGGGGCCGCCAAATTCGGCTTCACCGTATCCTGGCCGTCCTGGACTCTGATGGAGAATATGCATACCTGGAACGACCAGCCCTTCGCCAACCACAATAATGGTTTTTCCGGTATGGCCACGGAACTGAAGATCAACGGGAAACTGGGGATTCAGGTTATGGAGATCCTCGCCCGCTGGCAGAAGGAAGGAATCTTTACTTACTCCGGACGGGGCCCCCGAGGGGATCAACCCACCATCAACGGAGATTGCGCCATCAGCCTGGCTTCGACCGCTTTAGTCGGAACCATGGCGAGAACATCCAAGTTCGATTGGGGAACCGGATACCTGCCCAAACTGAGCGGATATCCCCAGGGTAATTCGATCATCGGCGGAGCCAGCCTTTGGGTTATGAAAGGGCACAAAAAAGAACAATATAATGGTGTGGCGAAATTTCTTGAATTTTTGGGGCAGCCAGAGCAGCAGGCCTGGTGGCATGCCAACACGGGTTATTTCCCTCTCACCCGAGCGGCGATTAAGATTCTCCCGGAAGATCATTTCCGCAAGAATTCCAACCTGTGGACGGCCTTCGCGCAAATCACCAGTGGCAAAACAACCCCCAACAGCCAGGGGATTCGACTGGGGAATTTTGTAGCCGTCCGGGATACCATTGAAGGAGAAATGGAAAACGTTTTCGCCGGAAAGAAGACCCCCAAACAGGGCTTGGACGATGCCGTGAAGAAGGGGAATCAGACTCTCAAAGAGTTTGCCTCCCTTTATAAACAATAATTTTTATATTGTGGGTTGACCACTCACGAATCCCTTCTGGGCGGGAAAATCCTTCCTTGCCCTCCTTTATTAGAGGGAAGGTGTGAAAATTTGGAATATACCCGCCTCACCCTACCCTCTCCCGCCCGGGGAGAGGGTAAACATATTCAAATAAGAAAGAAATTCCCTCCCCCTTGAGGGGGGAAACTGTGAAAAAACCCTTTCCTCATCCCACCGTTATCGTGGTTCGGGAGCCAGGTGGCGATGAGCGCGGGCAGCATCGGCGGGAGAAAACCTTAAGGGAAGATTCGACCTTGTCTCCGCAAAGGGAGGCGGGGTGCTTCTTCCCGCCTGATCCATGGAAGGAAAACTGCCTCATGATGCCAAGCGAATCGCCATCTGGCTCCCGAACCGGGGAAGGCCATGGAATGTTGTTTCAAGCCCTGCAATTTGGAACCCGCAAAATTTTTTCACAGCTTCGGGGAGGGCGAGGGTGATTTAAGGGATTATTTCACAGCTTCAGGGGGGAGAGAGGAGATTTAAAATTTATTGTGAAAAAAAGTATTTTCAAAAATCCTTTGCTTCCCTACATCCTGGTCGCTCCCCAGATGATCGTGGTTCTGGTTTTTTTCTTCTGGCCGGCTTTTGACTCGCTCCGTTTGTCGGTTTTCAAAACCTCCCCTTTCGGGGACGTACAGATTTTTGTAGGTCTGGAGAATTTCATCGATCTCCTCACCTCCCCGGAATACTATCGGAGCGTCTATCATTCTTTCCTTTTCTCCCTGGGAGTTACCTTTTCCTGCCTGGCAGCATCTCTATTCCTGGCGGTATTGGCCAACCAGAAGATCCGGGGCCTCCTCTTCTACCGGTCTGCCTTGCTCTGGACTTTCGGGGTTGCTCCGCCGGTGTCCGGGGTCATCTGGCTCTTTGTCTTCCATCCCTCCTACGGAATTCTGACTTATCTTCTGGCCCACATAACGGCCTATGAGTTCAACTGGCTTTTGAAAGGTTGGGTTGCGCTCCTCCTGGTGATCTTCGCGGCCAGCTGGGCCCATCTGGGGTATAACGTAGCCTTTTTCCTGGCTGCCCTTCAGACCATCCCCCAGGCTGTTATGGAAGCGGCCAGAGTGGATGGCGCGAGCGGTATCCGGCTCTTCCGCTGGATCACCTTTCCCCTGCTATCCCCCGTGACCTTCTTCCTTTTTATCATGACCATGGTCTTTTCTTTCTTCGAGACCTTTGGCTTAATCCATGCCGTCACGCAAGGCGGTCCGGGAGACGCCACCACCATTATGGTCTATAAGACTTATGTGGACGGTTTCGTCCATCTGCGGATGGGGCTTTCCGCAGCCCAATCGGTTATTCTGATGGCCCTGGTGATTTTCCTGACCGTGCTCCAGTTCCGCTACACTGAAAAAAAGGTGTTCTATTGAGCGGCCACTCTCTGCCCCAGGAAAAGAGGCGCCGACGGGATTGGACCAAGGTCCTGGTCCATGCCCTTCTGATTCTCTCCATACTGCTCATCGGTTTTCCCCTCTACTATGCCTTTGTGATCAGTACCCAGTCCATGGATGAGGCGACCCGGACCCCGCAGAAATTATGGCCCTCAACCTATCTCTGGGAGAACTACGCCAAGATCTGGAACCGGCTGGACATGGGCAGACTTCTCGTGAACAGTACCATCGTGGCGCTGGCGGTCAGCCTGGGCAAGATTGCCATCTCCATTATTTCGGCCTTTGCCATCGTTTATTTTAATTTCCGGGGCAAGCAGCTTTTCTTCTGGATGATCTTTGTCACGCTGATGCTCCCGGTGCCGGTGCGGATCATTTCCACCTACCAGGTCATCAGCCAGCTCGGATGGGTGGACACGTACCTGGGCCTGACCATCCCCCTGATTGCCTCGGCCACCGCCACCTTTCTTTTTCGCCAATTCTACTTGACGATCCCCGACGAGTTGGTGGATGCGGCCAAGATTGACGGCTCCGGCCCGCTGCGTTTTCTCTGGTCCATCCTGCTTCCCAACTCCGGTGCCAACATTGCCGCCCTTTTCGTGGTCATGTTCATTTACGGCTGGAACCAGTACCTCTGGCCCCTTATGGTTACCAATTCGGAAAAAATGAAGGTAGTCGTCGTGGGCATTGCTTCCACCATCCCCAGCGGAACCCAGCCCCCGGAGTGGAACCTGGTCATGGCCGTGGCCATGATGGCCCTCCTTCCGCCCGTACTGGTGGTCCTCCTGATGCAGCGCTATTTTATGCACGGCTTAATCGAAACTGAGAAATGATGATCTCGTAAAAAGTAAAATTCCCCCCTCACCCTACCCTCTCCCGCCCGGGGAGAGGGTAAACATACTGAAATAAGAAAGAATTTCCCTCCCCCTTGAGGGGGGAGGGGAAGGGTGGGGGTGGTTCAGGGGATTATTTCACAGCTCCGAGGAGGGGTGGGGGAGGGGGAAAAAATTTGGTGCCCTTTTGCTGATTCTTCACCCTCACCCGAGTCTCTCCCATCAAGGGAGAGGGAGTATCTTGACTTTTTATGATCTCATCGAAAATGAATTCTGCGAAAAGTCATTGCAGGGATTCATCTAAAAATCATCGGAGAATGAGCGGAATTTTTCTCATTCTTTTGGTGACCCTGATTGGAGGAGAGATGGCTTGTGCAACGAAGAAAGCAGCAGAAATGGCCGTTCCCTATTGGACTGGAAAGTTTCCGGTCCTGGTGACCGCCCACCGCGGATTTTCCGGAGACGCCCCGGAAAATACCTTGGCCGCCTTCAAGAAAGCAATGGAAGTGGGCAGCGATATGATTGAGCTGGATGTCCGCTTTTCTAAAGATGGACAGATAGTGGTGATGCACGACGAT
>Ga0315294_10008856_pt1 | contig 11049 bp, 9 predicted proteins | sample YL17G13_40_MG_FD_203626 | JGI IMG/M metagenome (GOLD analysis project Ga0315294, IMG submission 203626) | Sediment microbial communities from Yellowstone Lake, YNP, Wyoming, USA - YL17G13_40 | ecosystem: Environmental > Aquatic > Freshwater > Lake > Sediment | place: USA: Wyoming | collected... | reverse complement strand
ATCAATATTTACTTACTCATTTCTACACATCCTGCCGTAGATATCCGGGAAATTCTTGGGGCTGTGCTTCTATGAGAAGGGATTAAGTATATAAAGCGTTTTTACGTCTTCAACAAATTTTTGTTCATTTTTTTAAGATTGCAGATAGCGCAAGCAGTGCTCCTGTATTCTGAATCCTTACTTCTTTATGCCTGCAATTTTTTATAATATCAAAAATCTGTCTTGACAATAAGATACATACTGGTTATATTAGGCGGCTCGTAATGTCCTAAACATTTTTTATGTCAATTTGGAGAAAGACACGTGAGAGACTTTAACAAGGGTGGTCCCAGAAGAGATTTTGGACCACGCCAGATGTACAAAGCCACCTGCGCAGAGTGCGGACAGGAGTGCGAAGTTCCCTTCCAGCCGAAGGAAGGCAAGCCGGTTTACTGTAAAGGATGCTACGCGAAAAAGAGAAATTCCTGATTCTCACAGTACCAGTACCACACTGTAATTCCTGATTTTTGGTGCAGTTTTTGCGCTGCAGTCTCAGATGCCAAATCCTGAATGTCAGATACTCTGTAAAGACAGAATTGAATTACAGGTTTACCCCCACATCTTTGCAGAAAGCTGTGAGTAAAGGTGTGGAGGTTTACTTTCTTGCTATATCCACCTCACAGTGCTATATTACTTGCTCCAGTTTTTAATTTTAGCGATTCAGGTTCTGAAATCTAATGGTTGTGAAAGGTAATAATAGCGTTCGTTTTTCTTCCCTTTTTGCGCCGGCTCATGTAATCTGCCAGACGGAGCTGACCGAACGCAATCCCCTTCTGATGGAAATGCTTCACCGCCTGGCAATGGCAAAAGGCATCGGAAACGTTGAGGAAGCCTACAATGCGCTGATTGAAAGGGAAAATGAGATTCCAACGGTAGTCGGCCCGGGTATCGCGATGCCTCATGTTCGCTTGTCCGCGATAAACCAGATTATTGTCGGCATCGCCACATCAAAAAAAGGTATCAAATACGCTGCCAACATCGACACCCCCGTAAAACTTATTATTCTGACATTATCGCCCAAAGCTACTCCCGGCGCATACCTTCAGGCTATAAGTTCGCTGGCCCAGATTTGTCAGGACCCGGCTACCGCCGACACAGTGGCTCAGCTTTCGACAGCCGAAGAAGTGTGGCGATTTTTTGACCGCGGCGGCGTTGTGCTTTCCGAACATCTGCGGGCCTTTGATATTATGAGTCCGGTTACGGTCAAGCTGCAGGAGCACGACACGCTCGAACGTGCGATTGACTTATTTGTGCGCCATCAGGTCAGGGATGTGCCTGTCGTGGACAGGGATGGCGATTTCATAGGCGTAGTTACGACGCACGAGCTGCTGCGGGTCTGCCTGCCGGATTACATCCTCTGGGTCGAGGACCTTGCGCCGATAATAAACTTCGAACCTTTTGCGGAGATTCTGCGAAAGGAAAGCAAAACCTGGCTGACGGAAATAATGACGATGGATTACGCCACCGTCGCGGAAAACGCACCCGCTGCCCATGTGGCAAAGGAGCTGGCACGCCGACGCGTCGACCACGCTTATGTCCTGCGGGATAAAAAACTCGTCGGCGTCGTATCATTGGCTATGTTTCTCAGCAAAATTCTGCGGGAGTAAGAAAACGTGATTTGGGCTGCTACAAAAGGCGAAATAAAACAAACTATTTTCAGAACACTGATTATGCTTGCCGTCAGTTTCGGCATCGGCCTGCTTGCTCACATCCTCAAATTTAACAATCAGCAGGTAATCTCCTGCTCAGTTTTTATTATGGTAATAATGGCCACGCTGCTCTTCTGGGAGTACCGCCTGCCCATAGCGTTTCTCGGAATTGGTGCGCTGATGGGTACCAATGTCCTGACGCTGCCTATTTTTGTTCGCGAATGTAAGCTGGATGTAATTCTGTTTCTGGTTGGTATGATGATCACTGTTGGCGTGCTCCGGGACCTCGGACTTTTCACGTGGATTATCCAGAGCGTCATCACGATTCGCGGCGTCACTGGCCCAAGGTTCGTCGTCATCATTATTTTTCTGGCAGCGATTATGGCTTGTACTATTGACGAGGTTACCTCCATCGTATTTATTGCCACATTGATATTTCAGGTCTGCGATACTCTGAAGGTTCGGCCACTACCTTTCATCATCATTGCAGTTTTAGGGACAAACATCGGCTCAAGCGGAACAATGCTTGGTAACCCCGTTGGAATTCTGATAGGGCAAAACGCCACCCCGCCTCTTAGCTTTATCGACTTTATGATCTGGTCGTTTCCGATAATGCTTATCACTCTCGTAAGCTCAACATTTGTGCTTCTGTGGTGGTACCGCAAAGAAATTAATCTGCTGTCGGAAAAACTTTTTGCCAGACGCGAAATGGATCTGGGACTGGGCCCCCTGGTAAACGTCCCTTATAAAAGAGGCCTGGCAATCTTTGCAGGTATGATATCTTTTATTGCCTTGCATCACTACCTCGAACGCGGCCTCGGACTGGGCCCAAATACCGTACTGATTGTTGCCCCGCTGGTAATTGCAGGTTTGCTTATGCTCTGGCGCCATCAGCGGGCTCGGCACTACATCGAATCCAACGTCGACTGGTGGACGCTTCTGTTTTTTATGATGCTCTTTGCCAAAGCTGGCACCTTGCAGGAAACACACGTTACCGAGAAAATCGCTGGATATTTTCAGCAGGCATTCGGCAATCGTCTCTCGGTTCTGACCCCGGCGATTATCGGTATCTCTGCACTTGGTTCAGCTTTTGTGGATAACATTGTATTCGCGGCCGCTTTTATGCCGGTCGTGGACAAGCTCGGCCAGACGCCTTTAATCTGGGCCCTCCTGCAGGGCACATGTCTGGGCGGAAACATAACAATGATTGGCTCTACTGCCAACATTGTCGCTCTCGGCATGCTCGAAAAACGCTACCGCACGCATATTTATTTCTTCGAGTGGCTCAAAATAGGAACAATCGTAGGTATTGTGTCCTGCCTGATTGCCTGGGCAGGGATTACGGTTCTTTCGCCTTATATGCCAACCAGACAGCAGCGTCTTAATGACGCACTATCGCACATAAAGACCCGGAATTTATCCAGCCCAGCCAATAATTCAGGAACACCTGATATTTCCGAACCCAACAAACCGTAATAAGGAACCCCTTTCGGCAATCGTTCTTTCCTTCTATGTTCTGAGTTCTGTGTTCTTTTTTTCCTACCCTGAGCGACTCGTCCTGAGCTTGTCGAAGGGAGTCGAAGGGTTTGTTTCCCCCGGCGGTTTTTTGTTTGAAATTTCAAATCTCCAATTCGCCTCTCCTGCCCTCCTGCTCAACTGCTCTATCGCCATAAAGGCGATACCGGCGCGTTCCATTAGTCTTTGAAAAGCTCCACAACTCAAAACTCAACACTAAGAACTCAAAACTATCTTTATGTTTTCGTGTCTTCGTGGCTGCGCAACAAAAAGGCCCGCCTCAGGCGGGCCTTTCGGGTTTAAAACTATGTTGCCGGTCAGACGGGCGTTACATTCGTCGCACATGGACCTTTCTTGCCCTGACCAACCTCAAAATTGACCTTCTGGCCATCATTGAGTGATGTGTAGCCTGTGGTCTTTACCTCCGAATGATGAACAAATAAATCAGCACTGCCATCATCAGGTGTGATAAAACCATAGCCTTTGTCTGAACTAAACCATTTTACTGTACCTGTACTCACTTGAATTACTCCTAATAAAAAAACTAATATCTCTGCCTTGGTATATTGGGAAGTATTATCGAGAGATGAAATAATATATCCCTACACTTAAAATATTATTTTAATAGAGAACAATAATTAATGCAACAAACAAATATCGCCTTACCGCAAAAATATTCATAAACAGCAATTATGACGAAAAAACAGGCTTTTGGCTGTCAAAAACCCCAAAATAAATCCGCCGCAGGCGGATTTACTTTCGCCATGCTGCTCTGCGGACCATTAGCGGCGGCACCTGTGTCGGCTTTGAATTGTTAGGACTTGATTCTCCATCTCTGTTGCTCGGATACCACGTTATCTTATCGCACAATTTGGCCGTGCCCGAATCCCTTTTATGTAACCCCCACTCTTTTATTTTTTTCAGAAAAAACATCAGATTGCCCTTATAAGCACAGTCTGACAGCTTTTTACTATCTTTTTTGTTATCTTTACTGCCATCGTATCGTCCATCGTATCGTCTTATTTTGAGACCCTCTTAACTGTAAACCCCCAAATAGCTGCCATACCACCCTGTTTGGAATATTCAAGACCTTATCAGTCTATATTTTCTATTTCTTTTTGTAGATTTCTGACGATAACCTGCTGTAAAGCTCCGAGTGAGGTAAGCTGTTTTGTATAATTCATAAGATTATCTTTAGTTTTGCTTTTAGCCCAGCCAGCAGCCTTTCGGCTTGATTTATCGCTTCTGTGGGCTTACCCGCTCCCTGCGAATTATCCTGTTTCTGCCTGTCCGTCATTCTCATTACTCCTTTATCAATCTATTGACACAGAACTATGATATGTTATTATTCACAACTTGTGAAAAAGTGATTGTGATATTATTCGCATTTGCGAAAATTTATAGTTCGGCAGGCTCACCATAGATGGAAATTTTTTCAGAAAAAGCATTAATTGGCAGGATAATTGAGCTTCGCAGGGCATTTGGTGGAGAGCGAGGGCAGAGCAAATTCGCCAAAGCTCTTGGCATAAGTCCTTCTACTTACAGCTATTATGAAAAAGACCGGGTTCCGCCGATACCCATACTTCTTAAAATCTGTCAGATTTGTAATGTTGGAATTTTTTGGCTTTTGACCGGTCAGGATGAGGGCAAACCAGCCGAAAATCAGCCGTTTGACAGCAGATTTAACAAGATTCTCGAAAAACTCAGAAGGCTTTCCGGTTCAAATCCGGTATCTTTGCAGGCGGTAACAGCCTTTTTGGAGCTTATGGAGCAGAAGAGCGTTATTGAAGGCAGCCAGGCTTCCGGCAGGGATACCGGCACAAAACCCGGCTGGATACCTATTCTTGGCCGAACTGCTGCAGGTCCGATAGGGATGTGGAATGAAATGAATCTGACTGATTCAAAGGTTATGGAAACAAAGCTTGATCAGCTTGTGGCGAGGCACGTAAACAGTCCTGTTGTAAAGACGCAGAACGGCTGGATTTCCGCCGACCTTCAGGCCAGGCCGGTGGTTGCTGCAATGGGCAATCCCCAAATCAGTCTGATTCAGACGGCCCAGGCCGGTTCTGACGAAATCTATCAGTTTATAGATTGTCCCGGTATAGCCCAGTCATATCCGGACTGTTTCGCCCTGCAAATAGATGGGGATAGCATGGCTCCGCGAATTGACGATGGTGATATGGTAATAGTAAGTCCTTCAGTGCCTGCCTCGCAGGGCCAGCCAGCTATTATCAGCATGGCCGGTGCAATAGGTGTAACATGCAAGCTTATCAGAACCGAATACGACCGGATCCACCTTGTTCCAATAAATGAAAGATATGAAACGAAAATTATAAAATCCGAAGACCTTTTATGGGCCCTTGCCGTATTATGCCATGTAAGGCTGAAAAACGTGGATTTGTAAGCCGAACCGGTCGATATTATAAATATAATAAACAACTAAATTTATAATTTTTTGGAGTATTATTTATGTTATTACATTTCATTCGAGGCATTTTTATTATTGTCATATTTGCTGCCTTGTTTGTGAGTATTACATCTCAAGTAGCAGAGCCGTCGACCGCCGAGGCACTTACACGAAACGAAATATGGGTGGTATTCATCGGCGGTCTTACACTGGCAGTTCTGGTCTTATTTATCGACTGGCTGCTGCCAAAGAAGTCATTGAGCGCCCTTGCCGGCGTATTTTTTGGTCTTATTGTCGGCATCTTTTTCAGCTGGGCCCTGTCTCTTGTGCTGGACATGGTCAACGACGTGTTCAAACTCGGCCTTGTCGGCACCAACCTGAAACTCACAAAATGGGTTATGGGTATTTGTATCTGCTATTTCGTAATCAGTTTTGTTATGCGCACCAAGGATGACGTGCGTTTTATTATTCCTTATGTGGAGTTTTCCCGTCAGAGCAAAGGCATAAGGCCGCTTGTGCTTGACACATCTGTTATAATTGACGGCCGAATTGCCGACATCTGCCAGACCAAGCTTTTCGATGCACCACTTGTTGTGCCGAGATTTATTCTCAACGAGCTTCAACTCATTGCCGATTCACCCGACAAGCTCAAACGCGTGCGCGGCAGACGCGGTCTTGACGTTCTTCACAAACTGCAGGACAACAAAGTGATAGAGGTAAAGATAGACGATACTCCCCCGCCGGGCGTCGATGAGCACGCTCAGGTTGACCAGAAGCTGATAGCGTTCACCAAGGACTGTGACGGCAAACTGATGACTAACGATTACAATCTCAGCAAGGTTGCTCAGGTTCGCCAGGTGGATGTAATTAACATAAACGATTTAGCCAATTCTCTAAAGACGGTTGTCCTGCCGGGCGAAGCAATGCAGGTTCGGATAGTCAAGCCGGGAGAAGAGGCAACACAGGGCATAGGCTATCTTGACGACGGCACAATGGTAGTGGTCGAGGAAGGCAGAAACAGAATCGGCGAAAAGGTCCAGATTACCGTTACAAGCGCGCTGCAGACATCGGCAGGCCGAATGATATTCGGCAAATTTGAAAGGGCCGTCCGCGATTCGGACAATACGGCACAAAGCGATGATACAGCTGACTCTTTCAGGCACAAAAGACAATACAGTTAGTCGTTAGCCACGAAGACACGAAGGCACAAAATAGTTTTGGGTTTTGAGTTGGCGGGCGCGGCGGACAAGTCTGAAACAATATCAAATGACCAAAATTCAAATGTTCAAGAACGACGGCATTGGCGGTTATTGCCGGCGGTATTTGCCCATCAAACTGCCTTCGGCAAGGATATGTCCCTTCATAGCCTCGAGCAAATCCTGCTTTGTGGAAGCGGGCGGCAGGTTGAGCTTTTCGTCCAGAGCATAGATTTTAAAATAGTACCGGTGCGTTCCACCCGGCGGGCAGGGGCCGCTATAACCCTGCTTTCGAGAACTGTTAATGCCCTGTTTCGAGCCGTCCGGCAGGTCTTTGGCGGGCAGAATACTTTCAGACAATCCATTTGCCTCGGTTGGGATGTTCCACATTACCCAGTGGACCCAAGTTCCTAAAGGAGCATCAGGGTCATCGCAAATTAAAGCAAAACTTTTAACGCCTTGCGGCACCTGCTCCCACTTTAATGGGGGCGAAATGTTCTGGCCGTCACAAGTGTATTTTGCAGGTATCATTCCAGCTTCTTTAAATGCCGGGCTGGTAACTACAATTGCCATTTTCTCATCCCCTTTCTGTGCAACACTATTTTGACCAACGCCACACAACAGAATCAATAACGCAAACAGAATGTAATACTTTTTATTCATAATTTATACCTCCAAATCTCTTTCCTAACAGTGGCAAACAATCTGTCTTGTCTGACCGTTGCGATTTTTTTGCCTTTCTTGTAGATAAAGCCTTTGCCTGCTGCGGCGCAGACTGCGATATCGGCGTCGGCAGCTTCGCCGGGGCCATTAACAACACAACCCATTACAGCAACCCTTAAAGGTTCCTTAATATCCTTAAGAAGTTTTTTAACCCGTTGAGCAAATCCAATCAGGTCCCACTGACATCTGCCGCAGGTAGGACAGACAATCAATTGCGGCTCATTAGTTTCATAAAGGCCGAGAGATGCGAGAATTTGTTTTGCAATTTCAACTTCCTGGACAGGGTCGCCAGCGATGCTGATGCGAATCGTATCGCCAATACCCTGCCGCAAAAGCGTTCCAAGTGCAACTGAAGCAGGCACAATTGCATCTTCAGCAAGGCCGGTGTGGGTCAGGCCTAAATGTATCGGATAATCAAATTTCTCAGCAATTGCCTGATTGGATTCGATTGTCCTTGCAACATCTGAACTTTTAACGCTAAGAACGATATTATTAAATCGGCGTTTTTCAAAAAGCCGGACGTAATTCTGCATTTTTTTAATCATCAGGTCGGTTCTGTGCCGCTTCGGCGTATCGCGCAGGAGGTTTCTGATACTTGCCTCGTTTATGCCGATACGGACAGCAACTTTGTGCGATTTTGCACAATCAATTATCCGGTTGATATCGTTTTTGTTTTTTATATTGCCGGGATTGAGGCGGATTTTTGCAGCACCTGCCTCGATTGCCTCAATCGCCCTTTCGGCGGAGAAATGGATGTCTGCTATCAGAGGGATTTTTACCTTCTGGAGGATTTTTGCAAAGGTAAGGGTATCATTTCTCGTCGGCACGGCAAGTCTTACAAGCTTTGCCCCTGCCTTGGCTAAAGCATTTATCTGCTTTACGCAGCGGGTCACGTCTGTCGTGGGCAGTTTGACCATTGACTGAATTACAATCGGGTAATTTGAGCCGATTTTGACGCTGCCTGCCGTTACCGTAACTGTTTTTCGTCTTTTTATCATAGCTTTAAATTCTATCTTGTTTTATGCGAGGAGGCAAATTAAAATGCGCCCACTTTGAAGGCTTTCGCTATCCATCCAAAGTATCACAGGTTTTACGGGCTGCTGAAATCGATTATTAGAATTCTGCTGGCTGTCTATTTAGTGCTGGGATTAATGTTGTACTTCATGCAGTCGAGTTTTACCTTTCAGCCCACACGAGAAGTACTTTATAACCCCGGCGATATCAAACTGGAATACGAGAATGTCCAGTTGAAAACATCAGATAATCTGATGCTGTCTGCATGGTACATCCCGGCTAAAAACAGCAGGCTTACGTTGCTTTTCTGCCACGGTAATGGCGGCAATATATCAGACAGGCTCGCATCTATAAATATCTTTAACGAGTTGGGGGTTAACTGCTTAATCTTCGATTACCGAGGCTACGGCACCAGTCAGGGCAAGCCGACTGAAAAAGGTCTGTACATCGATGCACAGACCGCCTACGACTGGCTGATTAATGAAAAGAAAATGTCGCCTGAAAACATAATAATTTACGGCCAGTCACTCGGCGGAAGCGTGGCGGCGTATCATGCAAGTAATGTAAACACAAAGGGACTGATTATTGAAAGCTGTTTTACATCATTCGCTGATATCGCCAAGAAATACTATCCGTATATGCCAATAAAACTGCTTGCAAAATACAGATTTAAAACAATTGATTATCTCAAAAAAGTCAAGTGCCCGGTGCTAATCATCCACAGCAGAAACGATGAGCTTATACCATTTGAGTTTGGCTTACGGCTTTACGAAGAAGCGGCAAAAGAGCCAAAGGATTTTCTTGAAATATCCGGCAGCCATAATGAAGGCTTTCTCATCTCCGAACAGATTTACCGCGAAGGATTAAGTAACTGGTTGAAATTCGTCGAAAACTATCCGCAGCAAACTGCCTCAAAATAAAATCTACCTTCTGATGCCGGCCTTTGAAAATGAAGCGAAAGGCAAAGTTGTTTTATGAGGGTAGTAAGATTGAATCAAAATCGGGCTTTTAAGCCAATTTTGACTGTTCCTGCCGTTACTGTAGATGTTTTTCTTCTTTTTATCATCGTCTGAAATTCTATCTTGTTTTATTACTGCTGGCAAATTAAAATGTTCCGACCTTATGCTGTTATCAATTGTTACATTACTGCTGATAGCCTATTTCGGACTGGGTATAGTGCTGTACTTTATGCAGCCGACGCTGACTTTTGGTCCGACCAGCGAGGTGCCTTACAATCCCGGCGATATCGGGCTGGATTATGAAAAGGTTCAGCTCAGAACGCCTGACCACCTGATACTCAGCGGCTGGTACATTCCCGCAAGGAATGCAGATTTTACACTGCTTTTCTGTCACGGCAACGGCGGAAATATCGCCTATACGCTCGACTCGATAAATATTTTCAACGAGCTGGGTTTTAACTGTCTTGCCTTTGATTATCGCGGCTACGGCAACAGCCAGGGCAAGCCTACTGAGGAAGGCACGTATATTGATGCGCAGGCCGCTTACGACTGGCTGATAAAGGAAAAGAAGCTTAAGCCTGCGGACATAATAATCTTCGGCCGCTCGCTGGGCGGAAGCATCGCAGCTCATCTTGCCAGCAACGTTGAGGCAAAGGGTCTGGTTATCGAAAGCTGCTTTACCTCGTATGCCGATATTGGGCAAAAATTCTATCCGTATATGATGGTAAGGCCATTTGCACGATACGGCTTTAAGACAATCGATTATATAAAAGAAGTAAACTGTCCCATCCTTTTTATTCACAGCCGAAATGATGAGGTTGTGCCTTTTGAATTCGGCCTGCGTCTGTATACCGCCGCAAATGAGCCGAAGGAATTTATAGAAATTTTCGGCAGTCACAATGACGGCTTTCTGTATTCGGGGCTGATTTACCGCGAAGGCCTGAGCAACTGGATGAAATTTCTTAAAAATTATCAGCAGCAGACAGCCGCCAAGATAAAAATTATCTCCTGATTTTAACGTCAAATCAGTCTGCAGAAATGAAACAAAAGGCAAAAATATTTGTTCTTCTGTTTATAATCGCACTGGTCGTCTATTTAATATTCCTCGCTGCAAGAGAGAGTCGGCCCCCGACCATCAATCAAAACTATCAACAAAAATCCTACAGCAGAATTGTGTCTCTTGCTCCGAGCACTACGGAGATACTTTTTGCTCTTGGTCTCGGCAACAAGGTGATAGGCGTATCGCAGTTCTGTAACTGGCCGCCTCAGGCAAAGGACATACCTCGTATGGGCGGACTGATGAATCCGAACTATGAAGCGATTGTCGCAGCAAAGCCCGACCTTGTTATTGTCTTCGACGAGATGCTCAAGCCGGATGACAAATTCGCAGCATTGGGGATAGAAACTCTTGCAGTAAAACATAACACCATCCATGATATTCTTGATTCAATCCTTCTGATAGGCCAAACCTGCGGTGTGCAGGATGAGGCCGGCAAACTCATCGACGATTTAAACAGGAGAATGGAATATATCGCCCGGCAGTCGCA
>Ga0315294_10008852_pt1 | contig 11050 bp, 11 predicted proteins | sample YL17G13_40_MG_FD_203626 | JGI IMG/M metagenome (GOLD analysis project Ga0315294, IMG submission 203626) | Sediment microbial communities from Yellowstone Lake, YNP, Wyoming, USA - YL17G13_40 | ecosystem: Environmental > Aquatic > Freshwater > Lake > Sediment | place: USA: Wyoming | collected... | reverse complement strand
GCCGCACAGTCGCCGCATTCGCGCATTGACTTCACAAGTGCCTTCAGCTTCTTTCCGTGCTGGTCAGTCTCTCCATCCACGAGTTTTCCGCCGTAAACGCGAATGTGGTGGCAGTCGAGCAGAGCGGCCATCTCAATGATTCGCTTCAGATCAGCGCATTCCTTCTGGCGCACTCTCTCATCCAGTGCGTTATACTGACTGAGGTAGGGGGTGAGCCCCGCAACCAACAGACCGGCACGCTGGACTTTGTCCTTTAGGGACAGCACTTCGGCGTCGGTTGCCGCAAGAGGGACAGCACAGCGGTAGCCGTCGGTCTGCACAATGACCTCAATGCCGTCAAGACCGATCTTGGCGAACAACGCAATCGCCTCGTCGAGGCTGTATTCAGGTGTGCCCATGGTGTGTCCGGATATCTTCATCACTTGGAATTGCTCCAATCTCTGGAAAGGTCGGGCAGGCCCGCAGCCCTCAGTATTCTGTCCATGAGCTCATGGGTCTTGTATGCATCCTCGGCACAGGTCAGCGGTTTTTCGCGCGTCTTGACACAGTGGAGGAAGTGTTTGATGCAGTCTTCGAAGCCGAGGCGGTGCACCACGGTGCACCAGCCCTTGTTGAGCGGCGTCATAGTCTGACCTTCCTCTCGGTCGGGATAGATCACCTTGTAGCTGTCGAGATTGTCGCTGATTGCGGTGATGCCACCGCCGTACATCTCGACATGCTCCCGCCACTGTCCTGCCTCGCGAGAGGCGGCCAGCAGTCCGATTCCACCATGTTGGAATCCGAGCTGCGCCGTACACAACTCCTCGTAGAACGGATCGGTGAACACCGCGCGAGCTTCAACACTGTCGCATTCGCCCAGAATATGACGCAACAAATCGACCATGTGGATGGAGTTTTCAAGGGTTGCGCGAAACTCTTTGAACTCGCGACTCTTGTTGGCAATCACCATGTGGGGGCGCTTGCCGCCGAACGCCGCCAAAGCGCGGGCATTGCAGGGCGCAAACCGACGGTTAAAGGCAACCATGACGAGTTGTCCCGACTTGGCCGAAACGTCTGCCAACAAGGCGCACTCGCGTAGGGTCATGGAGAGCGGCTTTTCGCAAAGGACATCGAGTTTGCGGTCGAGTAATGGCAGGAGGTATTCTTTGCGGACTGTTTTGGGGGTCAACAGCACCGCACAGTCGAGATCGGTGTCCAGAAACTCGTCGAATGTCTTGCATGCCTTCTTTGCGCCAAAACGGGAGGCAGCGCGCTCGGCATTCGCAAAAGTCCTGCTGTACACTGCCGCAATCTCCACTTCCGGCATGGATGCGAGAACCGGGAAATGGGCGATTTGCGCGATGGCTCCCGTTCCGATCACGCCGACTTTTGTCCTTCTCTGTTCCGTCATGACGTTCATGCCCTGCTATCCTCCGAGATATGCATGCTTGATTTCTTCGTCGTTGCGGAGATCGGCAGATTTGCCGTGTTTTCTGATTCTCCCGTTCTCCAATACATAGGTATAGTCGGAAATCATCATGGCCTTGCGGGCGTTTTGCTCAACCAGCAGAACGGTGATGCCCGATCGAATGATCCCTGTGATGATGTCAAAAACCTGATTGACAAGGATGGGCGCAAGTCCAAGACTCGGTTCGTCCAGCAACAGAATGTCAGGCTCCGACATAAGGCCGCGCGCGATTACCAGCATCTGCTGTTCTCCGCCGGACAACGTTCCTGCCAACTGGGACCGCCGCTGGCCCAGAATCGGAAACAGAGCATACATTTCGGGTATCTTCTTGTTCGCGGCAGAGGAACTGATGCGCGATCCGCCCATGATGAGGTTCTCGGTGACCGTGAGATTGGCGAAGACGCGGCGCCCTTCGGGAACCTGAACAACACCTGCCTGCACAACCTTGTGCGGCGCAGTTGGTAGCGGCTTGTCGTTCAAGAGAATCTCGCCGCTTCGCCGTTTGACAACGCCCGATATGGTGTTGATAAGCGTGCTCTTGCCGGCACCGTTTGAACCGATGATGGAAACGGCCGATCCTTTTTCGACCGAGAAGGACACGTCGTCGAGGGCAACTATGTGGTCATAGTTGACACAGAGATTTCTGATCTTTAGCACCGTTGCCGTCCTCTCCGATATACGCCTTGATGACCTCGGGATCGTTGCACACATCTTTGGGGTTGCCATGCGTCAAGAGATTCCCGAAGTTGATCACGTAGATACACTCCGACAACTCGTTGACCACCTGCATGCGGTGTTCAATGACAAGGATTCCGAAATGGAATCGTTGCTTGAGTTCCGCGATGAGGCTGATAAACGCCGCCAGTTCACTGGGGTTGAGCCCTGCCGCGGGCTCGTCCAGCATCAGCAGCTTGGGCTTGCTGACGATGGCGCGCGCGAGTTCAACACGGCGCTGCAATCCGTAGGGCAGGTTGCTTGGCTGCTCGTCTTTGTACTCGGTGAGCCCTACGATTTCAAGCGCCTCGAGTGCGTGGAGCATGTTCGCTTTGTCGGTTCGACGCTTGTGGGGCAATGTCAGCATTGCGCTGAACACCGAATAGTTGCTGCCGGCGTCAAGCGCGGTCATCACGTTTTCAAGAACTGTAAGTCCTTTGAAGAGGCGGATATTCTGGAAGGTGCGCGAAACGCCCATGCCAGCGATTTCGTGTTGCGGTTTGCCAACGATGTTCCGCCCCATGAAGAGAATCTTGCCCGCGTCGGCTTCGTAGATGCCGGAGATCAGATTGAAAATGGTTGTCTTTCCGGCGCCGTTGGGGCCGATGATGCTAACGATTTGGTCGCTATCCACCGACAGCGAAACGTCTCTCACGGCGTTGACGCCGCCAAAACTCTTCGCGAGATTGTCTATTTCGAGCAGCATCTCAATCACCGTTATCCTTGCTCTTGTCTTTGCCCTTGAAACAGGCGAAAGAGCCTTCTGAAGGATCCCGCCAGTGCCAGCGCAATCCGTTTGATTGTCTTCCAGTCAAGCTCGGTCTCGCCGAAAAGTCCCTGCGGGCGGAAATTGACGATGAAAAGCACCACGATGCAGTAGATCACGATGCGCAACTCGTTGGAGAAGCGCAGGATTTCGGGGATAAGTCCGAGGATGATCCCCGCAAAGATGGATCCTGTAAGACTGTTCACTCCGCCGAAGAACACAATCACAATCCACATGGACGATTGATCCCAGCCGAATGCGGCCGAGTCCAGGTAGCGTGTTGTGTGGACGTAGAGACTACCGCCCAGCGCGGAGATGGCGCCTGCCAGCGTAAAGACCAGCAGCTTAACCCGCGCAACGTTTATGCCCATTGAGGCGGCGGCGAGCTCGTCACTCTTGATCGCGATACACTCGCGACCGAAGCGAGACTTCTTGAGGTTCCAGATGAAGATGATTGTCAGTAGAAGAATGACAACGATCATGGGCTTGGTTGTGTACTTGGGGATTGCCGTGAGCCCCAACGCTCCACCAGTGATGCTGGCGGAGTTGTTGAGAAACGCAACCAGCGCCTCGCCGAACCCGAGGCTGACAATCGCGACATAGTCGCGGCGCAGCTTCACGGCGGGTATACCAATCAAGAAACCAAAGAGTGCTCCCACCGACACCGCCGCCGGCATGGTGATGAACAGCGGCATGCCCAGGAATTTCGATAACATTGCCGCTGTGTAGCCGCCAACCGCCATAAACGCGGCCTGTCCCATCGAGAACATCCCGGTAAGACCGGTCAGCACGTATACGCCCAGCATTCCTATCATCAAGATGAAGACATTGTTGATGAGGAAGGAGAACAGGTAGTTCATGTACGCTGCAGACACTGTCACCTACTCCTAGTACGACATAGCTGTGGCCGACCAGAGTTCCCGAGCAGCAATGGGCTGCGTGTCACAGACCAGGTGGCGCGCCTGTGGGGGAGAGGCATGGATGCCAAGAGGCCCAGACCATTTTCCGGGAGAAATCACAAGGAACCTGTGAGCGGTCCCAACGGGAAATCATGCAGGCGATGGAACCTTGCGTGGAGCGGAAGCGCCAGACCGATGGATGCTTGGCCAACATTGGCTGCTCTTCAGGCTTTGTCGGTTGCGAAGGTGCCCGCAAGGCCCTGCGGGCGTAGAAGCAAGAAGACCAGCATAAAGAAAAAGGTGCCGACCGGCGCGAGGCTGGTACCGAGAATGACCGCGAACGCCGTTTCGACCAGACCGAGGATGATGGCGGCAAACAGGGCACCATTTAGGCTGCCGAGCCCGCCGATGACGCAGACCATAAAGCCCTTGACGGTATACAGGCCGCCAATCTGGGGCGAAAGGATGGTGCGGATTCCGACGAACACGCCCGCAATTCCGGCCAGGGCGCCTGCGGCAAAGAAGGTTGCCATCACGACCAGGTTGACGTTGACGCCCATCAGGCTTGTCGTGCGCGCATCCATCGAAAGCGCGCGAATTGCGATGCCGAGACGGGTCTTGCGCAATACCAACACCAAAATGCTGATTACGACTGTCGCAACGGCCAGCATCATAAAGTTGGACATGTCAAAACTGAGGCTGCCGATCCTGACGAACCGCTGTTTGAAGAAGTTCGGATAAGAGTAGAAAATGCCGCTGAACTTGAGGGCAACCAGATTCTGCAAAAGCATGCCCATGGTAATCGACGACACAAAGAACAGCAGGACCTGCTTTGAAGACTGGCGAAGGCGATGAAAGCTGATGAGTTCCACCAGTATGTTGATGATTCCGCCGCACAGGGCGGCGAAAATCAGAGTCAACCAAAGATTAGGGCCCACAATGTTGGTCGCCAGCAGACCCAAATAGGCGCAGCATACCATTGTGCCGCCATGTGCAAAGTTCGAGAACTTCAAGATGCTGAATATCAGTGCCCAGCCTACCGCAATAATGGCGTACATTGCGCCGTTGGAGATTCCGCCTATCAGCAGCTGTAAATAGTAGCTGAGATTCAAAAGCTCCCTCCTGTCACAGCCAAAGCGACAAGTGCTGCTATTACTTGCCCCCGCCATATGGTCTGGCGGGGGCAAGTTCTTTGCTGTCTAAGACAGAAGACCGTGCTTACTTGAGATACTCGGGGACGAACCAACCGGTGTTCTTGTATACGGCGTTCTCGATGCTGTAAATGCACATCTCAAGACCCAGAGGCATGTGGGTTGCTGGATCCATGCGGAAATTGTCGGTGATGAGGGTGTCGACACCCGAGATGTTCTCCAGCGCGTCGCGAATTGCCTTACGATCGACACTGCCGGCCTTCTCGACGGCGGCGGCGGTGACCAGGATCGTGTCATAGGCAATCCAGGACTTCGGGGTGGGATTTTGGCCGTAGGCGGCGATGTAGGCGGCCTCCACCGGGTCCAGGTACGCGGCTTCCATATCGAGGTTCACGGGGAACCAGATCTTGCTCGCCGCCTTGGGATCAGACACGAGAGTCGCGAAGGGGTTGCTGAAGTCAAGGCTTCCGCACTTTACCATGTCAATGCCCATCTGATACATCTGGTTGGTCGAGATAACGAGCGGCTGGGTAGGCGTCGCGTTGAACAGGAATTCGGCGCCGCTGTTCTTGATGGCGGTGAGCTGAACCGTCATGTCGGTGTCGGCAATCTTGCATTTTTGGACTGTAACAATCTCAATTCCGACCTTGCCGGCATACTCGATAAATGCCTTGGCTTGCGTGGAGCAGTAGCTGTGGTCCTCGGCGATCAGAACGGCAGCTTTCTTCAAGCCCATCTTCTCGAACGGATAGGCGCCGGAGATGATGCCGCTCTGAATGGCGGAGGGCTGCACGAGGAACATATAGGGGTGCAGAGAGTCGAGTTTCTCACCCAGCATGCAGCGCGGGTCGCCGAACTGGCCGAAGAAGACAAGACCCTTTTCGTCCGCCACGGGTGCAACAGCAAGACCAACGTTGGAGAACGGAGGGCCGACAACGATGGATACCTTGTCGACGTCGGCGAGGCGGTTGAACAGGGTAATGGCTTCCTGCGGATCGCTCTTGCAGTCGTAGGTGATGAGCTTGACCTCGCGGCCATCGATTCCACCCTTGGCGTTGATGTCAGCAACAGCAAGCTTCCAACCTTGATTGACGGCGTTGCCCAGAACTGAACCGTTGCCCGAAAGGTCGGTGATGCCGCCGATAATGATGGGCGCTTTGACCTCTTGAGTCGGCTGCGCGGTTGGCGCGGCGGGCTTTGCGGTTGGGGCGGGCTGTGTGGCCGTCGGCTGCGCGGTCTGGCCGCAAGCCGCCAGCAGCGACACCACGAGCGCGAGAGCGAGCAGAATGGCAAGTCTTTTCTTCACTTCATGATCCTCCCTCATAGATTTTGTGTCGAACAACCTTTGGTTGTCCCTACAATCTCACAACAAACAGTCTATGTTTCGCAGCCCTGAGTTGTGAAGCCGCTCACAACTCTATCGTACTCGCAATTCGCGATGCAGTCAAATCTGCAAACGGCGCAGTCCGTATGGCAGCCCGTCTTTTGGCGATTTGGTCAGATCCCCTATAATGAGACGTGAAAGGCGCTCTATCGAGCGTTGAGAGCCATAAGATGATCAACGCAGGACGTCGCGTCCTGCGAAAAGTCGTCATATGTGGTTGCCTCAACGGTCAGCAATCCTTTGTAGCCTGAAGCCTTGAGCGTTTTGATGTAAGGCGAGTAATCGTAGCCGTCATCCTTCTTGGGGAAAAGACGGTCGGTGCCCCACGGATAATCGATATGGGCGTGAATGATCCAGTCTTTGTAGATCATGATGTCCTCAAGGTTCTCGTTTAGCTTGTGCATGTGGCGCAGGTCGCACATAACCTTGCAGTTTGGCTTTCCAAGACTGTTGGCGAATTGGACGGTTTCGCCTATGAAGTTGAGGTAGTTTGAGTTAACTGGCCCGAGCGGTTCAATAGCGAGAGTTATGCCGTAGGGCTCTATCCTGTCGCAGATGCCGCATACAAATCTCGCAACTTTCGCCTTTGCCCCTTCAATATCGCTGCAGTCTTCGGGAATACTGCGGCATTTGCCTGCTCCGAAGGGCCAAAGCCGAGCGCCTAGCTGCGCAGTTCTGTCTGCGGCAGCCTCAGCATGGTCCAACCATCTTCGCATATCGAAATCTTCACGGCAGATTCGTTCTGTGAGCGGCATGAATCCCGAGTATGCTTCAAAGCCGAGACCTGAATCTGCTGCAATGGCCTTCAACTCGGCGAATTGCTGCTGCGTCATGCCGACTATTTCCATGATATCAAGTTCGGCACTGTCGAATCCTGCCCTTCTTATCAAGGGGATGTGCCGCGCAAATCCAAAACAACCCAGTTTCATATTATGTGTTCCTTTCGCTTTATGGGTAATATTACCACATATCATCGGGGAGGACAACCATTGAAGAAAATGCGCGGAGTCATCACTGCCATGACCACGCCTTTCACTGCCGACGGAGAGGTGGATTTTGAGGCGCTGGACAGCGAAACGGAGTTTCTGATCAATGCCAGAGTACACTGTCTGTATCCCTGCGGCACCACAGGTGAGATGCTCTTTATGACCAACGAGCAACGCGAGGCGGTGGCTGAGGCGGTTGTAGAAACGGCAGCGGGACGGGTCATCGTCTATATACAGGTCGGGGCTGTAAGGGTTGAAGACACCGTACGGCTTGCGAAACACGCCTATGACATTGGCGCCGACGGCGTTGGAGTCGTGACGCCCCTGTTCTTCGGATTGAACGACCGTGAGCTGGAGAACTTTTACGTAACCGTGTCGAACAGCCTGCCGCAGGATTTTCCGATTTACATGTACAATATCCCGCAGTGTTCAGCCAACGACATCAAGCCGGAAGTCTGTGCGCGTGTCGCGGCAAGATGTAGAAACGTGATAGGCATAAAGTACAGTTACTGTGATCTGCACCGGACCCTTGATTACCTTCAGGTGCGCGACGACTTCTCAGTGCTGGTGGGGTTTGACAGGCTGCTGATGCCTGCGCTAACAATCGGTTGCGACGGCACTGTTTCGGGGGCATCGAGCGTATTTCCCGAACCTTTTGTCGAAGTCTATGAAAAGTATACTGCTGGTGACATGGCCGGTGCGGAGGCTGCCATGTGGCGCGCCAATGATATCGTTAAGAAGCTAAAGGCGGGTGCCAGTCTTGGGACTTTTAAGGAGGCGCAACGGCTGCGCGGTTTTGCGGGTGGATACGTCCACGCACCGCTCATGGAGACAACCGAGCAGGAAAAAGAGTCACTAAAGAAAGAATTGGAGATGTATCTGTAAGACATGGGGTCTTGCCACCTGGCGCTGACGTGTTATCCCGACGCCAGCATACGAAAGCACATGCGCAGCTCTTTGTGGACCTCAAGACTGCATGGGAATCAGGATGTGCACAGCATCCACGGAGCGAGCGACGGTTGGGCAAAGTGAAAAGCGGCGAGAGACGCAGAGCATCAAAGAAAACGAGACTTTGTCAAGGAGGCATTAATGAACACACGTGATTTCGTCGAGAAGCACAAGTTGGTGGTTATCTGCAGAAGGATCTACGGTGAGGATCTCAAGAAGCTCGCTGCGGCGCTGTTCAAAGGTGGGGTCAGGCTGATGGAGGTGACTTTTGATCAGCAGGACCCCGACTGTATTTCCAAGACATGCGGCGCCATTCTCATGCTCAGCGAACTTTACGGCGATGCACTGCTCGTGGGCGCAGGCACCGTGCTGAACGAGAGGCAGGTTGACGCTGCTTTCAACGCGGGTGCGAAGTACATCGTCTCGCCTGATCATAATCCTGCGGTGGTAAAGCGCACAAAGGAGTTGGGGCTTGTATCCATGCCAGGTGCCATGACCCCAACCGAGATCCTCGCGGCGCATGACTGCGGAGCCGATTTTGTCAAGTTGTTTCCGGCGACAACGCTCGGATTCAAGTACATCAAGGACATTCTGGCACCGATAAGTCATGTCAAACTGGTTGCCACGGCGGGCGTAAACGAGGAGAACTTTGGTCAATATCTCGATTTGGGATTTGCCGGCGCCGGAATCAGCGGCCGACTTACCGACAAGAAACTGATTGAGAGCGGCGACTTTGAGGAACTGACACGCCGCGCTGAGGTGTTTTGCAGAATTGCCAGGGGGGAAGGGCGGTGACCAAGAAACGCTTTGTGGGCCTCGGAGAGCTGCTGGTTCGGCTGGCGCCCGACGGGTATTTGAGGTTTCCGCAGGCAGACAGGTTCAATGTGAACTACACCGGAGCAGAGGGAAACATGGCAATCACCCTCTGCTACATGGGAATGGACGCATCCATGGTGACCAAGTTGCCCGACAACGAAATCGGGCGATGCGCGTTGCGCAAGCTGGCCATGTACGGGGTCGATACCTCACACATCACCTTCGGCGGTGAGCGCATCGGCCTTTATTACCTTGAACGGGGCGCGTCACAACGCCCGTCTCGAATCATCTACGACCGAAAGCATTCTGCATTCTCCGAGGCGTCTGTCAACGAGTTTCGTTGGGACGAGATCCTGAAGGATGCCGATTGGTTCCACTTCACCGGCATTACGGCGGCACTGTCAGCAAACTGCGCAGAGATGTGCGAGCAAGCGTGTGTCACCGCAAAGCAGCTGGGTGTTCGGGTGAGCTGCGACCTCAATTATCGTAAGAGCCTTTGGACCTCCGAAGAAGCCCAAAGAACGATGCGCCCGCTTATGCAGGATGTCGATCTGCTGTTCGCAAACGAGGAGGACAGCGAAAAGGCACTTGGCATCAAGGCGGATGATACCGACATTGCCGCGGGAAAACTCAGTGTTGAAGCGTATGCGGCGCTCGCACGTAGGCTTAGCGACACCTTTGGCTTTGAAAAGGTCGCCATTTCCTTGCGCGAGTCCATCTCTGCCTCGGTCAACAACTGGTCTGGGCTGCTCTGTGCGGGCGGCGAAACCTATCTTTCCAAAAAGTACACTATGCAGATTGTTGACCGCGTCGGTGGCGGCGATTCCTTTGCGTCGGGTATGATCTACGCGCTATTGCATGATATGGACGACCGTACCGCGGTGGAATTTGCGGCAGCGGCATCCTGCTTGAAGCACTCCATTGAGTTCGACTTTAACCTTTCAACGCCCGATGAGGTCAAAGCACTCATGTCGGGTGACGGGTCGGGACGGGTCCGTCGCTAAGCTAGGGTAATCACCAAATGGTATCTTGCAGGCCCACTAGCGTAACGTTTGCACAATCAGTGGCCGAATCATTCAAATCGGCACAAGAACGTCATTCCTGAACAGCGGCAGCGGCGATTGGAGCGCCGAGCCCTGTCCGATGGAGAGTTCTACCCCTGCATAGGGGCTGAGTTCATCGAACCTTAACAACAGATTGCCTTCAGGTTGCCGAAAGACCAGCGCTGTGGTGTTCGCGGCGACGCGGACCATCTGCTTGACCGACGTCTGACGCCGGTCAAAGGGTGCCTTGGCCTGAAGCGGTTGCTCGTACAACCAGACAGCAGCCCAGCGGACCAGGTTGGCAGCAAAAACGGCGAACTCTTCCTGGATGGCTATGCCAGCGGCTGAGCGCACCTTCAGGTGATGCATCTCAAAGACGTGCTTGCCCTCCTTGAGCCCCGCCTCGATCGTCTGGCGACCGTTGTAGAAGTCGAACCAAGCTGGCAGGTCATGCGTGACGGTCTGCGGTCCATAGTGGACGAGGGTGGCATGGCGCTCTTTCTGGCCGGTGTAGAAGTGTTCCAGGTCGACATCCAAGGGATAGGGGTAGAACTTCCGCTTCAGGCCTGACCAGGCCACCATCTCGGCGTTGTCGCCCACCCGCGTCCATTCCGTTTGGGCAGTGACCCGCCGCCGTAGCGTGCCGGTCACCTTGTCGCTGATGGCCTTTCCATAGACCTCGTAGCCCATCTCGATCAGCCAGGCAAGATTCTCGCCGCTGCCAAAGCCGCCATCCAGGCGGAAGATAGCCCGGACCGGCGTCCGATTGCGCTGGTTCTCTGCGACGAAGTGGGCCAAGCGGGCCTCGAGGGCGGCCAGTTCGCAGTGAAGCAGTCGCACCTTCTCGGTCTGGCGATCGACGGCCTGGCATGCACGCTCGATCTCTTTCGCTCGCC
>Ga0315294_10008851_pt1 | contig 11051 bp, 8 predicted proteins | sample YL17G13_40_MG_FD_203626 | JGI IMG/M metagenome (GOLD analysis project Ga0315294, IMG submission 203626) | Sediment microbial communities from Yellowstone Lake, YNP, Wyoming, USA - YL17G13_40 | ecosystem: Environmental > Aquatic > Freshwater > Lake > Sediment | place: USA: Wyoming | collected... | reverse complement strand
AGGTGCAGATTGCTCTTTTTATCATGGGCCGGCGAAAATACGCATAGCCGGCAAAAACAATGATGCAGTAGTACAGAACGACAGGCACAAGTGACACCCGCCCGACAAGTATTTGCGAAATATCCACTTGCGCTATGAGTTTCACGATCCAGACAAGAGCATCTGAAAGAAATGTTGCTGCGATGCCCAAAATCCAGCTCAGTGTGGGCAGCAGGAAAAACAAGATCATCTTCAAAAAACCCAGGGTCAGGATCGCGCCGACTAAAGGAAAGACCAGCATAGTCCAGATGCCCGCCAACGGATTGATTGTGTAAAAGTGGTACAGCAAAATGCCCGCGCCACCCAGCCAGGCGGCAAGACCCATGGAGAATAATCTCAACATATACGGCCCAGCTTTTGAGACGATGCGAACAAACGGCTTTGCCCCGAAGTCTCCCCGGGGCCGGGACAAATCAGTGACTCGTTCGTATATGAAAAAGTGGATTCGGTTCGCAAACAGCAGGATTCCAAGCACTGCGGCGAACGATAACTGCCAGCCCGCCTCGAACAATTGCATCGGCCTGATAAGTAAAAGGATAATCGCGGCTAACGATAATGTGTTGATGGGATTGGAACGTCGGCGGAAGAAAATCGATGCACAGAACACCCAGCATATAATCGCAGCCCTTAAGGTCGGCGCTCTTGGCGGAACAACCAGCAGGAAGACGGCGATTGCAATGGCACATACGACCGCCCGGGCCGGCTTCATTAATCCTGCCGTCTTACACAGCCACCAGATAATACCGACCAGAATTCCGAGGTGCATTCCGGACAGACTGATAAAGTGCAGCAGGCCGGTTTTGCGAAAGGCCCTATATGTGTCACTATCGATATCCCGCCTGTAACCCAACAGCAGCGCCTGTAACAGACCGCGGCTCGTCTCTTCCTGGGGCAGGTCACCCACCAACGCGATCGTTGCCGCCCGCCTTAATCGAGCTCTGAACCTTGCGAAGGCTCCGGCAGGGGAGCTTTGAAGCAATTCGATGCCGCCGCGTGACTCGATATATACTCCGACAAAGACATTTCTCCTCGCCAGGTAGGCGGCGGTATCGAACTGGCCCGGATTCGTGGGCGGCCCGAATATGTCCAGCCAGCAATAGGCCTGGATATTGTCGCCGGGCTGCAAGTCCAGCACCGGCTCGCCGACCTGAACGCGAACCGTGCCCGTCGCTCTCGCCCAGCCGGCAACGCTCTCGATTTCAGTAACCTTTAGATAAAAACCGCTGGTCGGATCGGTGGGTTTGAACCGGGCAAATTCCCAGTCGGGATATTTGCTGACGTAAGGCTCAGTGACAACAGAACCGCGAATCGCCGCCAGCTTCGGCTCATCGGCAACCAGATTGCAGATGTCATTCGGCTCCGGCTGAGAATAACTTGTCAGCCGAATCGCACCGAGACAGACGAAACAGGCCAGGGCCAGGTACGCCGTGACGTATCGGGCATCAGAGGAGAATTGCGGCATGACAAAGGAGAAAACGGTCGCCACGGCCAGCACGGCAAGCAATATTAACCAGATATAGACCGACAGGCCGGACATGTCTTGTGCCAGGATGCCCGTTATTAAACCGATAGCGACAAACACAAGAGGGCAGGTGCTGATGACTCGCTCGTGAAAATTCGGCCCCGTTAACTGCCTGTCGATAAGTTCCAATTTCCGCCGGATGTCATCCATGACGAAACAGATTACAAACTCGAAGGACAAGACTCAAGTGCAATTTTGCGGGCTTATTTCTTCCAACCCGGTCCGCGAACGACCCGGCCGGGTTTGGCGCCGGTATGTTCGCCGTCCTTGAGGACCTGCGTGCCGTTTACGAAAACATGGACCATGCCGGTCGCGTACTGGTGCGGCTTTTCATACGTCGCATGATCGGAAATCGTATCCGGATCGAATACGACTATGTCGGCATAATAGCCTGCTTCAAGTTTTCCCCGCCTGTCGAGTTTGAGATTCTCCGCCGGCAGCCACGCCAAACGCCTGACCGCCTCGGCCAGCGTAACGACCTTTTCCTGTCGAACATATTTGCCGAGCAGCCTGGCGAAGTTCCCGTACGCACGGGGGTGCGTGCTTGATTTCAGAAAGACTCCCTCCGGGGCAGATGAACCGGCGTCGGAACAAAAGCTGACCCAGGGAAGCTTGATCTGCTTTTTCACATTTTCCTCAGACATCAGAAAGTAAATCGTGCTGACTCTGCTGTCGTCCTCTATCACAAGGTCGATGGCGGTCTCTTCGGGCGTTTTTTTTCTCAGGGCGGCGACCTGGGCAAGCGTTTTTCCGGCGAGATGCCTGAGGCTTTCGTTTTTGAATCCCACCAGGAGAACATTTTCAGGCGAGCCGGCCAGAAGATACAGATTTTCCCATTCATCAGTGGGAGTGGACATCTCCCGGACAACCCGTCGCCTGATTGCCGGATCTTTCAGCCGCGCCACCCATGCACGGTGTCCCCCGGCCTGGACCCAGGGAGGCATCGCTGCGTCGAGTCCGGTCGCCCCCGCCGTATAGGTGTACATGTCCGCCGTAATCCTCAGGCCTTCGGCCCGGGCCTTTTCAATCCTTTCAACCATAGCATCGAGTTTATGCCAATTCGCTTTGCCGGCTACTTTCATGTGATACAGCTCCGCGGCGACGTTTGCCTTTCTCGCGACGGTTATCAATTCATCCACGGCTTCGAGCAGATCGTTGCCTTCGCTGCGAAGGTGCGAAATATACATTCCGCCGTATTTACCTGCTACTTCCGCAAGGGCGACCAGCTCATCCGTCTCGGCATACACGCCGGGAGCGTAAATTAACGCCGAGCTGACGCCCAACGCTCCCTCCCGCATCGCCTGGCTGACTAATTGCCGCATTTTTTGAAGTTCTATATAGGTCGGCGCCCTGTCCTGGTATCCGAGAGCGTGGATACGAACTGTCGATGCGCCGACAAAAGAGGCAACATTGGTCGATACGCCTTTTCTTTCGAGGTATTCGAGATATTCACCGAGCGTAGTCCACTTTATATCGAATTTGATGCCCCACTGAGATTCGAGCATGTCCCGCTTCATCATCTCGTTGAGAGGTCCCATCGAGAATCCTTCACCCATAACTTCGAGGGTCACTCCCTGACGAATATCGCTCTGCGATCTGCCGTCCTCTATAAGAGAGTCGGTCGCCCAGCTCAGCATATTGATAAAACCCGGCGCCACAGCAAGCCCTTCTGCATCGACTACCAAATTGGCATCCGCATCGAGCTGCCCGATAGCCGCGATACGGTCATCTTCAATCGCTACATCGGCAACATACGCCGGCCCTCCGGAGCCATCGTAAATCCGGCCGGATTTTATCACTACATCATACGCCCCGAAACAGTCGAGAACACAGACACTTGATACGAACAGAACTGTACAAATGAACAAGGCAACTCTTCGCATAATATTCTCCTGCTCAGACATTACTTAGACGGTCTGCTCACAAGCATGCCGATCATACGGGTAGCTGCAACAGAACTGCCGGGCAGTTTTAGAGTTCTATGTACTTTTTCGGCTCGAAGTTTGTTTCCATTGTCCAGGTTGTGGCTTTGGCTTTGTTGAGACGATAGCAGACCATGACTTCGTAGCCCTGGCTTTCGACCCACGGTTTTAGGAATGTGAATTTATCGACAATTTTCTTCTTCAGCTTCAGGTCGTCAAGCATCTCGGCGGTGCCTTCGATTCTCACCATGCGGCCTTCCTCTGCGTTGTAGAAGCACATCTCAGCGGCAGGATTCGCCTGCAATTGTTTGCTGAGGGCCTTTTGCCTGCCCGTACAAAAGATGATTCCGTTTTCATCGGCCTGGTACAGCATAATGATACGGACACGAGGACGATTGCCATCAACCGTAGCGATACTGCAAACCGGATTCTTTGTTGCGAATTCGAAGACTTCTTTCTTGGTCATGATTATGCTCCCTGGATTACGAAGGTTAAGTAATTTTTTCTTTGCCGTTCATATAGGGCCGGAGGGCTTTGGGGACTGTTATCGAGCCGTCGGCGTTCTGGTAAAGCTCCATGATGGGGATCAGGACTCGCGGCGAGGCGATGACGGTGTTGTTTAATGTATGGCAGAAAACGTTCTTCTTCGTGGCGGGCTCTTTGTAGCGGAGATTCATTCTTCTGGCCTGGAACTCATAGAACTTGCTGGCGCTGTGGGTTTCGCAATAATTGCCGCGCGAGGGCATCCAGGCCTCGATATCGAATTTCTTGGCCTGGCCTCGTCCGAGATCACCCGTGCAGACGTTAACGATACGATAGGGCAGCCCGAGCGCCTTCATGACGGCTTCGGCGTTGGCTAAAATCTCTTCGTGGAATTTCCTGCTCGCCTCGGGGCTGTTTTCGCAAATGACCACCTGCTCGACCTTGTCGAACTGATGGATCCGGTACAGGCCATAGGTGTCCTTTCCGGCGGCACCGGCCTCGCGCCGAAAGCAGCTCGACAAAGCCACGTACTTCAACGGCAGCTCGTCTGCGCTCAGAATCTCGCCCATCCGGTAAGCCGTCAGCGGGACCTCCGCGGTTCCCACAAGATTGAGCTGGTCTTTTTCCATCCGGTAGGTCTGCTCCTCGGAGCCGGGGTAGTAGCCCGTCCCACGCATTGCCTCGTCTTTCATCAGAAGCGGCACCGACAAGGGGACATAACCTTTGCCGACCATGCAATCCATCGCGAAGCGCAGGACCGCCCAGTGCAGTAGGGCACCGTCACCTTTCAGGAAATAATTTCTTGATCCCGCTAATTTTACGCCCCGCTCGATATCCATCATGCCAAGGGCCAGGCCCAGTTGGACGTGGTCTTTGGGCTCGAAATCGAACCGGCGTATTTCGCCCTCTTTACGTATTTCAGTATTTTCCGTATCGTCCTTGCCCAACGGTACATCATCATCCGCCGGCTGAGGAACCTGCTGCATAATCTCATCGAACTGCGGCTGGAGTTGTCCGAGGTCGTTATTGCACTTCGCTTCATCCTGCTTGAGTTCTGCAAGCTGTGACAAGGCCGATTGTTTTTCATCCGCCGAGAGCTTCGTTATGGACTTGCCGATGCGGTTCTTGTCCGTAGAAATATCCTGCAGTTTCTGCCTGATAGTTTTCAGCTCCGAGTCCACTTCAATCAATCTGTCGATATCGGCAGCAAATTTCTTCGCCTCGCAGGCATCCTTGAACTTCTGCGGATTCTCACGTATTTGTTTAATGTCAATCATAATTCGTATCTCGTTGTTAGTATCTCGTATCTCGCATTTTACAATTATTCCTCACGAGATACGATAGAAGTTTTACGAAAAACGCCTGATAATGACCACATTATTCTGCCCGCCGAAGCCGAAGGATTCGTTCATGGCAACATTGACCGGCATTTTTCTGGGCTCGTTGGGGACATAATCCAAATCGAGTGCAGGATCGGGATCGTTCAGGTTCATTGTGGGCGGAACGATATTATCCCGGATCGCCAGAACACAGGTGACCAGTTCGGCGGCGCCGGCGGCACCTATCAAATGGCCCAACATGCTCTTGACGCTGCTGGCTAGAACGTCTTTAGCCTTTTCTTTGAATACAGCTTTAATGGCCTTGGTCTCGATCAAGTCGTTTTCGGCGGTGCTCGTGCCGTGGGTATTTATGTAATCGACGTCCTTATAAGTTATTCCGGCATCGGCCAGTGCCGCAGTTATCGCCTGGACCGCACCTCTGCCTTCTTCGTGCATATCGGTGACACGGAACGCATCTGAGCTGCAGCCGTATCCGATTACTTCGGCCAGGATTTCGACACCTCGTTTTTTCGCCGAAGTGAGGGATTCGAGGATAAGTATCGCCGCGCCCTCACCGAGTACGAAGCCGTCCCTGCTGGCTGTAAACGGTCTCGATGCAGTCTCGGGACTGTCGTTCCTCGTCGACAGGGCGGTAAGACGATTGAAGCCCGTGACGCCCAAAGGGTGAATCATCGAATGCGCACCACCTGCTATGATCACATCGGCGTCGCCTTTGCGAATCAGCATGGTCGCCTCGCCGACAGCCTGCGTACTGGCGGCACAGGCCGTCAGACAACTACGTGTCGGCCCGCGGGCGCCGGTCAACATGGCCAGATGAGCAGCGGGCATATTCGGCTCCTGCTCAAGCTCACGCATGGGTTCCATACGGTCGAAAGCGACCTTTGCCCACCGGCCCCAGTCCATCTCGTTTTTCTCCACGTTCCATCCTTCAAGAATTGAAGCGAAAAATACATCGTTGTCAACGGAGCCTTCGCCCGCCCCGAGATAGATTCCCAATCTTCTGCGGTCTATTCCATCGGTCGGCTCGTCTGTTTCCACATCAATCTCCGCCTGCCGGCAGGCTTGAGCCGCCGCACCGACGACAAAGCCGGAACCACGATCGCTGTGCTCGTGCAATTGAGGATTCTTTATGTATTGTGCATGGTCGTAATCTTTGACTTCGGTATCGAATGTCGTGGGAAACGTCGAAGCATCGAAAATTGTGGTTTTAGCCGCTCCGCTTTTTCCCGCTAATATGGCCTGCCAAAGCGTTTCGACATCATGCCCCAGAGGACAAACAATCCCCATTCCGGTTATTACTACTCGTTCAGTCATTTGTTCGACCTCTGTGACAATTTTCCAACTCCATTTTTAAATATCGAATATTCATCATTCTATATTCGATGTTCGATATTTGATATTCAATTCGGTGCTTTGAGTACGACAGCGGCGGTCTGTCCGCCGTAGGTGTAGCTGCAGCACAATACAAATCGGATATTTTTTTTCTGCGGCTTATTGACAATATTTAAATTGCAGCCGGCGGCTTTTCTGTCGCAGTTTTTCGCAGCGGGGATTTTCCCGTCGCGCATAGCACAAAGCGCAGCTACGACATCGACCGCTCCACTTGCCGCACCCGTGTTGCTCAGCATGCTTTTGGTCGGCCAAACGGGTATTTTTGCCGTTGCGTCACCGAGTACCGCCTGGATTGCTTTTGCCTCGGCCAGATCATCAGCAGGTATTCCCGTTCCGTGCGGGATAATCAAGCCCAAATCATCCGGCTGAATCTGCGCTTCGGCCATGGCCTTTTCTATGGCGATCCGAATACCCTTACCATCAGGTTCGATATGTTCATAAGCAGGATTGATACTGTTGCTTTGTCCGAGGCCGACGACTTCAGCATAAATTTTTGCATTTCTTCTCTTGGCATGTCGAAGTTCTTCGAGTATCACGACGCCGGCGGCTTCGCCGAAAACCGAGCCTTTGGCGTCGGCGTCAAAAGGCCTGCAGGCAGAAGCGGGCTCATCGTTGTTTTCGATCGTAGCTCTTTTCAGCAGGCACTGGCGAATCATAACTATCGGATTGACTTTTGCCTCTGCGCCGCCAGCCAGAGCAATGTCACTGCTTCCGCGGGCAATAACCTGAGTTGCTTCAATGATCGCCAGATGCCCGGCCGTCTCGGCACAGGTGATTGTATTGCTCGGACCCTGTATGTCGTGAATAATCCCGATGTGGCAGGCGAGCATGTTGGGCAGATATTTCAACAGCCATAAAGGAGTGACCATATTGAGACCATCGGTGCCCCATTTGTGAATGTCGAACCTTCCATCGGTAGTGCTCGCCGCCACGGCGGGGGCCAGCTCGACCATGTCACAGCTTATCAGGCCGGCGCCAAGATTGATTGCCACACGCTCGGGGTCAATGTTGATATTCTCCGGATCGATACCTTTTGTGACAAGGCCAGCGTGGATAAAAGCTTCGTTTGCCGCGATTACGGCCAGCTCGATGTCTCTGGACATAAGCTTAGTGGCTTTGCGATGGGTCTTCGGCACATAATCCCGGATATTATAATCGGGGACCTGACCGGCCAATTTACAGCTAAAACCCACGGGATCAAATGCCGTAATTGTGTCTATCCCAACCCTGCCGGCACAAAGAGAAGCCCACGTGTCACCGGTGGTTAGTCCGAGCGGAGTGATTTGCCCAAAGCCTGTTATTGCTACACGAGCGGAATCCATCAATCTTGCTCCGACTCTTTTCCGGCACCCGCAAGCACATCCCGCAGAAGCGACTTAAAAACCGATGTGTCGTCGCCGAATACGAAGTTCTCCTCCGGAAATTCTTTGCCCGCCAGGTTCTGGTCTATATGGCTGAACATTAAATCAATTTCGGCGACCAGCTTTTCCGAACGTGTAATACGACCGCTTGTGCTGGCCGCTTCAGGAGCGATTGATTCGATTGTTGCATCCAATATGATAGTATCTCCCGGCTTTACGTAGTCGAAAAAGACGGCTTTTTTAATCTTTGCAAGGATGACTTTTTCCTGAAACTTCTTTGCCTCGCCGACAAGGATTCCCGCCGTCTGGGCCATCGCTTCAATACACAAGCTCTCCGGCATCACAGGAAAGCCAGGAAAATGGTCGTGCAGATGCTCTTCGGCAAGCGTGACGTTCTTGAGCGCCACGGCACGTTTGCCGCTCTCGAACTCAATAAATTTATCTATCCAAATCCAACGCATTTATCGCCGGGGCTCTCTTTCGCGGCTTATTGCAAATCGACAGCCCCGCCTATATTAAATTTGCGGCAGATTGACTTTGAACCATCCTGCCGCTGGGATTATAAAGACGATTTTCGCTACGATGATTAAGCCGCATTGAGCTTATTCTCAACGAAGTTAATGATTGCATTGACGGTGAATAAATCACCCATTTTGTTAATATCAGGATCGTTCTCGAATTCCGACAGGTCCGTGTGCGGCATCTTTTCCCGCAGTTCAGCCAGGCCCTTTTCGGTCAATTTACCGTTATGGATAAATTCGGAATTATTCATCAAATCCTCTGCGGGAAATAACTCTTCCCGGGCGATTTTGATTCCGAACGCTTTTTCCAGTCGAAATACAATGTCCAAAAAGTCGATGCTCTCGGCTCCCAAATCTCCCATTAAGGTCGCTTCAGTTGTAACCTCATCGTCGTCAACTCCCAGCGCCTCGATCAGAACTTCCCGAACTTGCTGTTCAATTTCGTCGCGACTCATTGCCATGCTTATTCTACCTCCAGTATTCTTAATTGCGTAACAATCCTTGTTAAATGACTTTGATTCTCGGTTATTTGCCTCTAAACGATGGAATTATCTTAGCAGTTCCCACCGTTTTTTCAAACTCTCAATAACGCCGGCATCTACTGCGGCCATTGCCGAATCTTTATCAGCTAAATTAAAATGTTTCAAGGCGAACCGAGCCTCGATAATCAGGTCGCCTTCCGACATACCGAAGCCGGAGAAGCTGCTGACGTTTTCTTCGATAATCCTGGCATTGACTGTATATTCTATCTGGGAACCAGGTGCCAGAAAGCTCTTATACTTTACATTCCTTGCCTGTTCAAGCAATATCATGCTGTGAGCGAAATTTTCCGTCTGTCGTACCAGCCACGATGCCGATTCGATCAGTCCTTCCAGCAGCAACACGCCGGGCAGTACCGGGAAAGTCGGAAAATGGTCGGCCAGATATTCCTCAGAAAGAGAAACGTTCTTGACCGTCTTGATTTGCATGCCGGCTTCCAGCGAAATAACCTTGTCAATTAAGATAAATCTCATACGTTAGTATTTAGTACTTAGCCGTTAGTATTTATCCGGTGGCTTAGCCGCCGGTTTTCATCAACTACACAATATAAAATCCGCAATACCATACACAAGATATAATTGTTTTTCCAGCGTTTTTTCGCTTTCTCTGCACTTTCTGCATAAATCAGTGAAAGTATATAGCAAGAGTATCTGGATTTCATCCCGGTTTTTTGGTATAATAACCAGTTGGGTAGGTTAGATTAATGCCAATATATTATCGGCCTTGGGGGCGCAAAAAGAGTTTCAGGGAGCGGTGAGTGTATATCAGGTTTTTGATATCAATACTGGTTCTGCTGGCGAGTCTGACAAGCGTCGGATGGGCTGAGCCTTTAAAAATCATCATCGTAACCGGCAATGCCGAATCGGAACGAGGCTACACCGAATTCCTGCAGGAAATCTACGGGGGAAATGTCGAAGTTAATATTGACGCCGACAGATACAACGAAGACCTCAGCGATAAAAAGAAGCTCGAACTTGAAGCCGCCGACCTGGTTATTGTCTCGCGGGACCTCTCCGGCAAAGATTATAATGCCGATTCGGAGTTCTGGAACGGATTGGGTGTGCCCATCCTCAATCATAATATCAAACTCGCCCGAAGCGATGACCATAATTACTGGGACTGGTTGACCGGCAACGATATAAGTACCAGTGCGTTTACATATTTGGCTATCGCCTATGCCGACGATGAGATATTTGCAGGCGTCGATACTTCCTCCGGGACCGTGGAGATATTCATTTCGGGCAAAGAAATCGACCACTCGAACCAGGCGTCCGCAGGCAGCGGCACAGTCATAGCCACCTGCAACGGCAGCGTTGTAATCGCCCGCTGGCTCGGCAATGAGACGCTGTATTATGACGATTCCGATTACGCCCCCGGTGCCGCTCGCGTATTCTTCGCGCTGCCGGAAAAGACATACGAGTTCTTCGATGATGCTACCGAGCAGGCAAGGTTGATGCTGGAAAACGCCGTTCTTTCGCTGCTGCCTATAGGCCGACCGGCCGGCGATATCGACTCTGATGGCGATGTAGACTTCCATGATTTCGCTATTTTCGCCCGATACTGGAAGAATTCCGGATGTTTCCCAAATTCTCCCTGCAGCCAGGCTGACCTTACAGGCGATACGGACATAGATACAGACGATTTGGTGTTATTTACCGATTTATGGCTCAAGGGCGTTGATACAACTGTCCCGGAGCCGAATATTATGAGCTGGCAAGTCGAACCGGTAACTACATCGACGTCCTCGATATATATGGAAGCAACCACCGCTACCGATACTCAAAACGGCATCGAGTATTACTTTCAATGCACATCAGGTAACGGGCCGGACAGCGGATGGCGGTACGGCAACATTTTCGAACCGAACGGCCTTGCCATGGGCACGGAATACACTTACAGGACCAAGGCCCGCGATACTTCAGGCAACCTCA
>Ga0315294_10008850_pt1 | contig 11053 bp, 7 predicted proteins | sample YL17G13_40_MG_FD_203626 | JGI IMG/M metagenome (GOLD analysis project Ga0315294, IMG submission 203626) | Sediment microbial communities from Yellowstone Lake, YNP, Wyoming, USA - YL17G13_40 | ecosystem: Environmental > Aquatic > Freshwater > Lake > Sediment | place: USA: Wyoming | collected... | reverse complement strand
TTCAAAGAATGGCTGGAACAAGCAGCTGTCTGTTTTTATGTAGGTCATCACAGCTACATCTTCAAATCCTTCCCTGTCCAGTGCGGACCTTATGTGTCTTACTTGCCCATCACACATGGCCGCAGGAGCGATAACATCAGCTCCAGCTTCAGCGTGGATTGCCGCTATCTTGCCGAGCATTTCTGCCGTTTTCTCATTCAAGACTTTGCCTTTTTCGCTATAAACGCAAGACTCTGCAACAGTATAATCACATAAACAGAGGTTAGAAATGAGAACCAAATCATCGCCAAACTCCTCCTTCAATTTTCTGAAGCCCTTGCTGTGGAAACCATTCTTTTTCAAAGCTATTGAACCGTCAACGTCTTTCTTCTTCAAAACGCCGAAAACCATCACCGCGGGAATGCCAAACCCTACTGCTTGTCTGCATGTTTTGACAGCATCTGCCAGAGAGAGATAATATTGCCCTTTCATGGACGGGATTTCGAACCTTTTTCCATCTTCTCTGATGAAGATTGGATATATCAAGCCGCTTGCGGTCAGTTCCTGAGGTCTGACTAATCGGATCATTTGCTTTGATTTCTTGATTCGTGTTGTCAAACGCATTCTCAAGTCTCTCCTTTACACGTATGTATTAGCCCCTTAATGTCTTAAATGGTTAACGAATCGATAACATCTTTACAAGTTTTCTAGTCCAAGATCCTAGGTTCCTTGCCCTAACCAGTATGAATTCCAAATCTTCTTCGTTATCGTTCCATGCAGTATGCATATGATTCGGAGGAATGAAAACAACGTCCCTTTCCTTAACTGGCATCGTTTCGTCGTTTATCTGCATGGCTCCTTTTCCTCTTACGAATATGTAGACTTCTTTTTGTGGATGCTTATGCGGATATACCTTCATGCCCTTTTTCAGGTAGCCCCACACAAGTTCATCCAAATACCCTTCAATATTCTCCGTAAAAATGTTTGTTCCAAAAATTGTCCCTTTACAGCCACGTCCAGCCTTCGCCTTATCAAACGTTTTAAGCATGACACGACTTCCTAGTTTTTAGGTTGAGAGTGCAGTTTTCTTTTGATTGCAAATCTTGTTATAAGGTATGCCCCAACCCCGATGTCGGGTAAATTCTTTACAAGTTTTCTGAGGAACTTTCTGAGCATGCGCCTTTTTGCTGCCTCAGATATTTCATTCAACCTACTGTTGTATAAGAAAACTCCGTAGAGGTAGCGTTGTGCCTCTCTCATTTCTTCCCCTGAAAAATCAGGCAAAGTCATCACGCTCTGAGATGTCGTGTATTTGTTCCAATCCTCTGTGATGAGCCAGTTTTTCTCCTCCGCCATGTTGAATAGCGGGGTTCCTGGATAGGGCGTTATTATAGAAATGGCTACGTCATCTGGCTTTGTTTCCTTGATCATTTTCGCCGTGTTCCTAATGGTATTCCAGTTTTCTCCGGGTAATCCAACAATGAAGTTGGCTTCAACGAGTATTCCTTCCTCGCGAAGTTCGTGGATCGCTTTTTCCACTTCTTCAACCGTGCATCCTTTCTTTCCAATACTAGCTAAGAGTTGAGGATCCCCCGTTTCTATTCCGACCTGAATTCTCGTGCATCCAGCTTGCTTCATCTTTTTCATGAGTTCTCTGGGAAGCGTTCTTATGTGAGTTTCGCAAGCCCAACTAACGTCCAGTTTGCGACTGATGATTTCATCGCATATTCTTCCAGTCCTCTCAGGAATCATCGTGAAGACCTGGTCGTGGAACCAAAACATTTTGATTCCATAGTTCTTAACTAGAAACTCCATCTCATCAACTACCCGTTTGGGCGACATGGCACGCCAAGAACCGAAACTAATCGGGTAGGGACAGTACAAACAGTTGAAGTTGCACCCTCGGCTACCTACTAATGTAAAGAAGTTGACAGACTTGTTTCTAGAACCATCCTGAAAGAAGTAGGATTCATTCGCCTCATACTCTTTTATTTTTAGAAGATGATAGGCTGGAAGAGGGAGTGCATCAAGATTTTTCTCGAATGGAAGAGACGAGTTGTGGACTATTTCTGCTTGTGTTTTGTAGGAAATCCCTTTGACTTCGCTTAGGTTTCCTTTACTTGCTATGGCATTGATGAGGTTTGGTATAACGAATTCAAGTTCGTCCCTTATCACTGCGTCAAGATTGCTCTTTGAAAGCGTTGTTTCGGGTTCCACTTTGCATATGGATCCCCAACCGGCATAGAAGACGTTAGAAAGACTAGTTTTCACCATGTCGGCTGTTTTCAGATCGTTTTCGAAGGAAGGTAAAGATATCCTGCTTATTACAACTTCAGGATTTGTCTTTTCTATTCTTTCAAGCAATTGTCCATCTGACATTTTTTCGGCTTGGGCATCTATTATGCTTACGCTGTGACCTTCTTTTTCGAGTATGGAGGCTGCATATGCATCGAAGATAGGAGGAAAAATATTGTGTTTTTGTCCCTCTTTCGTGAGGAAAGCTGAGCCAAATCCTCCACAGTAATCTCGACTAACATATTTTCCTGTGGGGTCTGGCAAGTTTAAGAATAGAACATTCATTCTTCTTTTTTCCTTAACTTGTTCCGTATAATGCTGGGAAGACGCCTAAAGAGCCTAGGAGTGTTTTTAGCCAATTTCTTAGCCAAAGTGCCAAGTTTCAGCTCGTGAAAAGCTTCTAGCGTCTCCATCTTTTCCTTGTTGATCGAATACTGCTGATATAGATAGCTATGAGCCTCTTTCATGTCTTTCGCCGTAAACTTGGGCATACTAAAAACAGGCTCGAAGAGTGTGTATTTGCTCCAGTCTTTTGTAAATAGCCAGTTGTTTTCCTCAGCCATTCTGTAGAATGGAGTGCCTGGATACGGAGTCACTATCATTGCCGTAAGAACATCTGGGTTTATCCTTCTTATTAGCTCAGCAGTCTTCTTTGTTTTTTCCCATGTTTCTCCGGGGAGGCCTACGAGAAAGTTTGTTTCAGCGATTATTCCTTCTCTTTTGATGGCATCTATTGTTTTCTCAACTCTTTCTGGTGTTAAGCCTCTTTTCCCAACAGTCTTAAGGAGTATCTGATCACCTGTTTCCACACCAACTTCTAGTCGACCACATCCAGATTCTTTCATTTTCTTTATAACTTCAGGTGTGAGCCTGTCAACTCTGGTCTCTGTGGCCCAGTGAATGTCTAACCCTCTCTCAATTATCTCGTCGCAGAGGCGCATTGTTCGCTTTGGCATCATACTGAAGGTCTGATCGTGGAACCAGATGGCATGGACGTTGTATTTTCTTACTAGAACCTCAATCTCATCCACAATCTTTTCAGGTGAACGCCCTCTCCACGGACCATAGGTAACGGGATAAGGACAATAAACGCAGTTAAAGGAACAGCCCCGACTGCCTGAAACCGAGAAAAACGGAACAAACCTGTCCTTCAAACCCCCATTAATGTAGCTGGATTCTTGCACAACGTACTTCTTCATGTCCAAAAGATGATAAGCCGGAATGGGAAGCGCGTCCAAATTCCTGTTGAAAGGACGATCCGAGGCGTGAACGGTTTCCCCGTTCTTCCTGAAAGACACTCCGGCCACATTTTCTACTCTGCTCTCCTCGTACGCCGTGGCAAACTCGGGCAAGATGGTTTCAAGCTCAACCACCCTGAACACCGCGTCAAGCTTGCTCTCCTTGAGAACCTGCTCAGGGAAGACCTTACAGATTCCACCCCACCCTACAAGAAAAACGCTCGGAAACGTTTCTTTTACCCTGCCCATTATCTTCAAATCGTTGTAATACGATGGAAGACATATTCTGCTCACTATCAAAGACGGGCTCTGTCTGTCTACCTCCCTGAGGATCTCCTCAACCTTCAAGTTTGGAGACTGACAATCGAGTATCTTAACTTCATGCCCCTGATCTTCCAAGATTGGGGAAACGTAGGCCTCGTAGATGGGCGGATAAACATCGTACCTGTGTTTCGGATGCGGCATAACGAACGAAGAGCCAAACCCTGCCGAGTGAAAACGAAAAACGTGGATTCCGGCAGGATCTGGAAGACTGATCAACAGTATTTTCATCGCAATCCTTTCCTCGAAACTATCATATCCGTCCTTTTCGAATACTTTGCAACCATATCGAGATGCTTGCGCTGGATTTCTTCAGGTATCGGCTGAAGGGTCTTCGGCAGAGAACCATAATTCTCAATCAAATACTCAAGAGCAAGAACGCTCAACGAAAAAACCACATCCATAGTCTCAGCATCCGTTCCAGAAGCGAAAAGAAAGTTCACGGGAAGACCCCGCGCCACCTCGTACACGTACGTAGATTCACCTAGGAAAACTTTCGTAATCCAATCGCCAGCCACCATTTTTCGCTTGCCGTCGAAGAACTGCCGGTCCCAGCCTGTTCCCCCCATGTTGACGAGAATAGCACCAGACTTCAACGTACCCAACTCCTTGCCACCAAGCACTGGAGAAAAAGACCCAGTCGCGTTAACGACAACGTCGGCTTCAGGCAAGAGCTGCCCCAAGTCTCCGACTTCACACCCCGAGTTCTCAGCCTCAACTACCCTTTCCCGATCAATGTCATAAACGCTCACCTTGCACCCTAGACCCTTCAAGTATATCGCACACCCTTCACCTACGCTGCCATAACCCAAGACCAACACTCGCTTCGACGGCAAGAAGATGTGCAACCTAAGCAACGCCTCAACAAGTCCCAGCCCAGTTGCCATCTTGTTCTCTCCAACGCGTTTTACGTAGCTCGTGTTCAAATCAAAAACTGGCTGACGTAGCAGACCCTTCGCCTCGAATTCTCTGTAGACACTAGTACCTGAAGCCGTCTGCTCGATTATTCCCTTTGTCCCTGCTTTTTGACGAACGATAAGCCTCCCGAAAAACGCCGTGCTGTCATGAACAAAGTCACTATTTCGCACAATCTTCCCGACGCCTTTAGCATTAAAGAGTCTGACAGAATCGCTCTTCAGAAGCTCAAGCCCCACCTCTGCACTACAGAACATCGGGTAATAGAGCAAAGAAGCCCCGCCAGCCTCCAACGTGGACAAAAACATGAATGACTCCCAGGTTCCAGGCAAACACACCCCCAGCCTCAAACCTTCAAACGGACGCTTTGCATTCAACTCCGCCCTCAGACTCACCAAGACCGGCGAATGATCCTCAACCCAAACCCTGCCAAGGTTAGAGCCTTTCGTAACGCTCTTCAGCTTCCAAACCGCGTAGCTGTACGGACTCCTCAGGACTTGCAGGACTTTCATCAAACTCTTCCCCCTGCCGTAGGCGAAGACGCGACGATTATTTCAGCGTCCGTCCCGTTCTTAGAAGAAATCAGCGCGGAAAACAAACGACGGCGAAATCTCTCGCTGAAAAACTCGTGCAACAACGGAATGTGATTGAAATAACGAACCTGAACCAACCCAAAACCGTACTTCTCAGAAAGCTGCACAAGCACCCTCGGATCTATAGGGCGCTCATACTTGGAATGATACGAACCCCTCTCAAGAGAACCCCTCTCCGCAAACCTCATCAGTTTGCCTCGAAAAACAGACACACAATACACCCCGAACAACATCATCCTCATCACAACGCTGCGTTTCGGACAAGGCTCATTCATGCAAACCACCCTGTTCGTACACCGGGTCAACTCCGCAAAGGCCCCGTCCAAATCCAAAATGTGGTGCAGAACACCGACAACACACGTTGTCGAGAAAACCTTATCGCGAAAAGGCAGATGAAGCCCGTCCGCGAGCACCAATGGAACACTCTTGCACCGCCTCTTCGCAAACCGCAGCATCTCCCTTGAAGCATCAAAGGCCACAACCTGCTTGCCCATTCTCTCAAAAACCTGCGACGCCATCCCAGTTCCACAACCAAAATCCAAGAACGGCTCACTGAACCTGTTTGCCCAAGAATACGTAGTCAGATAGTCGTACCTGTAGTCCCATTCAGAAGATATAGCCTTCTCAAAAACAGCTGCTCCCGCATTTGCCTGAACCTGCTCGTACCTCCTGTTATCCACAATCCTTCGACTCAATCTTGACACCTCTCAAGAATACCGGTCTTTTACCCTCGCACTCAACCGACAAAGACGCAGCAGTTACTACCGCTTAACGATGTAGCGCTTGGGCTTTCTTGAAAACCTGTTACTCGCAAGAGATTTCTTGAAAGCAAAGTAGTTGTGACACTGGCCGCAGAACAAAGACAGATCATCCGCATCAACGGGATCCGTGCCAGCCCGAAACCTGTCATAATCCTCTCCATACCAGATGTTGCTGAAACTCGTCTCGAGCACGCTTCCCATCTGAAACCGTCTTCTCTCCTCTTCAAATTCGCTGAAAGAGAAATTGTCCAAGTAACAAAAACAACAAGGAAAAACTCGTCCAAAACCATCGATGAAACTCGTCGTGTACGCAGCAAGACAAGGAACAGGAACGCTCCTGAACAGACCCAGACTGGGCAACCCTGCTTTGACATCGCTCAAGGGAATCTCCTCTTTAACAAATGCCTGAAGTATTTCCCCAACGACCACGCTGGTCTTAGAGGATGCTGCGAGCTCCATGAGCGTTCCCAAATCCTTCCTAAGCCTTTCAAGGTCATGCGCATTCGGCGCCATCTCCGGCTTCCCATGAACAAGATTATACGTAACCGCGTCCACACCAACCTCGTTCGCCACGCTCAGCATGGGCACCACGTCATCTATGTTGCTTTTTTGAACCGTAAAGCTGATCGTTACAGAACCCCTGAACTGACCCCCTCTTCTTGCTTGAACCAAGTTCTGGATTCCCCTGAGCGCCTTGTCGAAAGTCTCGGGTACGCCGCGGATTTTGTTATGAGCTTCTGCCAAGCCGTCCACAGAAAAGCACACTACCGCATTCGCGGCCGCCAGAGTCCGTGCCTTCTCGCGGTCCATCAACGTCCCATTCGTAAAAATCGTCGTCGACATCTTCAAATCAGAAATACGCCTGATGAGAGCGCCAAAATCCCCTCGAATAAGCGGTTCTCCACCGGTCAGCAGAACTCTCTCTACGCCCATACTGGCGAATTCATCAAAAAGATTGAAAAGCACTGATGTACTGAGAACATCCGACGCCCCCCTGTCCTCTTCTGCCCACTTCCACCGGTCGCACATAACACACCTGAGATTGCACAGGTTTGTAACCTCCACCTGAACTACTCTAGGAGGAGCATACGCCACGTGATTCTCCAAAGACTGGGCAAGCCTGAACCGATACGGCAAGAACCTGTAAGCTCTCCTAGGAATGACTTTCATCCTCATCCCACCCACTATACGCATTTCTCAGCGAAACGCTGGCAACACAACAAAGTGACAGAACAGAGAACACGGATTATCCGTATTTTCCCCCACCCTCTCATGTGTCAAACGAACCAAGCTCGCCCCAGTGCATAAGCCGCTCGGGAGCATGAAAATACCCAAGACAAAACGCCGCCAGCATGTAACCCCTCATGAACGCCTTCTTCCTATTGCCATACAAGGGTCTAGAAGAAGCTATAGAGCTAAGAATGGACAAAACGCTGAGCAACGCCCTCAGCGATTCAACGCGAAACGGCAATAACGGCCCGCGCACACGGGTTTTTTCTTGCCCCTGCTTTCGTTGACCATTGCTTTCAGAAAAAAGTCTCAGCGGATTCTTGGGATACTTTCTCCGCAACGCCATGCAGTCCACTCCCCACTTAAAGGAATGCTTGAATATTCTGCCAAGATCTCCAGAAATGTAATGGAACACTTCCAAGTCGGGAAGAAAACGCAGAATTTTGCTGTTTTCCACGAGACGCCAACACGCCTCTATGTCTTCTCCCGGCATTCTTTCTTCAAAACCGCCAACCGACACCAACGCAGACTTCCTAAACGCCATGTTAGGTCCCTTGAGCGTGTGGGTCCAAACTTCCTCCCTTGGACCAATCGTGACTTCTTTCCTTGGAAAATCACACGCTTCAGCGTATATCTCCTCTATGAACACCGACCAATCGTTTATCCCGTGGTAAACATATGGCAAAACAGGACCGCCAACTCCATCGACTAGGGGATTGGCGTCGAAATAAGCTGAAACCTTCTGAAGATGGTCATACGGAACAATGCAATCAGAATCAACGAAACAGACAATGTCATATTTTGCTCTTGCAGCGCCGAAGTTTCTCGCGGCTCCTATTCCCTTTTTATGGCATTCCACAACTTTGACCGGAAATTGTGATGCCAATCGTGGAGTGCCGTCTGTACTGCCATCGCAAACAACCAATATTTCGTAGCGATCTTTCGGAAAATCGTTACCCAATAAAGATGAAAGATTCGCATGAATAGTTTCAGCTGCATTAAGCGCGGGAATCACTACAGAAAGCAATTCACACAATCCCAGTAATCGATGTAATTAAAGAACTTAAAGTTGAGAATAGGTATATTCCGGTTTGTAAGCGAAAAGCTTCTAGCCCAATGAGTAAGGGCATAGTGTGCGTTGCGGGTCGCCTGAACACGCTTTTCCATTTCTTATTCCTCATAATACTCAAGAAAAACACCGCGCATACTACTATGATGCTGACTATCAATATCAGCGAAGTCCAAAAAAGACTATTGATCACGTAAGAGGCTGATCGAGAGCTTTCTTCATTGCCCAAATTGTCTAAGCTGTAGTAGTAAACGGTGTGTGCTCCTGGCTCGGTAATGTTAAAGGGGCCTGCATATTTTGTCCATTGTGCATCAGAGCCCACTCGATAATAGGTTTCTCTCACGCCTGAAGTGTTGTCGGTACTTGTAAGATTCACTGTAAGAGGTTCAGAATAGCTTCCTTCCTGTGGACTGCACTTTGTTGTGGGAGGCGAGTAGTCAAGCGTGACTCTGACTAGCTTCGTTGATTCCGCGTTTCCGGTTTGGTCATAAGAAAAGAATCGAAGTATATGCTCACCCTCATCATATCCTGCAAGACTGAAGATCGCTGAATCGTTGATCCATTGTTGCGAATCTATTTGAAACGAAGTGTAGGCTACGCCGAAGCCGATGTCTTTGGAGTTCAGTTCGAACTGAGTAGTGGAACCGACGTAGACGGTCCCCTTTTCGGTGAAGGTGGGCGAACCGATCAGTAATTCTGTGTGTGGCGGTGCCGTGTCTGGAATATCAATGACAATGGTTGCGATCCCATATGGGGTTTGCGTGAAATTGGTGTTCAAAGTTAGGACTCTGGTGTTTCCTTCGTATTCGAAAGCAGCATTTTCTCCATTAACCGTGACTTTTTCTGGGTTTCCGTAATCGGCACAATAGATCTTTGCAGTGCCTATTCCGCTGCCAGTCTGAATTACAGTCAGTTTTCCTTTGTTCGGTATATAGGCGATGCTGGCGTCTATGAAAGTGGCATTGGTCCAGAAACTGAAGTTGCCTGTGCTATCTTCGTCTTTTATGTTGCGGTGAAAATGAGAGTGGAATAGTGCTATGTGTTGGGGCTGAATCGTGTGTAATGGTGTTATTTGACTAGCATCCGTGATGTGACCATAGTGCAGCCAAAGGTAAAGGCTTACACTGAACTTCTCCCCGGCTGAGTAATGTTTTTGTGAGGTATTATTGACAAGCCAATACGTCCATTTGTTATCTGAGTAATCTACAGTCGCATTTTGGAACATCAAAGTCACCGCTGGCTCGTCACCCCATCCACTTGGATAGTAAACCTCCCAAACAGTGGAGTTCAATTTGATGACATTGCAGTTTCCCTTGTCGAGCCAGAATCTGACTCCAGTGACTTCACTGTCCGATTTGATCTCAAAAGTTGTAGTCCAAAGAAATTTGTCACTGTCGTCCCACGCCTCCCAAGTGTGCTTCAAACTAGCGCCTAGCATTCTTGAAGAATAGTTGAAGTCCTGTTGTTTCCAACTTTGCACATGGTATCCACAGCGAGAGTCAGTCCCTGCAACGGTCGAGTTCCATTTACCATAGTCGCTAATGTTGAGCAGGTCATTATCTATTTCATAGAGCTTCTGATCAAAAACGAGCATGTAATTGTTTGGGTAGTTTGAATAGTAGTTGCGTGGTGTGGTGCCATTCCAAAATAATAGACCGCGGCCGAAGAGCCCATCCAAACAGCCTATTCTGTTGAGAACAAAGATTTGGGCTTCTTCAGGTGTGTTGGGCGCTCCTGAAATGTTGCTCGCACTTGTGAAAGCCGAATCAAAATTCGTGTAGTCATAAGACTGACTGTACAGCGATCTTGACAGATTGTCTATCTTGTCATAGTATGGAGATGTGTCGTCAAAGCATGGGTAAACCAGAAATTGAGCGTACCAGCTGAAATCTTTCGGGAAATACCACGATTCCCCGAGGTCTCCAGTGCCAGCAGCCATAAAGGTTATTTGTGCTTCCGTTGTCCCTCCGCCTCTGCCCATTAGATCATAGCTTGGCGGAAAAACGTTCAACACGATCAGGCCCAAACATGCGTTGTCGCTCTGAGAGTGCATGACCGTCCATGGAAATTTCCCGGATTGTTCCATCCACTGGTGGGTGACAGGCATCACTTCTCCCGTGTTGATTTTAGATTCGTTAAACGGGGATGGAGTGAAAATGGAATTGGAATCTTTCATGAGCAGGCAGATCTGGGGCTGGTTGCCTGCACCAAACCAGTAGCTGGGATTTGTGGAGTTTGGCTCTGTCATGTAGGTTTGCTTTGAATAACAATAGAACCAAGGGGCATCATGATAGAACACCATATGTAACTCAACCTTGGTTTTATAGGCTGAACTAGTAATCCAGGTCTCGTTGACCAAAATCCAAGACCTAGCTGGTGATACAATCACCGAGGTTTCTATTCCACTCTCAAACCCTTGTCCGTCATTGTATCCCCATGTCTCCACTCTAATCGCGCCCCACGGATCCACTGCTCGATCCTCAAGCGGGTTACTGGGCCAGTACCAGTGGATCAGGCCATCGTCACGATTCAATGCAATCCTGACCCCTTCCGTTAGCGTAACGTTGATCCAATCAGTTGTGTTGAGATACCATTCTGTTGAATCAGCCGCACTTCCAATCTCTGTCGAGTGGGTGTCAGCCTGCAAATGAT
>Ga0315294_10008845_pt1 | contig 11055 bp, 10 predicted proteins | sample YL17G13_40_MG_FD_203626 | JGI IMG/M metagenome (GOLD analysis project Ga0315294, IMG submission 203626) | Sediment microbial communities from Yellowstone Lake, YNP, Wyoming, USA - YL17G13_40 | ecosystem: Environmental > Aquatic > Freshwater > Lake > Sediment | place: USA: Wyoming | collected... | reverse complement strand
CGACAGCCGGGGCCGCAGGCCGCCCCAAGCGGCACGGTCAGCGGCAAGCAGATGTTCGAGAAGTTCTCCGAGGAAGGCGGCAAGGGCAAGGCCGGCGGCAAGGTGCAGGACGACGCCGAGCAACTCCAGCGCCGCGGCAACGTCCAGGACAGGGTCCAGCGGTATCAGCAGAAGCTCGATCAGCGCGTCGACCAGGACAAAAAGGTGGCCCAGTCGCAGGAGCGCACCCAAGGTGACGAGGCAGTCGGTTTCGAGTACGGCGCTGTGCGGCGTTTGGGCGGGGCCGAGGGCCGTCGCGTCGCCCGGGGCTACTTCGGCGTCGCGGCGGAAGGGGCCGAGACCGCCACTTTCGCCGGCATGGCCAGCCTCGACGTCCAGTTGCCCCTGCGCGGGCGCGTGTACCGCTTCACCACGCCGCGCGGCGACGTGGAGGTGACGGCGAGCGCGGCCTCGCGTCCGCTCATCGAGGGGCTGGAGCGCCTGGGCGGCGTGGCGGCCCTCGTGGTCGTCGTGCTCGCGGCCCGGCGGCTCGTGCGCGGCCGGTCGTTCAGCATCCAGACCCAGAGCACGATCTCGACGGTGCTGGTCGTCCTGGGCATCCTCGGCATGCTCGTGGGCATCCTGCCGGTGGCCGGCCTCATCATCACGGTGATCGGCGTGATTATGAAGATTCACCTGTTCCGCGTCCGCCGCCGTCCCGCGGCGGCGTAGGGGCGATGGGCCCGTGAGGATGGCGCGGCGGGTGAGATTGCCGTGCGCGGCGGGCGAGATTGCCGTGCGCGGCGGGTCGAGATTGCCGTGCGCGGCGGGTCTCCTGACCCGCCGCGCTCAGGCTCGGCCGCGCCGGATGACTGCGGGCAACTCAAGGGGACCATGCCTTGCCCCGCGTCAAGCACTACTTCGAGTCCGGCCACTCCTACCACATCACGACGCGCACGCGCGGCGGCATTCTCACCTTCACCAGCGAGGCCGAGAAGAAGACGATTGTCGATGCGCTGGCCTTCTACCGCCGGCGGGGCGACTGGCGGCTCTTCGCCTTCGTGGTCATGGCCAACCACGTCCACTTTGTTGTGTCGCAGACATACGTTGACTTGAGCGCAGTCATCGGCAACTTCAAGAAGTGGACTTCCGGCGAGGCTTCATTCGGCCCCGGTTACCATCTCTGGGAACGCCGTTTCGACGACAACGTCGTCGTGCAGCCGGCGGAAATGCAGGAGGTTGTTCAGTACATTCACGATAACCCGGTTCGCATCGGACTCGTGCGGCGGGCCGAGGACTACTTCTGGTCGAGCGCCCGCAACTACGCGGGGATCGAGCCGGTGGCGATGGAAGTGGACATCGAGTGGTAGACCCAGCGCGCACGGCGGCGCGCGGGGGCGAGCACTCACGCGGCGGGTCAGGAGACCCGCCGCGCACGACAGGGGAGACCCGCCGCGCACGACAGGGGAGACCCGCCGCGCACGACAGGGGAGACCCGCCGCGCACGACAGGGGAGACCCGCCGCACACGACAGGGCAGACCCGCCGCGCCTCCGGCGATGTGTTGACCCCCGTGCCGCCGGCGTCTAACATAGACGCCATGAAAATCGCACTGGCCCAGCTCAACCCGACGATCGGGGACATTCCCGGCAACGCGCGCCGCATCCTCGACGCCTACCGCCGGGCGGCCGGCATGGGCGCCGAGGTGGTCGTCACGCCGGAACTCTCGCTCATCGGCTACCCGCCGAAGGACCTGCTCTTGAAGCCCCAGTTCATCGCCGACAACCTGGCCGCCTTCGAGGATCTGGCGCGCCAGGTCGGCCGCACGGCCCTGATCATCGGCTACGTGGACCGCACGGCGGAGCCGCGCGGCCTGCCCCTGCGGAACGCTGCCGCCCTGATCGCCGACGGGCAGGTCCTCGCCCGGAAGTACAAGGCGCTCCTGCCCACGTACGATGTGTTCGACGAGAGGCGGTACTTCGAGCCCGGCGGCGGCCCGCAGGCCGTCCGCTGTCTCGGCCGGTGCCTGGGCCTGTCGATCTGCGAGGACATCTGGACCCAGGATGCCGCCGGCCCCGCCGCCCGCTTCTACCACGGCAACCCGATCGAGGAGACCGTGAAGGCCGGCGCCGAGATGCTTATCAACATCTCCGCATCTCCATTCGTCATGGGCAAGTTCGCCCAGCGGGCCGCCCTCGTCCGGGCCCAGGCGGTCCGCCACCGCCGGCCGGTCGTCTACGTCAACCAGGTCGGCGGCAACGACGAGCTCGTGTTCGACGGCGGCAGCTTCGCCATGGGCGCCGGCGGCCGGGTCCTCTGCCAGCTTCCCGCGTTCGAGGAGGACCTGGGCCTGGTGGATCTTCCCGACGGCCCGGCCGGCGAGATGGCCGAGCTGCCCTCCGACGTCGAGGCCCTGCGCCGCGCCCTCGTCCTCGGGATCCGCGACTACATGACCAAGAGCGGCTTCCGCGAGGCCGTCCTCGGCCTGTCGGGCGGCATCGATTCGAGCCTGGTGGCGTGCCTGGCCGGCGAGGCGATGGGCGCCGCCAACGTGGTCGGCGTCGCCATGCCGAGCCGCTACTCCAGCCCCCACAGCCTCGAGGACGCCCGCGCCGTGGCGGCGAACCTGGGCATCCGGTTCCTCGTGATCCCCATCGACGGGCCGCACCGCGCGTTCGAGGCCGCCCTGGCCGGGGCCTTCGCCGGCCGCGCGCCCGACACCACCGAGGAGAACGTCCAGGCCCGCGTCCGCGGCACGATCCTCATGGCCCTGTCGAACAAGTTCGGGTACCTCGTGCTCTCGACCGGCAACAAGAGCGAGGTGGGCGTGGGTTACTGCACGCTCTACGGCGACATGGCGGGGGGGCTGGCGGCCATCAGCGACGTGCCGAAGACGCTTGTCTATACGTTGTGCCGCCACGTCAACCAGGCGCACCCGCGCCCGCCGATCCCGGAGCGGGTCTTCACGAAGGCGCCGTCGGCGGAGCTGCGGCCGGACCAGGCCGACCAGGACTCGCTGCCGCCGTACGACGTGCTCGACGCCATCCTCGACCTCTACGTGCGCGAGCACCGCTCGCCCGACGACATCGCGGCGGCGGGGTTCGATGCGAAGACCGTCGCCCGCGTCGTCCGCCTCGTCGACCGCAACGAGTACAAGCGCCAGCAGGCCGCGCCCGGCCTCAAGGTCACGAGCCGCGCGTTCGGCTTCGGCTGGCGCATGCCCATCGTCCAGCGCTACGAGCCGGGGAACAACCCTTAGGGGGCGCGGCATCCCGGAATCCATTTCACTCGAGAGAACACAGAGATCACGGAGAGAGGATTCATTAACGGATGTTACTTGTTCCTTGCCTTTCTCTCTGTGTTCTCTGTGCTCTCTGTGGTAGAATGGGGCAAGGAAAGGTAAAGCGTGCGCGGATGATCCAGTGCAAAGAATGCGAGTTCTGCAAGATCGAGGGCGACGGCCAGGTCCAGCTCAAGTGCAACCCGTTCACCAACATCAAGGAGTCGGAGTGCTTGCTCAAGTGGCAGCTCCTGCGCCTGGACCTCATGACGCGGGCCTACATGATGACGATCGCCGAGTACCGCAAGATCGCGCCGCTCCAAGAGAAGCTTTACCGCCGCATGAGCCGTGAGATGGAAGAGATGGACGAGGCCGACAGCTGGAAGCACGGCGACGAGGAGGACGAAAAGCCCCCGGAGGAGGGCGACAAGAAAGAGGACGAGGGGCCGCCCCCGCTCGACGACCGAATCTGACAATTGCAGATTGCAGATTTGAGATTGCAGATTGAACGACGAACGGCAAAGGCAACGGCGAAAGGCAACGGCGCTCGCCATTTAGCCGCCCAGCTTGTCGAAGACTCGCTGTGGCGAGCTGGGCGCGTTTCAATGCGAAATGCGAAATGAAAGGCAAGGGCCGAAGGCACCCAGGGACGAAGGGACGGAAGCAACGGCGAACAACAAGAAACGACAAGACAACAAGTGACAAAGGACAAGTGACAGCCTTTGCGTGCGACGGCGGCGGGCAAGACCCTGCCGCCGATCTCATTTCCGGTCCAGCCGCACCGCCCCCTTGCTCCACGCCGGCAGGGCGTCGGACTGGAGGTACGCCTTGGCCTTCGCGTCGTCCTTGAGGTAGGCGTCCCAGAAGGCGATCGTTGCGACCTTGATGCAGTTGAACACGGCCGCCTGGTCGGTCTCGGCGATGCCGGGGCTCGTGAGGGCGCTGAGAAGCCCCGGGCCGGGGCCCAACTCGGCGGGGCGTCCGAGGAACGACATGTGGTAGGCGTCCTGGATGAGGACGCCGTACTTGTCGCCGGCGGGGGCGAACTTGAACGGCTCGAGTTTCTGCTCCGGCCCCTGTCCGGTGGCGCCGCGGTCGCGCGAGCCGGTCATGACCATCATCGGCCGCGCGATCTTCGCCCAGGAATTCGCCGCCAGGCCCATCTGGCCGCGCCCCTGGGGCGAGAGCAGGAGGAACGCCCGCGGGCGCTCATCGGCGAGCGTTGAGGCTTCCAGCGCCCCGGGCATGATGACCCTGGCCCCGGCGAGAAGCTGCGACGTGTAGGCCCCGTAGGAGTGTCCGCCGACGCCGAGGCGCTTCGCATCGACCTTCCTCTTGACGGCCGGGACCTGTTCCTGGATTTCACCCAGCGAGTCGATGACGAAGGAGACGTCCCGCGCGCGGTTCTTCCATCCCTCGCCGTCGGCCATCGCCTTGCGGAGGGTCCCGCCCCTATTGACATCGGGCTCCTTCTCCCGGCGCAGGGCGATGGAATCGGCGTGCGTCGGCGCCAGGACCACGTAACCGTGGCTTGCCCAGAAGCGGATGAGCGGCATGCGGGCGTCGCCCGCGCCGCCGGCCCCGTGCGAGAAGACGATCGTCGGGAAGGGGCCGTCGCCTTTCGGGTAAGTGACCGTGACGCGGAGGTCCTTGTCGCGCGTGGGGTCGTGCCGCGTGAGGTTCTTCGTCTGCTCGACCTCGTAGGGCCCGCCGGCGAGCTTGTAGGGCGATGGCGCCGCCGTCTCCGGGGCCGCCTCCGCGCCGCGCGCTGAGGGGACGGCAAGCGACAGGATGAGTCCACACGCGAGGCACAGCGGCAGGCGGCGGTTGCTGCGAAAACGTTTCACGGGCACCCTCTCATGTGGCTGCGCTGCTTCAGCGTTTGCGCGGCGGGTCAGGGTACGTGTTTAGCGTCCACCCTCTCCCTTTACGGGAGAGGGTGGCGAAGCCGGGTGTGGGTAATCGCCGGTCGCCGCGGCGACTGGCCCCCTCACCCCCATCCCCTCTCCCACAAGGGGAGAGGGGGGTATGCCAGCACGCACGCTAAACAGGTACGGGTCAGGAGACCCGCCGCGCACAGCAGCTTGCCCTTCCCCACCAAAGCCGCGCGGCGGACCCCATGGCCCGCCGCGCTGCCTGCACGAGTCTGACACAGACGTCTATGCCATGTGGGTTACTCAATCGCTTATCGCTTGGACGTCGGCCTGGCCGCGGATGACGGTCGGCTCGTCGACGCGGGTCCAGACGAACCGCTTGACGAGTTTCATCACTTCCGCCAGGTTCGTCAGCTTCTTGACCTGGTCGACGGTCGCCTTGCCGGCGAACTTCTCGACGATGGACAGGACGATGTCGGCGCCGCTGGCGGGCTGGACGATGCCCCACCGCGTGGCCGCTTTCGTTGGGATGGCGTCCTTCGCGTCGGCGGCCAGGCTGGCGGCCAGGCTGGGCCCGCCCGAGGCCGCGTCGATGGTCGCCCTGACGCCGGCCGGCGTTGTGCCGACGATGAGCCACTTGTCCGTCACGGCCACGGTCAGGGCGATGTCCTTGGCCCAGTCGCCCGCCATCTTCTCCAGGACGCCGGGTGCCTCGATGATCAAGAGGTTGGCGCCGTTGTAAGCCTCCTCGCGGACGTTCAACTTCGGCGCGTTGGCGTTCTGCTCGCTCAGGGCCGACAGGAGCATCGCCTTGGCGGCCAGGCCGTCCTTGAAGGAATGCGCGGCGGCGCCGTTGTCGGCGATCCGGGTCATGCTGAGGATGGCCGGCGGGCCCCCGGCGTCGTCCTTCAAGAGCGCCATCGCGGCCTCGGGGCCGAACGCGCCGACGATCTGCTCCATCGTCTGGCCGGGGAACCAGCCGCGGATGAACATCTCGCCGCGGCGGAGTTTCTCGAGGGCCGCTTCGCCCTGTTCGGCGGCCTTGGCCTTCACGGTGTTCCAGATCGCCGCCGGGTGGAAGGAGGACGCGAAGGCGGCCACGGCGGTGGGCGGCAGCGCGGCCGGGGCGGTCAGGACCACCGGGGCCGTCATGCTGATGTCGCCCTGTCCGCTGACGATCCGCCATTCAAAGTGCATGGCGCTCGCGCTCGGATACATGGCCACCGCGCCGGGACTCTTGCGGGGGGGGACCTCGGCGGCGTAGGCCCGGATGCGCCAGCCGGGCGACAGCTTGTCGACGGCCTCCTTGAAGTGGCCTTCGATGCCGAGTGCCGCGCCGCCGCCGCCGACGATCACGTCGAGGACGCGCTCGAGGGCGTCGCCGGTGGCGCTCGTGGCGACGAAGACGGCCGCATCGCCCTCCTTCGCTTGGCGGACGAAGGCCATGCGGTCCAGGCGGGTCTCCTTCTGGACCTCGTAGATGGTAACACCGGTAACACCACGATAATTCGTCGATGCCTCCTGGGCGCCGGAGGCGTGGACGAGGCGCTGGGCATTCTCGAAGGTGCACTCGGTGAGAATGACGCCCCAAGGCTTCTTCACGTCGCCCGACGGCAGGAGAACGACGGCGCTTCGGCCGCCGAGGTACGCCTTGAGCGCCTGCTCCCTGTTCATCTCCAGGTTGGCGAGGAACTGCTCGAGGCGCTCCTGCATCTCGGCGTAGCGCTGGCTGGCGTGCCACTCCTTGAAGCCCTCGGTGTCTTGAAGGGCGGCCCAGAACTTGGACTCCAGGAGCGTCTGCCGAAGTCCCGCCGCATTGTCCGTCTCGATGACGGCTTGCGCGTCCTTCGGCGCGAAGTTGGCCATCTCCAGCGTGGGCGTGGCGGCGCCCAGGGCGCCGGCCATCCCGAGCAGGACGAGGGCCGGTACGACGATTCTCAGCAGCTTCATTTCAATTCTCCTTGATGGTGCGGTCCGACTTCATGCCAGGCGCTTTGGCGGACGGCCGAACGGCCGCCGCGGCCCGCGGCGCTTCCATCGCGTCAAGCGCGATCGTGAGCGGGCCTTCGAGATCTCCCCACACGGCGGCAAACACGTCGTTGAGCCCCAGCAGATCGGCGGCGGTGTCGCTGACAGCGGTTTCGAGGGCGGCACCGGGAGCGGGCACCGAGACGTCAGGCGCCTTCGCTTCGGCCAGCGGGCCGAGGAGGTCGCCGAAGATCTCCGTCACCGAGATGGGCGCGTGACGGGCCGGCGCCGGCCAGAGGAGGACGACCGCCACGACGACGGCGGCCGCCGCCGCAACCGGCCACGACCACCGCAGCATCCGGACGATCGGCCGGGCCTGCCGCTTCCGCGCCGGCGCGATCCGCTCGACCAGGGCCGCGCGCCGGGCGGGGGCCACGGCGGCGTCCCCGCCCAGCCGGCGCAGGCCCGTCTCGATGGCAAGGAGCCGGCGACACGTTTCGCACGCGGCCGCGTGGGCCGCCATGGCGCCCGCCGGCGTCAGGTTCGGCGCCTCGTCCAACCAGTGCTGGAATCGATCGCATTCAGGGCTCATGGTAGATCCTCACAGGGTCTTGCGTCGAGAGCGGGCTCGGTGCGAAGGAGGGCCTCCGCGCTTTGCCGCACTTGGTGGCGGGCCCGATGCAGCCACGTCTTGATGGTCCCGACGGGGGCGTCGAGGATTCGGGCGATTCCCTCGCAGGATTCGCCTTGGGCGTAGAAAAGCAGCACCGCCGCCCGCGGCTGCGGCTCCAGCTCGCCCACGGCAGCCCAGATGGCCGCCAATTGGCGATGCTCTTCCTCCTGATCGGCGACGGCCTGCCAAGGCTCGAGGGCCTCGGGGGAGAGGACGGCGTCGGTGAGAGGAGTCTCGGCGCGGCGGCGCCGCCAGCGCTCCACCACAAGGTTCGTCGCCGTGCGGGCGAGGTACCCCTCGAAGCGTCCGGTCGGCTCCAGGCTGGAGAGCGAGGCCAGCACGCGCGTGTAAGTTTCCTGCACCACATCGTCGGCCTCATCGCGTCGCCGCGTCAGCCGGAGGGCCAGGGCCCAGAGGTTGTCGAGAGTTGCCTCGACCAGATCGTGGCGGGCTCCGGCATCGCCCGCGGCTGCGCGTCTGACGGTTTCCCAAGCGACGGCGTCCGCCATTTCCTGCCTTTCGTCGCGGTGCGGCTGTCACCTATTCTAATGCGCCGCGGCGGGAGGGGTTTCAAGAAAGACCGTGCGGAGTGTGGAGTGAACGGCGGAACAATTGCAGATTGCAGATTTGAGATTGCAGATTGAACGACGGACGGCAATGGCAAAGGCAACGGCGAAAGGCAACGGCCGTCGCCATTTGGCCGCCCCTTTAGCATTTCGCTTGGCTCTCCACGAGGCGCGGCATAAACTGAAGTCGGACGTCGTTGAGGGAGGTCTTTGTGGATAGAGCGCTTTCGATCGTTACGGCGATCGCCTTCGTGATGTGTGCGCTTCTGGTGGGTTGGTTCCTGAGCGGCGGCCAGAACCTGATCGGCGGCATCGATTACGACCTGCCCGGGCGCCCGCGATCGCTGGCCGGCGGGGTGGCTCTCCTCGGCGGCACGCTCGGGACGTGGGGCGGCATCATCCTGCTGGCGGGCATCGGCCTCGTCATTTACGGCCTCCAGGAGCTCTGCAACTACTGGTTCGGCCTCATCCTCGTCAAATCCCTAAGGAAAGCCAACCATCCGCGGGAAGAGATCATCGCCAAGATCGACCGCTCGCCCGTCTCGCGCGGCCTGAAGAAGCGGCTCAAGCGGTGGCTCGACAAGAGTGCGGAACGCGGAATGCGGAGTGCGGAGTGAACGGCGGAACAATTGCAGATTGCAGATTTGAGATTGCAGATTGAGCGACGAAAGGCAAAGGCAACAGCGAAAGGCAACAGCCGTCGTCATTTGGCCGCCCAGCTTGTCGAAGACTCGCCGTGGCGAGCTGGGCGCGTGTTGTTCCTGAATCATCAACGAAGCGTTGCACCTGTCGTGGTACAATGAGGCAGGTCGCTTCACCCAGAGGGGGCGCGCCATGCTCCGCTTCGTCGTTCAACAACATTTCCGCGACGCCGAAGACTGGCACTACGACCTGATGCTGGAGGGCGGGGAGGCCCTCGTGACGTTCTCGTCGCACGCGCCGCCGGACGATACGGCCGCCCTCCCCGCCCTCGTGCGGCAACTGCCGAGCCACCGCCTCGCGTACCTTGAGTACGAGGGGCAGATCTCCGGCGGGCGCGGTTGGTGCGAGATTTACGACGGCGGCACGATGGAATGGATCGCGCCGAACTGCCCGGTCGAGTGCCCCGCTCAGCTCGGTCGCACGGCGTGCGACTACGTCGACGAGGTCGCCGTGCGGCTCGACGGCCGGAAGGTCAAGGGCGTTTACCGCTTCGTCCGCGAGACCCGGTCGGGGACGGACTACTGGCGCATGCGGCGCGATGAGGCGTGATGGACTTGCCTTTCCACATATACCTAGTGCCGAAACGCGCCCAGCTCGCCACGGCGAGTCTTCGACAAGCTGGGCGGCTAAATGGCGACGGCCGTTGCCTTTCGCCGTTCGTCCGGCAATGAATTGACTCCTGCCACTCCCACCCTATAATCATCGAACGCGGCGGCGGACGAAGGGGCATCGCGGCCGAAGGTGGGACCGGAAACCATGGAAGACGCCGTTCACGAGAAGTTGGAGGCCCTCAGCGAGCGCCTGACCGCGCTCCGGGACTCTCTTTGACGTCGCCGGCAAACAGCGCGCCTTGGCCGAGATCGAGAAGAAGATGGCCGCCCCCGGCTTCTGGGCCGACCAGGAGGCCGCGCAGGCCACCGTCCAGGAACTGAAGGGCCTCAAGGCCATCCTCGACCCCGCCGCCGAGATCGCGCGGATGCTCGACGACGCCCGCGTGATGGCCGAGTTGGCCGCCGAGGAGAACGATGCCTCGGCCGTCGCGCAGTCGGCGAAGGACCTCGCGGACGCCGAGAAGCGCCTCGACCGCCTCCAGTTCATGGCCCTGCTCTCGCGCCCGGACGATCCGAAGAACTGCTACCTGTCGATCCACGCCGGCGCCGGCGGCACGGAATCGTGCGACTGGGCCGCCATGCTCCTGAGGATGTACACGCGGTACATCGAGCGGGCCGGGTGGTCGATGACCATCGTCGACAGCGTCGACGGCGAAGAGGCGGGCCTGCGGAGCGTCACCGTCCGCGTGGTCGGGCCGTACGGGTACGGCCACCTTTCGGCCGAGGTGGGCGTCCACCGCCTGGTGCGGATCAGTCCGTTCGACGCGGCCGCCCGGAGGCACACGTCCTTCGCCAGCGTCGATTGCCTGCCCGAGGTCCCCGACACCGGCGAGATCGAGATCGACGAAGAGGAACTGAAGTTCGACTTCTTCCGCGCGGGCGGCGCGGGCGGCCAGCACGTCAACAAGACCTCCAGCGCCGTCCGGATCACCCACCTGCCGACCGGCATTATCGTTCAGTGCCAGAACGAGCGGTCGCAGCACCAGAACCGGGCCACCGCCATGGAGATGCTGCGGGCCCGCCTCAAGCGGCTCCAGCAGCAGGAGCGCGACAAGGAAATCGCCAAGCTCTACGGGCAGAAGGGCGAGATCGCCTGGGGCAACCAGATCCGCTCTTACGTCCTCCAGCCCTACACGCTCGTCAAGGACCACCGGACCGAGTACGAGACCGCGAAGACCCAGGACGTGCTGGACGGCGAACTGGACGCGTTTATCGAGGCGGAACTCCATCGCCGCGCCGCCGCGCGGACGGAGGCGAAATAAGATGGCCGTCCGCGGACCACTCGCGATGCTCCTTCTGGCCGGCGCCGTGCTGGCCGCCGGGTGCTCCAGCGCGCCGCCCCCGCAGGCGACGGGGCGGACCGTGGTGCGGCCGGCCCTCGGCTTCGCCCTCGACGTGCCGGA
>Ga0315294_10008844_pt1 | contig 11055 bp, 9 predicted proteins | sample YL17G13_40_MG_FD_203626 | JGI IMG/M metagenome (GOLD analysis project Ga0315294, IMG submission 203626) | Sediment microbial communities from Yellowstone Lake, YNP, Wyoming, USA - YL17G13_40 | ecosystem: Environmental > Aquatic > Freshwater > Lake > Sediment | place: USA: Wyoming | collected... | reverse complement strand
TGGATGACTTCCAGAGGCCACGGGAGCCAACGCAGGCATCGAGGGAAACCTTGACCCGATCCATGTTGTTGGTGGTCTGGGGCTTGAAGGTGGGGGAGACGGAGACGATGCGACCGCCTGCTTTTGCGTAGCGAAAGAGGAGCCAGGAAAAGAGATGGGATTGAAGTTCGTTCTTGCCCGACTGCCGCGGGAGGACAACGACGAAGGTGAGACCGAGGTTGTGAATGATGGATGCTTTGATGGCGAGGGCGATCTGTTTCTGGTAGGGGCGGAGGGCGACATGGCAAGCGGAGGCCCAGGCGACGGGGCCGCGGCGGATGGTTTCACGCATCTTCAGGGCGAGGGGGGTCAAGGGGGGCATGGTGTTTAGTGTTCAGTGATCAGTGTTCAGTGATCAGTAATCAGTGATCAGTAATCAGTGATCAGTGGATAGTGGGCGGTCTTCGGCGACTCACATCGACGCCTCATGGCGTCGATATGGCTGATGGCGGCTCGAAGCCGCCTCAGCCAATGGCGCCCGATACAGCCGTTTCTGGCGACTCATGTCGCCGGAACAGCCGAGGGCAGCATGATGCTGCCTCGGCTAGTGGCGGCTTGTGGCCGCCTCGGCTAGGGGCGGGGTTTCGGACATGGGTCAACTTGCATTTCCTTTCGTTTTGAAGCCAAGTAAATAAAAAACGACACGGATGGATTTATTCCCTTCGCCGTGTCGCTTATATTATAGCACAAATATTCTATTTTGCAAGGGGTAGTTCCTTAAAAAATGCCCCATTCGCAACCCCCTCCGTCACTTCAACCTTTGGGGATACCCTACGGGTACGATGTGCTGCGCGAGGGGTGCTTCGCGAATGGTGGCAGGGAGCCTTCTCGGCTAGAAAAATGCTTCTTGCCGCCAGCTCACCCCTCTGCCCCCTTCGTACCCCTACGGGGTACTGCGGGGACCTTCGGCGGGGGGCAGGCCGGCAGTGGCTAGCTGCCGGAATTGTGTTCAGTGGGCAAGGAGCGGAAGTATTATAGCAGGAAAGGAGGGGGAGAGGCGCTCACTACAAAGGACACAAAGAGCACAAAGGGGCACAAGAGAGTGAAAAAATGAAAAAGCCCCCGAAGACGATATTTCACTTATAATAAATACAACTACAAGAACCAGTCAAAGCGAAAGCGCAGTAATGCAACGCTTCCCAGAATAGCGAACCCGGAAGGAACCTATCGACCCGCAGATGGAACGGACGGATTGGTATCTACGTGACCATGAAAAGCGAAAGTTGAGAAGCTGAAACTATGGACAACCGCAACCTTCTTGGAAAACTAACCCAATCCTTCAACCGCGATGACCTTACGCAGTTCTTCCGCGATTCAAGCGGAAAGTTCAAGCCCGAGAAGAGCGACTACAGCCATCATCTCGAAAAAGCCAATTTTGGAAAGAATCTATTCAGACTCGGCAGGATTGACTTCGATGATGGACGCCGTTTGATCGCGCTCGTGGGCGAGGTGGACAAAGAATTAACTTCCCACAGCGGCAAATCGAAACAGTATGAAATTGCAAAGAAGGTCTTGAAGGCTGAAAACCTGGATGCGGGGATTTTTGTCTTTCATGATGAAGCGGGACATTTTCGCTTTAGTTTGATCACCGCACAGTACACGGGCGCAAAGCGCGAGTTCAGCAGTTTTCGGCGTTACACGTATTTCGTCTCGCCTGATTGGCCCGCGCATACCTTCGTCACCCAGATTGGCAAAGCGGGCTTCTCCAGCATCGAGAAGATTCTCGAAGCGTTCAGTGTCGAGCCTGTCACCCTTGAGTTCTTCAGGGAATATCGCGGGATTTTCGAGAAAGCCGAAGCAAGTATTACACTCGATTGGGCGGTTGAGAAAAAGCGATTGTACACACAACGGTTCTTCAACCGCTTGATGTTTTTGGCGTTCCTCGAACGCAAAGGCTGGATGAATTTCAACAGAAGAAAAGATTACCTGCGGGCGCTATTTGCAGATTATTACGAAAACGAGACCAATAAACGCGACGCAAACTTCCACAAATCCCGATTGAATACGCTTTTCTTCAGGGGTTTAAACAATCCTTATGGAGATCAACTTTCCAAAGACCCTGAATATAAGATTTTCCAAAGACTCATCGGAGATGTCCCATACCTGAACGGCGGTTTGTTCGAAGAAGAGCCAGATGATATTGATGGGCCTCCTTTCCCTGATCCCATCGTCGCCAAAATTCTGACCAACCTCATCTATCACTTCAACTTCACTGTTACCGAATCCACGCCGCTGGATGTGGAAGTGGCGGTGGATCCCGAAATGCTCGGCAAGATCTTCGAAGAGTTGGTGACGGGCAGGCATGAGAGCGGTTCGTATTACACTCCCAAGCCTGTGGTGGCGTTCATGTGCCGCGAAGCCTTGAAGGGCTATTTGAAAACATCCATGCCCGCCGAACGCGAGGAAGCGCTTGCCCTGTTCGTGGATAAGAACAACCCTGCCGATTTGCACAACCCCGAACTGGCGCTGGAGGCGCTCAAGGCGGTGAAGGTGTGCGACCCCGCCTGCGGCTCGGGCGCGTACCTGCTGGGCATGATGCACGAACTGCTGGAACAGCGCGAATGTCTGTTTGCCGCGCACGTTGCGGATGCGACGAAGATCTACGACCGCAAACTGGAGATCATCCAGAACAATCTGTACGGCGTGGATCTGGATCCCTTCGCCGTGAATATTGCACGACTGCGCCTGTGGCTTTCGCTGATCGTGGACTTCGAAGGCGATAACCCGCCGCCGCTTCCCAACCTGGACTTCAAGATCGAGCCGGGCGATTCTTTGACCGCTCCCGACCCTTCTGGCGGACTCCAGCCCGATATGTTCCGTTACGGGCAGGTGCAGGAATTCCTGCGTTTGAAAAATGAGTTCATGAGCATTCATGCAGGCTCGGATGAAAAGAAGAAACTGGCAGAGCAAATCAAAGAACTGCGCGAGAAAATCAAAGAATGGGCGCACCCCGTAGGGCGAAATTCAATTTCGCCCTACAATGCCTTCGACTGGCAGGTGGACTTTGCCGAAGTGTTCGCGCCCGAACTGGCGGAAAGCACTTTAGGTGGGAGTATGGCGATCATCGTTAATACAGTCGGCGGTCAAATGGAATTGACCGCCCCACCCAAGGAAGGCGGCTTCGATATTGTGCTTGCCAACCCGCCGTATGTTAATATGGTTGAAATGGATTCAACCGACAGCGATTACAGGGAGCGTTTAAGGGATTTGTATGTAACTGCTTCGGGCGGTTTTGACATATTCGTACCATTTATGGAACGCGGGGTACAATTACTCAAAAAAGAAGGGCTCTTGGCATACATTACGCCCAACAAACTTCTTAGCGCTGATTATGCAAAAGCCTTACGGGAATATTATTTCGAGAACACAGAATTAGTTTCTTTGTCAGATTTATCAAGTATTCCAGTCTTTAGCGCTTCTGTTTACCCAATCATTACTATCGCTTCAAAAAAACGATCAAAGAAAAAGGGAGTGATTGATATTTTTGAGCCAAAAGGACAGTTAGAAGAATTAGTATTTGAGCGCACTCAATCATCGCCCGCTGAAATTATTACCATTACTGAAGATTATCTTTGGTCGCCATTACTCTCTACTTTCATAAATAAATTAGCCCCAGTCTTGAAGAGCTGCCAAAGATTGGATTCGTTGGCGGAAGTTTCAGGTGCAGCCACGGTAAGTGAAGCCTATGAAATAAAAGAAGCAATTAAAAATAATGGCGATTCGCTCATCAAGAAGTCGCCACAAAGATATTTCCCATTCATAGTAAGCGGAAATATTCGACAATTCTTCACTACATGGCAGATAGAAAATGTCCAATACATAAAGACTACCTATCAGAACCCTGCCATAGACATAAATCATAACTCTTTATCAGCAAGAAGAAAGCAACAAATCAAATCGCCAAAAATTATTCTTTCAGGCATGTCCAAGCGTCCCACTTGTTTTTGGGATAAAGGAGTCTATGCTTCTGGAAAATCTACTGTGGTCATATTTCCAAAAAATAGTGAACACGGTGCATTTTTGTGTGGAATATTAAATTCCGAGATTATGAACAGCATTTACCACACATTTTTTGGATCGCTTTCACTGGCTGGTGGCTATCTCAGGTTTGGCCCTCAACAAATAAGTGCATTGCCAATACCAAAAGCAGAATCAAAAATTGTGCGGGCCATTGCTGATAGTGTTGTTCAATTACAGGAAATTTACAACGAAACTCCAAATGGAGAAAACGAGAAGGCAATTACCAAACTGCATACTAAAATTAACTCTCTGGTCGCTCAAGCCTACGGTTTAGATTGATTCATGAAAACCATAATTGTCATTGCCGATTTCAAATCCAAAAAACTGCTGGCAAAGCAGGCACAAAGTCTGCACACCCAACGGCGCAAGCGCGTCGAGCAATTCCTGCGCGAGATCGGGATCGAACCCGCCGAGTCCACCAGCCGCAATCCGCTCGAACAGCCGTGGTCACTCACGGTGGAGGAGTTCACGCGGCGGGTCGGGCGCGCAAAGACTTCCGAAGTCTCCGAGACTTCGGAAGTCTGGAAGGACGCGCACGAGGAGACGCTGTCCGTGACGGAGGAGATTGTCCGTGTGGAGTCCGAGATTGATGAGCTGGTGAAGAGTTTGTACGGGATATAATCCAAACCATGACCGCCATTTATCACATCACGCACATCCGCAACCTGCCCAACATTCTCAAAGATGGCGGGCTATGGTGTGATTCTGAATCGGTCAGGCGCAATCTCCAGCCTGTTGAAATAGCATATACCGAGATCAAAGAACGACGCACGCGCAAGCAGGTTCCGCTCCCGCCTGGAGGCGTGCTGGCGGAATATGTCCCGTTTTATTTCTGCAACCGCTCGCCCATGTTGTACACACTCCATAAGGGGAATGTCCCTGGGTATCAGGATGGTCAAGCGAATATCCTGCATTTGGTTAGCTCAGCAGAAGCAGTATCACAAGACAACCTGCCTTTTATATTCACCGATGGGCATGCCGTGGTTAATCTCAGTCTTTTTTACAACGACTTAAAAGACCTGGATCAAGTGGATTGGAAAGTGATTGAAAGGTGGAGTTGGCACGACACGATAAGCGATAACGACCGTATGCGCAGAAAGCAAGCGGAATTTTTAATATATCGTTTCTTTCCATTGCTGCTCTTACAGGAAATTGGCGTGTACAGCGCGGCTGTGAGAGAGCGGGTTTTGTCCTTGCTTGAAGAAATGGAACAAAAACCGATTGTCCGGATTCAGCGCAAATGGTATTATGATTAGGAGAAACGCCATGATCGAATTAATTAGAGGAAACCTACTTTCAGCCGAAGCCGAAGCCCTTGTCAATACGGTCAACACTGTAGGCGTAATGGGCAAAGGCATTGCTTTGCAATTCCGCGAGACCTTCCCTGAGAATTACAAGCTCTACCAAAAAGCCTGCAAGCAAGGCAAAGTACAAATAGGCAAAATGCTGGTCTTTGATAACGGGCAGTTTGTCAGCCCGCGCTATATCATCAACTTCCCCACAAAAAACCACTGGCGCGAACGCTCCAAAGCTGAGGATGTAGAAGCAGGTCTCATTGATCTGCAAAATGTGATCCGCGATTACGGAATTAAATCCATTGCTGTTCCTCCACTTGGATGTGGAAGCGGCGGGCTGGACTGGAATGTAGTCCGTCCCCTGATCGTGGATTCCCTCAGTCAGTTTGACGATGTAAAAATATTGATCTACGAGCCTGTTGGCGCGCCAAAAGCGGAGCAAATACGTGTTGCGACGGAAAGACCCAATATGACGTCGGGACGCGCCGCATTGATCTATCTAATGGAACGATACGCCATGCCTGGATATCGTTTCTCGCTTCTGGAAATCCAAAAACTGATGTACTTTTTACAAACAGCGGGCGAACCGCTGAAGCTAAATTACATAAAAAAACAATATGGACCCTACGCGGAAAATCTCAACCACGTTCTTCAACGCGTGGAAGGTCACTTCCTGCGCGGCTATGGAGATAGGAGCGGAAGAGCCAGTGTCTATCTAATGCCGAATGCCATAAATGAAGCAAAGCAATTCCTGAGTGAGAAGTCAGAAACACAGGCACACCTGCAAAAAGTCGTTGAGTTGATCGAAGGCTTTGAAACGCCTTACGGCATGGAATTACTGTCCACCGTGCATTGGCTGGCGGGTGAAGACATAACCGTTAAACACGATGTGCAAGCGGCGGTCAAAGGCTTCCAATCATGGAATCAACGCAAGCGCGATTACTTTAAACCCGAACACATTTACACAGCCTGGGAACGCCTGCATACTTTGGGGTGGCTATAAAATCAACCATGCCCGCCAACGCCTTCATCACCAACTCTCCATCGCGCACGCTCAAAAAGCGGCTGGATGAACTCATCCAGCACAGCCAGGAACTCAAATTCCTGGTGGGCTTTTTCTATTTCTCTGGCTGGCGCGAATTGTATGAGAGCCTGAAAAGCCAAAACGACCTGACCATCAAGTTACTGGTCGGATTGGATGTGGATAAAAGCCTGGATCGTGTATTCGAAGTCTCCAAGGAAGGCGATTCGCTCAGCAATGACGAACTGGCAGACCGCTTCTTTGCGTCCCTGCATATTGCGCTCAACGATGAAGCTCTGGATAACCAGGAATTCTACGAACAGGTTTCTTACTTCCTTGAACTGCTCCTAAACGGACGCTTGCAGATCAAGAAGACGCTCGAACCCAATCACGCCAAGTTGTATTTGTTTCAAGTCAAAGACGAATTACGAACCTTATTTGAAAGCGTCACCGACGAAAACCAAAGCGTCGGCAAATTCATAACTGGTTCCAGCAACTTGACGCGCGCAGGTATTCGGGGACAAAACGAGTTCAATGTGGAAATCAGCGACTACGGTTGGAGAGAAGCAGAAGAATATTTCAATGAACTGTGGCGAACCGCCGTTCCCATCACCGAAATCCCCGAACGAAAAAATCACCTTGCGCGCTTCGTACGCAACAGAACGCAGGTCGCAGATGTCACGCCGTTCGAAGCCTACGCGCTGGTGTTGAAAACTTATCTCGATTTAATGGAACAGAAAACCATCAAGCCGCATGTCAAACGTCTGCTCGAAGAAAAAGGATACAAGGATTATCAATACCAAACCGACGCGGTCAACCAGGCATTGACGATCCTCGAAGAATACAATGGCGTCGTCATTGCCGATGTGGTCGGCCTGGGAAAATCCGTCATCGCGGGCATGTTGGCGCGCAATCTCGGCCGGCGCGGCATGGTGCTTTGTCCGCCCGGAATCATGGGAGACGCCCGAAGAAAAGACTCTGGTTGGCACAAATACATGGAGGATTTCAAACTTTACGATTGGGAAGTCCGTTCTTCGGGCGACCTCGAAAAGGCCGCCGCATATTTGCAGGAACACGGCGACGACATCGAAATCGTCATCGTGGATGAAGCCCACCGCTTTCGCAACGAAGACACCGCCGACTACGAATGGTTGAGCGCCATCTGCCGCAACCGCATGGTCATCCTGCTCACAGCGACCCCATTCAATAACACTCCCGCCGATATTTTTGCGCTTCTCAAACTTTTCATCGTGCCTGGCAAATCCAAGATCACGCTGGATGAAAATCTCGAAGCGCGTTTCGCGCGTTACAACTCGGAATTCAGGCGGCTGTCATACATCCTGCGCTATTACAATCACAAAAGCAAGGAGAAACGCGAACGCGCTGAAAAATTCTATGATGAAATCTTTGAGGCGCCCCTGCCAATTGACATTTCACGAGTAAAAAGGAAAGCGACTCAACTTGCGACTGAGATCCGCGCCGCGCTGGAACCCGTCCTCATCCGCCGCAACCGCCTTGACCTGAAAAATGATCCTGTTTACTCGAGGGAAGTCACCCAACTTTCCGATGTTGCCGACCCCATCGAAATGTTCTACGAACTCTCACCCGAGCAAATGGAATTCTACACTCAGGTCATTGAAGAATATTTCAGCGAAGAGGGGCGCTTCCACGGCGCGATCTACCAGCCTTTTGTCTATGAAAAACGCAAAGATATAGAAGCCGAAGTTCTGGACGAAGAAGGCAACCGTACCTACCAGCAGCAACGCAACCTGTATGAATTCATGCGCCGCATACTGGTCAAACGCTTCGAAAGTTCCTTTGGCGCGTTTGCCAGAAGTATCTCCAATTTTATTCACATCCATGAACGTGTATTGGAATTCATCGAAAACTCCGGCGGCAAATATATCCTGGACCGCAAACTCGTCGAGCAAATCTACAACAGCGGCCCCGACGATATTGAAGCCGCCCTGGAAGAATTTGCAAGGCAACTATCGGAAATGAAGAAAATCCCGAAACACCAGAGGATTTATGTCATTGATGACTTTGACCTTGCCAAAGAATTCATGCGGGATATTCAATCTGACCTGGAACTCATGCGCGAGATTCGCAAACAGGTCGAAGAACTGGATTTGGTTTCACACGATCCTAAAGCGCAAAGCCTACTCAGCGAAATTGGCAAAATCCTGAAAGCCGCCCCCGCGCAAGGCGAGTCAAGACGCAAGGTAATTATCTTTAGCGAATATACCGATACCGTGAGGCATCTTGAACCGATACTCGCAAACACATTTCGTGGGAAGGTGGTCAGTTCCAGCGCGGGATTATCCGCCAGTCAATTGAGGCAAATATTGGGTAACTTTGACGCCAGCCTTAAGCCCCAGCAGCAGGAAAACGATTTTCAAATCCTGCTAACCAGTGATAAACTTTCCGAAGGCGTCAACCTGAACCGCGCCGGCGCGATCATCAACTATGATATTCCCTGGAATCCAACACGGGTCATTCAGCGCGTTGGGCGCATTAACCGCATTGGCAATAAGGTATTCCAAAACCTTTACATCTACAACTTCTTCCCCACCGAGCAGGGCGCGGACATCATTAAAAGCCGCGAGATAGCCGCTCAGAAGATGTTCCTGATCCATAACACTCTGGGCGAAGATGCAAAGATATTTGCCGTAGATGAGACGCCAACGCCATCAGAACTCTTCAAGCGCGTCAACGCCAACCCCGAAGATGAGCAAGAGCAAAGCACGTTAACCCAAGTGCGCCGTTTGTTCTTTGAAATTCAAGCGAAATATCCTGAACTCGTGGAAAGGATCAAAGAATTCCCGGCGCGCGTCAAAACTGCAAAGGCACACGCGGCTAATCAATTGCTCGTTTTCCGCCGCAAAGGATTGGGCTTCTTCATCCAAAGCGTGGACGACACAGCGCAGGAAAAACCCGAAGTCCGCTCGGCGTTGTTTGAAGAAACCTTACCGCTCATTGAATGCACAGTTGATGAGCCGCGCCTGAGTTTGAGCCCACGCTTCTGGAAATCTTACGAAGCCATAAAAGAGTTCCGTGAAATTCCGTTCATCCCTCCAAAAGGCGAAGCTGCTCTGGAAACAAAAGCCTTCAACAACCTGCAAAGCGCCCTCCACAACTTCAAGGATGAACTTGAAGAGTTCGTACCATTTATTCGCACCTTGATCGAAGACCTGCGTGATTATAAAACCCTGCCCAAGTCCACCTTGAGAAGGTTTGCCAATGTCAGCCCTGATTCTGTAAATTTCAAAAAAGAACTTCAAGCTGTAAAAATCAATTTAGGCGAAGATTATCTTGAAGTTATCAAGAAAAGATTGGGCGGCTTGAAGAGCGAAGTGATTATTGCGATTGAGAATCAACCATCTGGATATGATTCTCAAGGCGCGCAAGTCGATTGACCAGATAGACATCTCCAGCAGGATAATAGATTTAAGAATAACGTGTCAACAAACCCCTATGCGCTATACATTTTTTGTGACGCATCAATGGATTACAACGCAAAAAACACTGGTGGGGTAAATCTAGAAATTATTTTTCCTGATTCTGTTGGTTTGGAAAGCATGAAAGAATCTATTGGCAGTTACGAGGGAGCTAACATAGAACGATTGGAATTGGAAGCCATTTTGCGGGGAAAGGGGCAATGACCCGCCCCCTCCGTCACTTCGTGACACCTCTCCCAAATCCTTCGGATTTAGGGGAGGAGGGGCGCGCGGGGGCGGGTCGGCGGGAGGGGGGCGGTGGGCGCGCGCAGACCTCCGAGTTCTTGAAGAACTCGGAGGTCTACCTTGAGGCCGCCTCGGCTAGGGCGCGCGCGGGGCTGCTCGGCGAGGGACTTCGCGTCGCGAAGCACCCCCGGAGCATAGCGAAGGGGGTAGCATCCCCCAAGCCAGTTCAAACGCTGTGCTTCACGTCGAACCAGCGGAACTCGCCTGTCGGCGTCTCCCATTCCACGCGCGCCGCATCCACATGGGAGCCGCGCGGGCCGCGCTCGACCGCCTGGGCGAACTCTTCCAGCGCGGCGCGCTCGCCCTCGGCCAGCGTCTCGACCTGGTCGTAACCCAGGTTGCGCACCCAGCCGGTCAGGCCCAGCATCATCCCGGTCTGCTGGACAAAGGCGCGGAAACTCACACCCTGCACGCGTCCGCTCACCCAGATATGGACTCTGGCCTGCTCACTTGCTTGCACTTGCCTGTCCTGGCGGTCAGGCCAGGGCGCAGGTTCAAGTGGATCGGTTTGCGTCATGCCTAGCTCCTTTTCCGGGCCGACCAGAAGCCCCAGGCCGGGAAGGCCAGGATCACGACCAGGACGACCAGATAGGGAAGAAGGTTGCGAAAGGCCAGGTCGCCCACGTTTTCGCCGAGTGCTTCCTGCCGCCATTGTTGGTCCATCTGCGAGAGCGGGCTGCCAAAGAGGCGCGCCGTGAAGGTGATCTCTTCTCCGAAGCTGTAATCTACCCCCGCGTCGGATACGTTGACAGCGGACTGCGCCTGGGCTGGTTTGCAGAATCCAAGCGTGATCGAGGCCGTAACGATGAGGCAAAGGACGCGGCGCAAGTTACCTCCCCAGGTAGAGCAGGAGCGGGGTCAGGGTGAGCGGACTGAGCAGGGTCGTGGTGAAGACAATGGCGGTCACCAGGGACGAGTCCAGGTCATATTCGCTGGC
>Ga0315294_10008842_pt1 | contig 11055 bp, 6 predicted proteins | sample YL17G13_40_MG_FD_203626 | JGI IMG/M metagenome (GOLD analysis project Ga0315294, IMG submission 203626) | Sediment microbial communities from Yellowstone Lake, YNP, Wyoming, USA - YL17G13_40 | ecosystem: Environmental > Aquatic > Freshwater > Lake > Sediment | place: USA: Wyoming | collected... | reverse complement strand
GGGTGCCGTAGATCATGGAACTTGGGATGCCGGAGGAGAAGAGGATAAAGTGCTTTTGTCCCGGAACATAGCGTAGGGCTTTGGCCAAGGCCGTTAATTTGAGGATGAGATTCTGGGCCTGGTTTTTTGATTCCTGCCGCGCTTCCCGGATGGGCAGATCGTCTCTCCGATCATAGACGCCCCCGCCTTCCTCCTGGGCCCTCCGCCAATACTCCTCTTCGACATTTTCAGCCCGTCCGGCGATCCCTCTTGCGTCCAATGACTGGAGGGCCTCCCGGACCTTCCGATGGTTGGTCGTCAGGAATTCATGAACGGAAATCCCTTTCAACATCGAATACGACAGCAAGCCCACTTCATCAACCGGACTGAGCTCGGTATCGATGAAATGGAGAGCCGCTTGCTTGGCCTTATTGACGCCTTTCTGGTTGTTGAAGGCGAAGTCGAAGAAGAGGAAGAACTTGCGGGTCATGACCGTGACTTTACCGGCGGGAAGGAGGGGGGTTTGGGCGATTTTCTCTTCGGAGGGCTGGGGCGGAGCTTTTGAGGTTAGAGCGGCGAGAATGTGCTTCTCGAATTCCGTGATCTCTTTCTTTTGGCCGTTATCGTAAACGACAAAATCCGATTTCTGGAGGTCCTGGACCGGCTTTCCTTTCTTGTCCGTGACATAGACCTGGACCAGTTTCACAGTGACTATAACTTCATGCTGGATCGGCTTCTGGAGTCGGACCGCTTCCTGAGTAGCCGAGCTTGATGGAGAGGGCGGCCCTGCGATAAGGCCTAAGCCTGCTGAAAGAAGGAGAAAAGAGAATTTTCTAATCTTCATTCTGATAATCACTCGTGAAACCTGTTTTCCCTCATATGACGAATCTGTTACTCTACGTGTTTATTCCTAAAAAAACCTCATAAAAGCCAATTTTTCCCTTTCATTATGCCACGTATTTGAATATTACACTAACGATCAGGACGGAGCATTGTTCGGGAGTCTCGTTGATCCTATCATTCCACCTCAAGGACAGCAGCATAAATCATGCCAAGAACGGAGAGGCGTTTTAAGGCGAGAAATATTTTAGAATCTGTGATTTATGTCCAGTTTTTAAGACATCTGACCGCTTTTGTCATTATCGACTTGTCAAGAAACTTATCAACCGTTGCAGATGTGAGCATTGCAGCCAATACATATGCCCATTCTGCAGTACTTCCTACCTTCTTTTATGCAATCTCTCGTGTAGGTCCTGCAGCGCTTTCATACATGCGAGCCTCTTGGCGTGGTAATCTCGCGCCCTCTGCGCAAAAAGCCCGGATGGGGAGTAAGGCCGTCACTCGATTATTTTCCGGGCGGTTTTTCCCCTCGTGAAATGGGAGATAGTCTTTTTTTCTATGATAGCACGGCGATTATCCGGTGGATTGCTTCTTGGCGAGCGTCTTGATTTTAGCTTCGTCGCCGCCCAAGGAGAGGTATTTTTTAAAATACTCCTGGGCCTGGCCCGCCTCGTTTCGCTCGAGATACAGCTTTCCGATCTCAAAATAGGGGATAGGAGTCTTCGGATTGAACTCGAGCGCCTTTTTGAAATAGGCGAGGGCGCTCTCCTTCTTCCCCTGTTTGGAATATAGGTAGGCCAGGGATTGACAGGCCGGCGTCGAGATCGGGTCGACCTTAACTTTGACGGCGATTTTTAAATCATCGGTTCCCGCCCCGGCCGCGTCGATCGCTGCGGCCGGCGCGTTCTCCAGGCGCACGGCTTCCAGCCAATTCTTCTCGGCATTGGCAAGGTCGCCGAGCTCACTATAGGCACAGCCCAGATTAAAATAGCTCAAGGGATCCTTGGTGTCCAAGCGCACCGCTTGCTCGTAAAGTCTCACAGAGTTCTCGAAATCCCCCATCTTGAAGCAGACGTTTCCGACAAGATCGTAAGCATCGCGATAATCTTGTTTCAGCTCGATGGCCTTGAGTCCGAACTTAAGAGCTTCGGGATTGAGGCCCTGGGTGTTATAGAGCTGGCCCAGGTTGTAATAGATTTCCGGCGAATTCTCATAGATCTCGACGAACATTCGCAGCCAGCGGGTGGCATCCAAGATCAAACCCCCCTGGATGAGCTGCACGGCGTTGACATTGACACTATTGGCGATTTCGTCGGGATCGGTCTCAAAGACATAACGAAATCGAACATCTCGTTCGTTCAAAAAGTCTTTTGATAGGGCGACCTTGGCCGCATCGTCGGGCCGTCGCCTTTTCTTCTGGGCTTGGTCCAATAGCAGCCGCGATTGGAAATCCTGCGGGTTCAACTGGACGACCCTCTGGAACAGCCGGGCGGCTTCATCGATTTCATTGCGGTTGATGTGGGCGATGGCCAGGTTTTTCAGGATGTCGGCGTCAAAGGGTTTTAGAGCCGCGGCTGTCTTCAGGCATTCCATCGCCTCCGAAGGCTGTCCCAGTTCCTCGTAAATAATCCCCATCAAAAGATAGATCTCGGCCGTCATCTTGAGCTGGATCTTCTTTTTATTGCTCGGAGGGGGACCAGGCTTTTGGGGGCGGCCCAAAGTTGGCTTGACCTCTTCGGGATACGTGATATCGCCTTCGCTCCGGCACAGCCGCAAGGCTTCGGGCCAATTCTTCTGGTCCATTTCGGCGCCGACCGCCTGAATCCAACAATCTGTTTGGAAATAGCTATAGTCCTGGGCTCGGATAAGCAGGGATCTTGCAGTCTTGGCGTCCTGCCTATTTATGGCCAGCAAGGCGAGGATGTAGGCGGGGACGCCGGCGTTTGGAAAAAGGGGTCTCATGATCGTATCGACCTTATCCCGCGATGACTTCTTACGGGTCTTCTCTAAGGTATCTTGGAATAGCCGGGCGGTCTTCTCGGCATCATCGGGGCGTTCCGTTTTGAACTGGACAAAGCTCAGGAGAATCAGGGCTTTGAGATCATCCGGATGAGCTTCGAGCTCTTTGTTGAGGGCTTCAACGGCTTTTTCCAGCCGGTTCATCCGGTAATAAGCATAGGCCTGCTTGGTGCGCAGCCCCGGCTGTGCCGGGTTCTTGGCCAGCGCCTGGTCGAACAGGGAGATCGCCTCCTCGTAGAGCATGAGATCCATGCATCCGAGCGCCCTTTTGACCTGCGGTTCCACTCCCGAAGGCGCCGTCAGTCCGGGAATCGCAAAGGCGAAGAGAACGAATAACAATATGAGGATTTTTCCCGGTTTCCTGGGATTTATGATTCGGGAAGCGGCCGAAAAAAAGAGTTTGTTATACGGATGAAAGCATTTCTTCCACATGGCCAGCTCCTATTTCACGAGTTGCAAGTTGACGATCTTCTTGGGCGTGGAGGCGATCAAAAGGACAACGCCGAAAATCCAAAAGGGCTTTTCTTTCATTCGAAACTCTCCTTGATGATGCACTCGGCTACTAATACGAACGCAATAAACAAAGTGGCAATGTAAGGGTGGCGCTTAGGCCGTCCTAAAGCCCCCGTAGCGGAGGGGGGGCCCCGTCGGTGTGTTCGACGGGGGGAACCGACGGGACTGGTTCCCCGAGGCCGGGGGCTACGGGCGGCCTAAGCGCCACCCGAGCGGGGATGTCACTTTAATTATTGCGTTGATATTCGCATATGCAAGGTTTTCATATGCGGAATGCCATGCCTCCTATTTGATTATTAAGGGAATCTGAGCATAGGAAACGAACTTCGTCCCGGTTTCTTCCGCGTGGAGATAGAGCAGGTATTTTCCCGGGGGGATATTGGGAAGAGAGAATTCCACGAATTGAATTTCGACGTCCGCTTTCCGGGATTTGTTCACAACAGACAGCGTTAGCGGAATCTTCTCGCCTGATGAGGAGCTGATGAAATAAGCCGTTAAGGTTATGTTCGGCAGGAAAATCCCCTTGACAGAGCAGGGTACAACACCATAAAGCTTCGCAGTTCCCGTGGGCGCCTCCCCGATAATGGGTGAGTATTGGGCCCTGTCATAAGGATAGACTTCTTTCCAGGAAATCTCTTCTTCCTTTTTTGCCCCCGTGCCTTCCAGATACGCGAAGTTGCTTTCCCGGACTAGCAGAAGCGGGGAATGCAGACTCAAACCGATGGACGGTTTTTGAGTAACATGGGCGCTTGCCGAAGCAACGGCAGCATCTCCGGTATCCAGGTCACGGATGACCAGGCGGCATCTGTACTGGCCCGGCGGGAGCAATGCTCCAGACGTATAAAAAATATCCATGCCGCGGTATTTCGTAAGATCGGACTCTGCTCTCTGGAGCCCGGCCAGGTTTTCTTTCTCGTCGAAGACGAGCGAGACAAGTTCGACTTTTTTGCCGGAAAACTTTTGGATTACCGCGTCTGGGATTTTTGTGAGGATCTCGAGGCGGATTTCCTCTCCGGCCGCATATGACAAGGGGGCCATGGAAAACCTGAGGGGAATCTGTAGTAGCGGCCTTTCGGTCAGGGCTAGATCAAACAGATGCAGCTCTTTTTCCAGGTCCGAATACTCTCGGAAGGGCTTCGGGCTAAAGTAGCCCGTCTGGGTCCGGACTTCGTAGCCTTTCTTGTTAACCTCGACTTTGATCCCATGAAAGCTGCCGTCCTTCCGGTCGCTGATATAATAGCCGAGAACATAATAGGTTCCGGTCATGGTTTGGACCTGGTCCAGATTATTTTTATAATCGGCGATGTTCGAAAAATATTTTCCGCCCGTAACCTTGGACAGCCTGGTGATGGAATAAAGGCCGGTGATCTTTTCATCTTTTAGCAGAGGGACGTGTCCCTGAGTCCCACCTAAGACAGTGAAGATATCACGCTTGCCATCTCCGAATGTTTGATCATCGTAGGTAAATAAGGACGGAACCTTAGCCGATTCCCTTGTGTCGAAGGAAAAGACAGAGCAGTTGGCCGCGGTCAGCTCCTTGAGCATTTCTTCGTTCTGGGTGCGCAGGACAAAGTCCCCTTGATCGAATTTTCCAGCGGCTGCATTTCCCGACTGGGCGCCGTAGATGAGTGAGCTGACGATGCCGGATGAGAAGAGAATAAAATGCTTTTGTCCCGGAACATAGCGCAGGGCTTTAGCCAGGTCCGTTATTTTAAGAATAAAATTCTGGGCTTCGTTTTTCGATTCCTGCCTTTCAGACCGAAGCTGGGATTCGGTCTTTTTATAGACGCCAAAGGTCGCGACTGGCACCTCCACCTCCTGGGCCCTGCGCCAATATTCTTCCTCGATGTCTTCGGCCCGGCCTGCGATGTCTTTAGCGTTGATGACCTCGACGGCCTCCCGGACTTTCCGATGGTTGGTCGTCAGGTATTCATGAATGGACAGCCCTTTTAACATCGAATAAGACAGCAATCCTACTTGATCGCCCGGGCTGAGCTCCGTGTCGATGAAATGGAGGGCTGCTTCTCTGGCCTTATTGACGCCCTTCTGGTTGTTGAAGGCGAAGTCGAAGAAGAGGAAGAACTTCCGGGTCATGACCGTGACCTGGTCTGCGGGAGGGAGGGGGGTTGGGACGATCTTTTCTTCGGAAGGCTGGGGAAGAGCTTTTGGGATTGGGGGGGCTAGAACGTGCTTCTCGAATTCCGTGAGCTCTTTCTTCTGGCCGTTATCGTAAACGATAAAGTCCGATTTCTGGAGGTCTTGGACCGGCTTCCCCTTCTTGTCCGTGACATAGACCTGGATGAGCTTCAGAGTGACCGACACTTCATGCTGAAGCGGCTTCTGAAGCTGGGCCACCTCCTGGAAAGCTGAGCTTGAATGAGAGGATGGCCCCGCGATAATGCTAAAACCTATAATGGGAAGGAGAATGGCAAATTTCTTAATGCTCGCCATGATCAGCCTCCAAATCCCCTGATTTCCGTATTAAAAATAATATCATTTTTTTTACGCAAGATGAGGATCGATCTTTTCATTATATTTTGATAAGGTGCAAGGCGCCGATAAGAAGGAGAAAATAGGATTTCCTAGTGTTCATTCTGGCAATCATCCATGACGTCCGTTTTCCCTCTTAATACGATTATATTCCCCTGGGTGTTTATTCCTAAAAAGATCCTTAGAATCTGCTGAAGTCTATAATTTTAGGCTTTCTTTATTATAACACCGATCGTTCAAGCGGCGAATCCCCTGAGAGCTTCATTCAACCAAGATCCTCTACTCTGAGAATCGCAGCATAAAATGTGCCAAGAGCTAACCGGAGTCTTAAGGCAGAAATTACTTTAGAATCTACAAGTTATGTCCAAATATGAGGACAACTGACTGCTTTTGTCCAAGCCGACTTGTAAAGAAAATTATTATATCCGAATGAGGCCAGCCGCATCATTAGAATGAATTCCCCCTTACCCCTCTAAATAAGATCAAATGCGGACTCCCTAGAAATTAGCCTCGTAACTTCAATTCCTGCGACAAATCGCCTATTTAAATCTTTTGTAGGTGATGCTTCGGCGCATAAGAAATTTATAATGATTTTTTTAGGTGAGATAAATGCTTCTGCCTAGTCCACGAGCATTTCCTGGATGACGGCTTTTACTTTTTTTTTCAAGCTCGGCCGGAGCTGCCCAAGCTTGGCGACCAGGCGCTGCTTGTCCACTGTCCGAATCTGATCGAGCACGATCCAGCCTTCCTTGCCTTTGAATTCGACCGGCACCCGTGTTGGGTAAGGATGGGATTTGGTCGTCATCGGAGCGATGATAACCGTGGAAATATGCTGATTCATCTCATCGGGAGAGATAACGACGCAGGGACAAGATTTTTTTATTTCATGTCCGACCGCCGGGTCCAAAGAGATTAAATAGATGTCGTATTGCTTCATCACCAGTCCCAGTCTTTTTCGTCCAGGTCTAGGCGATCATCGATCAGAAGCTTGTCATCCTGCTGGGATTTCATTTTCTGGAAGGACTGCGCCCAGCTTTTCCTGGGCGTTTTCCTTAGGGGCTTAATGATGATCTTGTCGTCTTCGAGTTCGAGCTCCACATCCTTTTCGATACGGCACTGTTCCAGGATGGCCTTGGGGATGCGAATCCCCCTAGAATTTCCGATAGAAATGATATGCGTTTTCATGCCGGTCGTCCCTGCCGGCGTAATTATAATGTAATCACATTGCTTGTTCAAGCGATATTTCCTTACAATAGGCTGGTTCGGAGGAAATCCATATAAGATGACGTATAAACGCCGCCTGGCATTCTCATTTCTCCTGTTGATTTGCCTTGGAAGTTCATGCTTTTCCGCCGATATTTTGATCAACCTCGACGCGGCCAAATTGACGCCGGGCCCGCTTGCCGCTTGGCCCAACCTGGGGTCGCTGGGCGGCAGTTTCAATACCGCGAAGACTTTGCCCGTCGCCGCAATCGTTGCCGGCCGCATGGCCGTGGCATTCAAGGGCCAGGGCGATTTTATAAAATCGACATTCGCCTTCCCTGAGGATCTCGAACAGAATCATTCTTTCTCGGTCCTGGCCTGGGTCTATGATCCGCAGATCGATCGAAAGAAAACCATCATCTCCTGGGCGTCGCGGCCCAAAAACAGCGCCGAGTTTTCTATCGGAAATGGCAGGGATGCCGCTTTTTTAAACGCCGGATCGATAAAAGCCGGATATGAAGGCGGGGTGCCGGCCGGCAAAACCTGGCAGCATCTCGCGGTCATTTTTGACGGCAGCATCCTCAAAGTCTATGTAAACGGCGAGCTAAATGTTGAAAAATCCTGCGTCCTGAACATTAAAAACGGCGAGCACATTTTTATCGGCGCCGCCTGGGATTCCGGGAAAAATGCGCCCGTCACGCCGTTCTCCGGTTCGCTGGCGGAGCTGCGGCTTTATGATGATGCTCTGTCGGCGCGAGATATTCGCAATCTCATCGGTTTGACGGCGGCGTTTCATCCTTCTCCGAAAAACGGCGAAATCATCGAAAGCCTATCGACGTCCCTCCAGTGGGAAGCGGGCAGCGCGGATGCGGATTCGTTCGATATCTATTTTGGCGAAGACAAAAGCGAAGTCGGCGACGCGGACAAGAGCTCAAGAGTTTTCCAAGGCAGCCTGCCTTCCGATTCGCATTCTTGGGAGGTTTCGCAACTCTCTCTGGGCCGAATATATTTCTGGCGTGTCGACCAAATCGGCCCAGCCGGCAAAGCTGTCACGCGCGGCGAAACTTGGAGTTTCACGGTTAGTGCCTGCCCCGCCGGCCATCCTTTCCCGCGCGATAAAATTGCCGCCGTGAAAGCGGAGTTAACCGAACTTCGTTGGACGCCGGGCCGCTATGCCGTCTCCCAGGATTTCTATTTCGGCGATTCCCAAGATCAGGTTCAAAAAGCGGCCACTCCTCAAATCAAAGGACTGCCGGCGGCCGCCAATAGCTGTCGGATCCCGCGATTGCCGCTCGAACAAGGGAAAAAATATTTCTGGCGGGTGGACACGAATAGCGGCAAGCTCCCTCCGGCCAAGGGCGATGTCTGGTCATTCAGAATTGAAGACAAGCCGGAATCGGGAGACATAACATTCTTCCTTGTTTCCGATACGCATTATGGAGCGAGCGTGACGATCGCTAAACCCGACCGGACGATGGTCGATGTCATGAACGGCTTCCCGGGAGCGCTCTATCCCAAGAGCGTCGGGGACGGCATCGTCAAGACGCCGCGCGGCGTGCTGGTCCTGGGCGACCTCATTGATGAGGGAGAGGCGGAGGACGCGGCGGAAATCTTTCGATCCTTTGCCGAAGATTACGGCATCAACGGCGAAGGCCGGCTCGTCTATCCGGTTTATGAAGGCGCCGGAAACCATGATGGGGGCGAGAAGGACCCGGTCCGAAAAGGAATCATGGCTCGCAACGCCGTCCGTCCCACCGTGAAAAATGTTTCAAGCAACGGGCTCCATTATTCCTGGGATTGGGACCGGGTCCATTTTATCCAGCTCAACCTGTTTCCTGGAACAGTGGGGGATGACATCATCAACCCCTGGGGCCGGCATTTTGAAGGCGATTGGAAATATCCCCAGCACAGCCTGGAATTTTTAATCGACGACCTGGCCAAAAATGTGGGGTCGAGCGGACGGCCGGTCGTCCTGCTCCAGCACTACGGCTGGGACGACTGGGGCAAGGGTTGGTGGTCGGAGCGGGAGCGCTCCGCGTATTATGAGGCAATCAAAAACTACAATATCATCGCCATTTTCTGGGGCCATTCGCACACACCCCAATTCTTAAACTGGAACGGCATTCCGACCTGGTGCGTCGGCTCGCCCCAGATCGACCCTCATCTTGGCGAATTTTTCGTCGTCCACATCACGCCCGACGAGATGATCGTGGCCGAACGAGACTTCGACCGCTGGGAGCTCGTCTCAAAGATCGATCTCAAGGCGATCGGCCGAAAAAATCTCGTCCGATCGAACTGATGGGAACCCGAATTCGCCGTTAGACGAACGCTTACCCTGTCATCGCGAGCACCCGTCGCGTGCGTGGCGCTTCGTTCTTCGTAACCAATTTTTTTGGCGGAGCTAGTTTAGTACAAACGCGATAAATAAAGTGACAATGTATGGGCGGCGCTTAGGCCGCCCTCAAGCCCCCGTAGCGGAGGGGGGCCCCGGACACTCTTGGAGGAGGACCCTTTTGCAGGGTCCCCCTCCAACGCGCGGCGGGAATACCCGCCCGCCCTGCCACCCCTCCAAGGAGCATCCTCCCATGAATTCATCGCCAAATGCTCCTTGGAAAGGAGGCAGAGAGCGAAGCGATCGTTGGAGGGAAACCCTAAAGAGGGGTTTCCCTCCAACGAGTATCCGACGGGACTGGTTCCCCGGGGCCCGGGGGCTGCGGGCGGCCTAAGCGCCGCCCGAACGGGGATGTCATTTTAATTATTGCGTTGATATTTGCTTCTTCGGTTCGATCCTGTTCCAATCCGGCGGGTCGATACCGAGCAGGTTGTGGACGAAGAAGTCGTTTCGCTTCCGTTCGCCGTAAACTCCGCCCGGGCCGTGGCCCCCGCCCGGTATGACCAGCAGGTCGAATGTCTTGTTAGCCTTGATCAGGGCGTTGACGACCTGCATGGTCGAGGCCGGATCCACGTTCTGGTCCATCTCGCCAACGACGAGCAGCAACTTGCCCTTGAGCCGATAGGCATTATCGACATTCGAGGACGCTGCGTACTCGGGCCCCAGCGGCCAGCCCATCCATTGCTCATTCCACCAGATCTTATCCATCCGGTTGTCGTGGCAGCCGCAGGACGAAAAACAGGCCTTGTAGAATTCCGGGTGGAACAGGAGCCCGCCCAACGCGTTCTGCCCGCCGGCTGAGTTGCCGTAGATGCCGACCCGGCTGATATCGTAGCAGGGATATTTTGCGGCGACGGCCTTGTGCCAGAGGATGCGGTCCGGGAAACCGGCGTCGCCGAGGTTCTTCCAGCAGACGTCGTGGAAGGCCTTGGACCGGTTGGACGTTCCCATCCCGTCCACTTGGACGAGGATGAATCCCAGTTCCGCCAGCGGCTGCATCGAATAATAGGCGCTGAAAGATTTCGGGACGAAGGAATCGTGGGGTCCGGCATAGATGTATTCGATGACGGGATACTTTCTGGACTTGTCGAAGTTCATCGGCCTGAGGATAATCCCCCAGATGTCGGTCTTTCCGTCCCGGCCTTTGGCCGTGAACACTTCGGGCGTGCGCCAGCCGATCTTCAACAATTCCTGGATATCGCCGCGCTCGACCTCCATCAGGACCTTCCTCTCCTCGGTGCTGCGGAGCTCGGAGACGGGCGGAAGATCGACCCGCGACCAGGTGTCGACATAATATTTCCTGTCCGCGGAAAAGACCAGGGTGTGATTCCCGTCGGCCTCGGTCAGCGGCGTGAGCCCGGTGCCGTCAAAATTGATGCGGCAATAATGGATGAAGTAAGGATCTTTTCCCGGGACCATCCCGCTCGCCCGGAACCAGATCTGACGCGTCTCCTCGTCGACCCTGTCCACGCCTCTCACGACCCACTCGCCTTTGGTGATCTGGTTTTTCACGGCGCCGGTGAGGCCATCGTAGAGGTAAAGGTGGTTCCAGCCGTCCCTCTCCGACATCCAGATCATCTCCTTGCCGTCCTGGAGGTCGTTGCGATATTTCTTGCCGG
>Ga0315294_10008839_pt1 | contig 11056 bp, 19 predicted proteins | sample YL17G13_40_MG_FD_203626 | JGI IMG/M metagenome (GOLD analysis project Ga0315294, IMG submission 203626) | Sediment microbial communities from Yellowstone Lake, YNP, Wyoming, USA - YL17G13_40 | ecosystem: Environmental > Aquatic > Freshwater > Lake > Sediment | place: USA: Wyoming | collected... | reverse complement strand
CGGGTCGCCCGCTTCTTTTCAAACCCCATCTTCACAAAAAACCGCAGCACCTTGTCAAATCCGAAATCATCCAGGTGCACCGAAGACTCCGCGCCGCCATGCGCCTTCAGGATCTCCCGGTACTGTTCCTCCGACAGCCCCAACTGCACCTTGGCGATATGGAGAATAGCTTTTTGTTTATTATTGATCATTCAATCTGCGTAATCTGCGTAATCTGCGGATTATTCTGTTTCTGTCTTCAGAATCGCATCCACGATCCGGTCGATCTCCGAATCCGTCGCCTTGATGAACACCTCGTCCGTATCATCCACGACCGACACTCCCAGCTTCTTCAACTCCGCCGCCGCCAGCTGCCCCAGGGCCTTCTTCACCGGGGTTTCCACGACCTTGATCAGGACATCCTCCAGTTCCGCAAAGTGCTTCCGGATCAGCGCCACCACCTTGGCATCATCCTCCCAGGTGGTCTCCCCTTTTTGTTTCTGGTACCCGAACTTGATCCCATGCAGGATCCGGCTTCGCGGCTTCACAAACTCACCCGGGTTCTCCTCGATCGCCTGGTGAAGGGCCGTCTGCCTCTCCGCCGAGGCCGAGGCCCACTTCCGGATCGCCGGCAACTGCTTTTTCTTCAGCGCGGATATTTCCATCTCCAGGGAGGAGACTACTTCCTTCAACATCATCCGCGCCCCGCTCAGGTCCTGCGCCAGCCTCTCAAAATCAACCTCGCCCATTGGAATCACCTCTTTTTGTTATAAGGAATAGGGAGGATATAAATTTCAGCGATCTTCAAAAGCAGCGTCGCCGCCTGGATGGCTTCCTTCACCACTGTTGATTGCATTCCGCCGCGGTACTCGTGTTCCGAGATCGCTTTCGCCGTTTCACCCACTTCTTCGGTTACGTAGGTCATCCACTCAAATGGCGTCCTTTCCTGGACTCCCCACTTCTGGACCTGCCTCACCCCCTCTCTCTGCACCATTCCCCAAAGCTCCGCGTTTTGAAGCAACTGATCCTTTAATAACATTTCTTCCTCTCCTTATAGCGGCGCGCGGCCGCGCGCCCGCCCGTTCGCTTACGGGTTTATAACATCCGGCCTGAGAATCTCGCCCAGGATGTTTTTGATATCCAGCCCCAGGGCTGACTTTATGGCAGAATCGGCCAACAGAGACAGCCGCAGCCGCCGGTCGCTTTCCTCCATTTTCCCTTCCGCCATCCTCGCGGTCAGGGCCAGGAACAACTCGATCTTCAAATTCTCGATCAGGTAATCGTAATCCGCCTTCTGCGGCGCTTTATTCAGAGCCATTGTCAGTTTCGCTTCTCGTTTGTAGGGGCGCGATGCCGCGCGCCCATGCTCTCATCCTTCGCTCCAACGCGATCAGATCCCAACGGATTCCCGCCATCTCCGTCCGGATCTTCTCCGCTTCCTCCCGCGCCATCCTCCGAATCTCGGCCCTCGCCATTTCCCTGGTCTCTTTATCCATGATTCCGCTCCTTTTTTCTCAGCGCCCAGCCTGAAGTCACAACTCGAAACCCATCACCAAATTCCACCAAGATTGAATTCCCACACCCTCGACAGATGACCCTACAGGCCAAACCTTTGCGGTCGGGAAGATATTTTTTCCAAAACCAAATATATCTAAAATCCTTCACTGTTTCTCCGCGTCCTTTGCGCCTTTGCGTGAGTAAAATTCCATCTCGATCTGCCCCACCAGCTCCGGCAAGGAGCAGCCCCGAAGCCTCGATTCCACCGTCAGGCACGCCATCGCATACCCGTGGTAATAGCGGCAGGCCTGCTCGATTTCCTCCGGCGTGACCGGAGTAAAATACCCTCCCGGCCCGGAGGCGATGGGAACCCCGTGCTCCATCACCAGATGTTTGATTGCCCGCCGGACATCCCGCTCGCAAAGGCCGTCAAAAAGCTCCATAAGCTTCGCGCGAGGGATGGCATTGGCCTTTCCCCGCCGCGCCCCGATCAATTCAACCAGGTCATTTTCCAGGTCGGTCATCTCCATAAAAGCCTCTTCCGCGGAATTTCGGAATTCCGGACTTGTTCCCCCAACGCCGCAGGGGCGGGAACGTCATTTCCTTATGACAAAGTAGACGACAACACAAATTGCCACACCCAAACAAATTAATATGCTGGGCCAATGCTTGAGAATCCGTAAGAATGTTACGAAATCAGAATCCATTTCCCCTCCAGCTTTTCTTCATCAGGTTCCGGCCCACGGTCTTTTTGCCCGGAGCCTGGTTGACCATCATCCTCCTCATCATCCACCGATCCTTCCCAGCAGGTCCTTCACTTTGCCCGGCAAATTCTGAATCTGCGTAATCTGCGAAATCTGCGGATCTCCGCGCCTCAGTTTTTCCTCTTCCCCCCGCCTTTTCCTCTCTTCCTCCGTTGACTTTTTCGCGGCCTCCTCCTCGGAGATCTGGATCGCGCACTTTTTGAGGTAGTTGTGATTCTGTAGGGGCGACCCGCCGGGTCGCCCGCTCCCCATCTGGTTGCACACCGTCCGCAATGCCGCCGCCAGCCCCTCCCGCGAGATCTCATACCGCCGCTTCTGGAAATCAAAACCCTGGCCGACGAACATCTCCCGGACCTCGGCCAGCACCCGATATAATTTGCGGGCATTCAGCGGCGGCCCGATCCGGAAAAGCTCCGCGTATTCCCAGACCAGTCTTCCGTGCGGCCCGAAGTCCGGCAGCATTTTGATCACCTGGATCATTACCGAGTCTTTCAAATAAGCCTCCAGGTCGAAGGTTTCGTTGCAGTAGGGGCAGGAGATCTTCAATTGAACGCCTCGTCCCGCAGCGCTCTCAGCCTTTGAAGGAGGATGTAATTCGTTTTCCGGTCCATGGCGCGTTTCTTCCGGTTCGGTAATCCCTGCAGTAGGTGCAATCCCCCCGCGCCCCACGCCAATCCGACGATCAATCCCACAAGAAATAGAAACATAACACCTCCCCTTTTCTGTCGTTTGTAGGGGCGGTTCGCGAACCGCCTCGTTGTGGCCTACTTCACCCTCTCGATCGACAGCGCCAGGATTCTCCTTTTCGGATCGCACTCGGCCAAATTCTTCGGCCGTTTCCTCAAGATACCGTCCTTAAAATCTTCCCCCTGGCATACCCAGATCATCAGACACATCATCAGAATTCCGAGGCAGCCACCCGCGATGAATGCCCCTCCGATCCACACCCAAAACATTTTTCCCCTCCTTTCTTTATCTACAATCGAAACCGATGTCCGGCCACACAAACCAGGTCAACCTCCCCCGGCGCTATGTACCCGTACCCGGAGGGCACCATCTCTTTCCAGAGCAGGTACCCGCATCCCTTGCCGTTCCCCGGACATTTCATCGATTTTAAAAGATCCGTCCGCGCCGGCGGCGGGTCCTCAAATTTTTCTTTCATCACATATCTCTGATTATTGGGACCTCTGAATCCCAGCCGATAAGCCCTGAACCGAATCGCCTGGGGCGTCCGCCCAGTGACCGCCGCGATTTCTTCCAGTCCTCCCGGCTGCAGGAACAGTTCCCGGACCAGCTCGTCCTCATCCTCGCTCCACCGCCCAAAACAATCCTGCGGCCTTTTCCTTTTCATTTGATTCCCTTTTGTAGGGGCGGGTTTTAAACCCGCCCTCCGGTCTCGCGGCGCCCGCCCTTGCTCCGCTGTAGGATTCGGTCCCCGATCGGGCTGCTGATTATGGCCTTCAGTTCTTTCTCGACCCTCGCCATCTCGAGAGGAATACAGGGATCGCAAAGTCCGTGCGATATCCTCCGATCCTCGAAAGGCTCCTTCTCCCCATAAGGCCTTTTGCACCGATAACAAACTAGAATCACTCGCGCTCCGATCTGTAGGGGCGATTCGCGAATCCCCCTACGGCCCGATAACCCAAAACTCCATCATGATCAGCCCGTATAAAACCAGCCCGCCCGTCAGGCACCCCTTCAAAAAATCCCACCAGTTAGAGACTCTCATCGTTCCCCCTTTCCGCCTTTGCCTCCAACCTCCAACCTCTAACCTCCAACGCCTTTCTAAACCTCAAACTGATTCATCACGTCCGCCACGTGGTCCTTGGTCACCGTGAGCGAGCCGTCCCGGAAGGCCAGCTTCATCGCCCGCATGGCCACGTTGTTGGCCGCCTGCGGCTGCGGCGCCTTCTTGATCAGCATCTTCAGCGCATCATCCGAAAAGATTTTCCGCACCTTCGCCCCGGCCCGCGAAAACCGCCAGTCCAGGTAATCCGCCATGCTCCCGTTCATCGTCCCGAGATCCACCAGGTAGCATCGTTCGGCGAATTCCTTGAGACTCCCGTGAAAGAGCAGACTCCCCTTGAGGCCCCACGCCCCGCGGTTATCCTCCCCCCCCTGGCCGAGGATGATTATGGACAGCAGTTTAAAGATCATCCCCGAATCCCACAGCCGCTTAAGCCCGATGATCGCCTCCGGTTTCAGATCGTGCGCCTCGTCGATCACCAGCACCGGGTCGGACCCGGCCCGCACGCTCTCTTCCAGCATTCGCTTGGCCAGCCTATCCCGCTCCACCGCGAACCGCGGCACCTTGGAGGCCCCCATTTGGGAGATCACCGCCTGGGTGATATTGGACCCGCAGAGCCTCTCCCGGTCGATCGCATCGGGCATGATCAGCCGGATGGACCGGTCCTTCATCATCCGGCCCAGGATGTGCCGCAAGAGAGTCGATTTCCCCGACCCCACTTCTCCCACGATGGCCATGATCCCGTGCCGCTTGATGGTTTCGAAAAACTTTCTCTCCACCACTTTGAGCTGGGGCGATTTGTAGATATCCTGGTAATCTTCCAGGTCGAAGAAGGGGTCCGCCTGCAGGCTGAAATGCCGCAGCTCCTCCTCGGACAAATATTCCTTGGTGAAATTCATCTCCCTCACCTCCTTTGCCTTTGTTTCTTTGTTCTTTTCAATCCGAAATCCGCAATCCGAAATCCGCAATCTGCGCGGCATTTTGCCGCGCTTAGGCTCCGGCTCCATCTGCCAGATCCCCGCGCAGGCGATCCGCCGGGCCCGCAGGAAGTTTTCCACTTTTTCTTTGAAATCATCGATGCTGGGGGGCAGGTATCCGCGCTCGCAGACCGTGTTGATAAGAGCGCGGGAAAGCTTCAATTCCTTGGCCACCTCCACCTGCCGGATCCCGGCATCCAAAAGCCGGGATTTCAGGCGGATCGGCCGCGACTTCATCTCCCAAACTTTAGCCTCATGCCTCACCGTTCACCTCCTCTTTTGCCTCTAACCTCTAACCTCCAACCTCTAACGCCTTGTTTCTATCGCCCGCGCCTCCTTCGCCGGCTGCTCTTCCTCTCCGCTCTTCGTTCCTTGCGCCATGCCCATATGTTTTCTCATAGCATCTGCGGCGGCCTCGATTCGCTCTTCGCTCATCTCCTCCGAGAGATACCGCTCAAGCAGCTGCGCCTGCACCGCCGTAAGCCGGACCAGGCCCAATTTTTCTCGAATCATTTTTTTCGCTTCATAGGCCGTGTACTTCAAATCCGCAATCCGCAATCCGCAATCCGCAATCGCGGGCACTCCGGGCCGTGTCAGGTAATGCAGCCCTTCAACCTTTTCTCTCTGCAGGTGCGGTTTCACCTTGGAAATATCAACCTTCCCGGACTCTGCGTCGGCGATGAACCTCTGAGTTTTGTCGTAAGCGTGGCTCTTGTACGACTGTCCGATCACCGGAGCGTCTTTCCGGAACCCATACTTGTTCACCATCACCGCGGCCGTCTGATGGATTTTCCCCGCTTCGTCCTCGACCAGGAACTGGGCCGGGTTGTAGAAATCGGGCGTGATCCGGAGGCGCATTCCCCTCCGGACCTCCCCTCGAACCTCGTACACCTGACCGTCGATCCGAATCTGCTTCGCCCCGTCGCACACCGCCGCGAATTCCTTTCCGCTGATCAGCCGGCGGCAGATCGCCTCCGAGGGCAGGAAGCGCAGTTGCTCCTTGGCGATCGTCTGCCATAGGATGAAACGCGGCATCCCGGTCCTCTTGAGGTTTCTGGTAGCGTTGAACTGCATCGCGTAGTCATAGCATCGGGCGTTCAGCTGCTCGATGTCCGGGGCCTTTTCGAGAGATAGTTCACTCTCGAACGCCCGCTCCCAGGTTCCCTGGGCGCTCTCGACCTGGCCGATGGCCCTGGGGTTTCCGGGCTCGTGGACGATCAGCTCCACTTTCAGATTTTTCACCAGCGTCCGGAACGGCGCGGAGATATTTGCCGATCCCGCATCGCACATGAGGATCAGCGGGACTCCCTGGAAGGGGAAAAGATGGGGGTCGGGCTTCGGCCCCCAGGCCCGCAAAACGAATTCGACCAGGGTCTTCGTATCCTCTCCCCGCACGTAGAAATAAAAAGGAAAGATTGTTCCCGAGGTGTGATCGGTGAGCAGGTACCTCAGGAGGATTTTTTTGATTTCTTTAAAGTATTGAGGCTTGTTCTTATAGAAGGCCAGCTTCATATCCCGGTCCACCATCTCCCACCGGGTCCCCTTTTCCTTAAAGTCATACTGGACGCAGACGGAAGAATCGAGCTGGTGGACGTGGTTGGGATGGAGAGAAGCCAGGCATGTGTGGGCTGTTGGGGAAAGAAGGGCTGCCTGGTTAAGCCCCATTTCCCGGAAATACCGGTTAATCGTGCTCTCGGATACCTGGCCGGGGTGGAGGATCTTGTTGTCCTCCATCACCTCCTTGATCTTCCAGGTGGGCATGATGATCCGTTCGGTCTTCCGCTTAGACCGGTAGGAGATCGCCGCGGCCGTCCGTATCTCCTCGGTGGACATCTTCTTGCGGCCCTTGTCCGCCCGCGGCTTGCTGAACCCGGAGAACCCGAACTGCCTGGCCACCCGATAGACCGTCCCTTTGGACCAGCCCATCATGTCCATGTACTCCTGGACGATGGCGGCCTTCTCCCCCTTGGCCGAAAAACGGAGCCGCCGCGCGATCTCGTCCCCCACGTTGGGGTCCACCCCGGGCCCGGTCATGACGGAGTCCCTTCCCCGGCCGTTTTCCCCGCGTAGATCTGCGGATATTTCTTAATGACTTTGACTTCCTGCTCGGTGACTTCCCCGTCGGCGGCCCGCTGCGACTCCATGCGATTAAACTGGTTGTCTTTGCGTAGATAAAGAAGTTTGGAAAGGTCATGCATGTACTCGCAGAGCCCGAGGAATTCGGTGACCATCCGGTCGGATGCCTTGGAGAGATCGGCCGTATCCAGCCGGTACCAAAGGTTATTAAAAACATCCTTCGCACCCTTCAGCTTCTCGAACTCCTTTTCCTCTTCCTCGCTGAACCCGATCTTCTGCCCGAAGAGCTCATTCTGCAGCTCCAGGATCTTCTCATCCTTGTTTTTGAGCTTCTCCTCATAGGTCTTCTTCCGGTCCCGGTGCCCCCGGGCCAGATCCCGGACTTCTTTTACCGACATCCGGTCGATTTCGTCCTGGTCTTTCCCCAGGAGGGATCCAGATTCCTCAAAAAGCTTTAAATCTTCATCGGGTACATCCAAAAGGGCATAGAGTTTTCCAATCCCTTGTTTGAGTCCCTTCATAGTCAAATTCGTCACGCGTGACGAATTTGCTAGTTTCCGTGCGATCGCCATGAGGCGGCAAGTCGTTCTCCATCCTATTCCTAATTCCTCAATGATTTTCCCCCATTCCCCATGAGATTCTTGTTCTTTCATCCAAATGAGTCTCTTGCCGGCTTCAAAGATCGACCCCACCGTTTCGGTTAAATAAAATCTTATTTCCCCGATCACCCGCACCTTGTCATAAGGCTGCCCGTCGGAATAAAGGGTCAACTCCTCTTCCCTTTTTCTCAGGGCCACCCGGGAGTCCACCTCGGCATGGATCTTCGCCGCCTCTTCCTTGGTCATGACCTTTTTCTCTTTCTTCTTCCTACCCACCGTTCACCTCCGCTTGCCTTTATTAATTTCTGTTCTTGGCCCAGTAACGGGCCATCCAGGCGATCAACAAGATAAATAGGATCACCCCGATGGCCGCAAACGGCTTAACCACATTTCCCCACTCGTGATACATGATGACGTGATCCATTTTTTCACCTCGTAGGGGTGGCCCCCCGTGGCCGCCCTATTGGCCGATATGCTCGATCTTGAGTCGCTCCAATTCGCCGATTTTCTTCCCCAGGTATTTCCGGCATCCGTCGCTGAACTGGGTGAACGCCGGCGCGATCCGCCACTTCCCATCTACCTCCTCCACCCACTGGTAGCGCTTCAGCGTCTGCAGGAGCCGGAAAGTCTTATTAACTGAGAGCGAAAGCGACTCGGCCAGGTCTTTAAGCGAAAGCTCCACATATTCCGGGATCCCCAGCCCGATCATGACTTTGACGCCGCACTCCAAGGCCTTCACCGCATAATCCCGTTGCCCGTTCTCCTTCATCCTCACCTCCGGCGCCTGTAGGGGCGACCCGGTGGGCCGCCCGCGCCCCGCTTATCTCAACATGTTCCAAACCCAGAGGATCCCCCCTCCAATAATGATCACGACCGCCGAGATCCCGATCACCGTGAACACCCTGATTCCCTCCGCCGCTTCCATCTTCCCCTCCTTCATCCGGTTATGATTCTCGCCGCCCATCCCCAAAAGCCGGCGATCTCCAGCAGGCTGGCCGCCCAGGCCGCCAGCGCCGCGCCGATCAGCACTAGCCAGATTCTGCTCATTTCATCTCCTTCAGGACCCTGTAGATGGTCCTCTCCTGGTCGGTCAGTTCCTTTTTCTCGTGCTTTATTTTCCCCAGCTGGGTCAGGAGCGCCTCGCGGTTCTCGATGATGTAGCAATGCAGCAGCTCCGCCATAAGGCAGATGGGCTCTTTATCGCCGGTGGCTTCGCAGTAGGCGGGCAGGTAGGCGGCGGGAAACCGGTGACTTTCTTTCGATTCGGCCGTCCAGGAGTCTAACTGGGCCTTTGTAACTTCCACCCCCAGGAGCTCGGACATCCGCGCCGCGACCTGGTAGCGGGACAGGGGCGATTTCTTCAAGCCCAGCGAAATCGTCTCGCGCAGTTGAATATCTATATTAAATGATGCCGGCCGGCAGCCGGATGAGGGGGTACTTTTGGATTGCAGATTGGCCAGGATGTCGAAGAGGCTCAGCTGCCCGGGGTCTATTTTTTTCTTTAATTTAGCCATTGAAGGGGCAAAAAAAAGAGAATAAAATAGGTTTTGAAAATGGATGGGCCGGGGGGAGGTGAGGCCCCGGCCCATCCTTTAAGGCCCGATCAGTCTGGTCAGCTCGGCCGGGGAGATCCCCAATATCCGCGCCACCTGGGCCTTTATCCGCTTCGACTGCCGCTGACCATGCAGCATCTGGCCAATGAACCGGTCGGAACATGGGATGCGCCTGGACAGGGAGAGCTGGTTCACCTCCGCGTCGATCATGAGTTTTTTAAGCGTCTTCTGATTCTCAGTCATAGGAGGTCTCAAAATGAAAAAGGATCAAACTTGGGAATCTCGGTTTTTCTGCCCGCGAGAAGGTTGCGATTTCTGGGACGACGATCGGCAGAGCCTCTGCTGCGGGAAATGTGGTGAAAAGTTGATCAGCAAATGTCCGTCATGCGGAACTCGGCTTACCAGGAAAGTCAGTACAAACTGCCGCCGGTGCGGTGCCAGCATCAAAGTTTTGCCCCGCATCGCACGCAGTGGACCGGTTTCCCCAGACGCTGCGGCTTCTTCTCCGAGTGCCCGCAAGCGGAACAGGAAAACTCCCAAATGACACCCTTGGCGATTGCGGTACCGCAGTGCCCGCAGAAATTGTGGCCGCGCCCCCCAAAGGATTCGACGATGCCGCATCCGCCGGCAGCGCTGGAACAGAAGTACTCTTTCGCTTTCATGTTTCACCTCCTGTTTTTTTGGCTCGCAAGGTTCTATTTCTGAGCCTCTTATCGACATTCTATAAGCTTTCTTAAGTTTTTGTCAACAAAAAAATGAATATAAATTTAAAATTTAATTTATCTGTTTAAATTCATGGAGATAAACTCATTAAAACTTAAAGAATTGAGGGAATCAAGGCGATGGACCCTCGAAGAGTTGGCCGCGAAAACAGGCCTTACTGCTACTTCTCTTTCTCAAATGGAAAGGGGCGGTGGGGCCAGACCCAAGAACATTAAGAAGTTGGCCGATGCTCTCGAAGTGGACGAATCCATAATCAAAGGAGGGGTTCAGAACGAGGGAAAACCGGCCGATAACTTTGAAGTGGCGGAGAAGAGGGACACATATATAAAGGATACAGAAGGAGAGGGTGGAAAGATCACAGATCTTCTGACCAGGGCGGTCGAGGTCCTTGAATCAAACTCGATCTTCCGTCAGGCCCTGGCCGCCAACATAAATGCCTTCCACCTGGCCATCCGATCCGAAGAAAAAGTCCGTTCCCTCCAGGGTCGCATCGATTACCTGGAAGGCCAAAACAAGGGGCTAGAATCCCGCCTGGCCGCCGTGGAGGAAAAGCTCAGGGGAGGATAAGATGTGGGCACTTTTTATTATCGGCCTGGTCTTCCTTTTTATTTATCTTCCTATGGGTGTCGTTTTTATTATTTTGGGACTCATTGCTTTAGTTGTTCGAGGTTCGAAAAGGGAAAAAGGAATCCCTAGATCAGGTCAGAAAAAGTGCCCATTTTGTGCAGAGGTTATTATGGCGGAGGCCCTCATTTGTCGTTATTGTGGGAGGGATTTACCACCTCCGGCGGCGCCCGCTCGAAAAGAGGAAATTCCGCTAAAATATCTAATTCCAATCCTAGGATTTGTATGTTTGCTGATATTGATTTTATTAGTTCTGAAACTTTTCTAAAAATCAAAAGAGATTTTATCTGGTAAAATCGTCCCCGCGATCCCGCTCCAATTTTCGCGCCCCGAAAAATCAAATAAGATTTGACTGTATCAAATGACTCATCCCAAGTAGTCCCAATTTATTTCTCTTATTCCCACCAAAATCTCAGAAATGCACCAAGATTATTCCACCTTCCTTCACCATAGATCCTCGGAGAACCCAGTTGTCAAGCCGGGCGGACCTTTGGATCCAGCCCAGGCCCGGGACGGA
>Ga0315294_10008838_pt1 | contig 11057 bp, 5 predicted proteins | sample YL17G13_40_MG_FD_203626 | JGI IMG/M metagenome (GOLD analysis project Ga0315294, IMG submission 203626) | Sediment microbial communities from Yellowstone Lake, YNP, Wyoming, USA - YL17G13_40 | ecosystem: Environmental > Aquatic > Freshwater > Lake > Sediment | place: USA: Wyoming | collected... | reverse complement strand
CTCACAAATATGCGTGGCAGAAATTAGGTCTTGCTGATAATTTCAGGGGGCAATTTGTGTGCGATAACCCGCTTGTTATAACGCGCACACGCCTGCACAAAAACGGCGGCGGATACTTTTTTATGCTGAATTACCATAATCAGGCAATTCAAACAAAAACAAACTTCGGCGGACAATTTTTCCTCCCACCATTCAGCGGACTTGTGCTGGCGTTTGATATGCCGGTGTCGAAGGATTTTACGGTTGTAAACACAACTTCCGAGATTGTAAACATTGAAGCAACTGACTGCGGAATAAACATAGAAGTCAGCGGCAATGAGAATACGCCTGGACAGATTTGTCTGGACACTGCAAAAACAATAAAAAACGTTTTGCTAAATGATAAATCAATACCATTTGAACAATCTTCACGAAAAGTAAAAATATATTACGCCCATAGTAAGGCAGCAGACCCAATCACAATAAAAATATTCTGACAAATCGGAAAAACTTTAAAAAAGGAATCGATATGATGCCTGTCAATCGTGTATTACTGTGCATTTCTTTCCTGGTGTTTTTTACAGTTTTGCCGACCGGCGAAGTAAATGCTCATGAGCAGATGCTTGATGACTTTGAAACGATTCAGGGCTGGAAGATAATTGTTTCCGACGGTGTTACGCTCAATATCGCCTCGGATAAGGGCTTCAGCGGCAACGCAATACGGCTCGATTTCAACTTTGTCGCCGGTGCAGGCTATGCAATCATTCAAAAACGTATTCCCATCAGTCTGCCCGACAACTACCGTTTTACTTTTTACCTGCGGGCTGATGCGCCGGTCAATGACTTTGAGTTCAAACTTTTAGACCCGACCGACAATGTATGGTGGGACAAAAAGGTTAATGTGGAGTTTCCGCACGACTGGCAGAAAACAGTCATCAGGAAACGCAACATTTCCTTTGCCTGGGGGACTGACAACAGACCGCTCAGGAAACTCGACCGCATCGAATTTGTCGTTTCAGCAGGCAAAGGCGGCAAAGGTTCGATATACATAGACAATTTGACCATAGAGCCTATTGACAAATCAAATAACAACGCACTCCCTGTCGCCGCCGCCTCTTCTGCTGCAAAAAATGCGAATCCGGAAAATGCGATTGACAGCAATCAACAGACGGTATGGCGAAGCAGTCCGGGCAAACGCCAGTGGTTTCTGCTTGATTTTAAAAAGGCCGCAGAATATGACAGCATAGTCATCAACTGGGACGATGCTTATGCGGCAGATTATCAGGTGTTGACTTCAAACGATGGTCAAAATTTCGACACGGTCTTTCACGTACGAAATGGAAACGGCCAGAGGGACTATATCTATCTGGGCGAGTGTGAATCGAGATTCCTCAAGCTCATTATGAATTCAGGCCCCAAAAAATATTACGGCATCTGTTCGCTTGAGGCAATACCGACAGATGCAACCTCAACACTGAACAAACTGTATGAAAGAATTGCCGCCGATGCCCCTAGCGGACATTTCCCGAAGTATTTCGACAAAAAACAGACATACTGGACGGTTGTAGGGCCGGAAGGAAACAGCAAAAAAACACTCATAAACCAGGAGGGCGCAATCGAAATCGACAAGGCAGGATTTTCTCTTGAGCCGTTTCTGTTTGTCAACAACCGTCTTATTACCTGGGCTGATGTCTCGACAGTTCAGTCGCTGGAGAACGGCTATCTGCCGATTCCATCGGTTGTCTGGCAGCACAAAGACATTGAGCTTAAAGTCACAGCATGGGCAGCAGGAAAACCGGGAGCGTATTCTCTTTTCTCGAACTATCGGGTCTCGAATCCGACTGACCGGACAATCCGCGGTACATTTTTTCTGGCGATAAGGCCTTTTCAGGTACTTCCGCCATCACAGTGGCTGAATCTCGTTGGCGGCACAACTAAAATAAAAAACATCAATTTTGACGAAGGCAAAGTCTTTGTTGACGACAGGTCGATAGTGCCGCTCGCAAAACCAGACAGGTTTGTCACGGCGGAATTCGCAGATGGAGATATCACTGAATATCTAACCTCTTCAAAAACGCCCGCCGGCAGCAACATTTCTGACCAAACCGGCCTTGGCTCTGCCGCTTTAGGATACAGCTTTAAGCTGAAACCGAAACAGTATATTGATATAGTTTTTGAATCGCCGTTCGATGGCACATCTCAATTACAGCAGGTGGCTGCGGACGAGCGAATGGCTTTTGCCAGGCGAACGTTCGATGACGCAAAAACATCCTGGCAAGGCAGGCTCGACAGAATCGATATCACGCTTTCTGCGTCAGCGAAGCAGATTGTTCAGACTCTCAAGACGAACATCGGATACATCCTCATTTGTCGAAATGGCGCCGCTATTCAGCCTGGCGCCAGGACGTATGACCGTTCATGGATTCGTGATGCCTCTTATACATCGGCAGCGCTTCTGCGAACCGGAAACTTTGCGGAAGTGCGTGAATTTATCGACTGGTACGCCGGGTATCAGTACCCAAACGGCAAAATACCCTGTGTGGTCGATTGGCGAGGAGCAGACCCGGTTAATGAGTACGACAGCACGGGGCAATTCATTTATGTAACGGCGGAATACTTTCGATTTATGCATGACAGGGCGCATTTACGAAAGATGTTCCCAAAAATTATTAAAGCTGTCGAATACATAGAATCTCTGCACAATGAATGCAAAACAGAACTTTATCTTTCAGGAACTCCGGAGCAGCAGGCGTGCTACGGATTAGTGCCGGAATCCATAAGCCACGAAGGGTATTCCGCCAAACCGATGCACTCGTACTGGGATAACTTCTATATCATAAAAGGACTAAAAGACGCGGTGGAGATAGCCAATGCGCTCGGCGAAAAACAACTTGCCGGGAAATGGGCTGAACATCTCGAAGAATCTCAGAGGAATCTGTACGCCTCGATGCGGAAGGCGATAGCGAACAAGGGGATTAACTATATTCCTGGCTGTGTCGAGCTTGGCGACTTTGATGCAACATCAACAGCCATCGGCATATTCCCCTGCGGCGAACTGAATCGCATACCGCAGCCGTTCCTAAATAATACCTTCGATAAATATTTTGACCATTTCACTAAACGACGGGACGGCAAAATAGAATGGAAAGACTATACGCCTTATGAAATTCGCATTATCAGTGCGTTTGTCCTTATGGGAAACAGGGAAAGAGCTAATGACCTGCTTAACTATTTCCTTAAAGACCGCCGGCCTCTGAGCTGGAACCACTGGGCAGAAATTGTCTGGCGGGACCCCAATGAATCTAAATTTATCGGTGATATGCCTCATACATGGGTCGGCTCAAGTTACATAAACGCCATAAGGACGATGTTTGTATATGAACAGAATGCGGATACGACGCTCGTTATTGGCGCGGGGATACCTGAAGAGTGGCTGAAGGAAAAAGAAACAATTGCCATCAGAAATTTCCCAACATATTATTGCATATTAAGTATGTCGATGCAAAAAGCTGACAACAGCGTAATCGTTGACATCCAGACGAAAAACAAGGTTTCGCCCGTTAAGGTCGTATTGAAATCGCCATTGGCAGCGCCGATTAAAAGTGTTGTGGTCGATGGAAAAACAATAACATCTTTTACGCCTGACGAGGCGCTGATTGACGATATTCCCTCTCGGGCGGTTATTTACTACTGAAAGTGTGTTTTATTAAAGCCGTTAGTATATAACCAACAAGGAGATATTTTATGAGGTGTTTGCCGTCAGCAGAAGTGGCACAGGTTAGTCTCTTAAGTTAAGATAGGAGTGGGGCCTTACTAAAGATGTACATCGTCAGCAAAAATGAGACAAAAGCCCTTTTTACTAAGAGAAACTTTCGGTTCCTTTGCTAATATAAACACCGTATTATTAAAATCCTACTACTCGTATGGTTTAATGTAAACATTCAAACAAGAAAAGCAAATGACCTAATAAAACCATATTTATGAGTCACCTCATATGACCTACAAATTCATATTATAGATACCCACGCCTTTACAGGCGTGGGTATCTATGAGCCCCTAACAAAATGAAGGATAATTAACCTTGTCGACGAAATAATCAATGAAGAAATGCGACACATCGCATTTTTGAACAAGAATCTTACGTCGCTGTAAAATAAGTTTTAAAAGGCGCACTGAGAAAAGTTTTAAGCCCTTACGGAAACTTATCCACGAATCAGTGCCACCGATATTATTATTTTTTCTGAGCCAAACGCAGGTTCACTGGCTTGCGCCCTGTAAAATCGTCATAGAGCGGCGTTGCCGTTTTGGTTGCGTCATTTTCATTGTTGCTCAAGGTCATCGCAAAAATCTTGATACTGTTGTTATCCGGCAGCGTCACATTAGCGGCGCCTTCAGGTACGTCCATCGCGTACTTGAATATATAGCTGAACTGATAGGATTCGTTGCCGTTTGTCTGCTGGTGCCTGTGTGTACAGAACCATGCAATGGTGTCGCGTTTGATGTAGCCCGTCTTAATACCAATCACCTGCGCGTCGCACTTGAATTCCATCTTAGTAAGCTGCCTGTCCCAGATACGGTTATCATACTGTCCTACAAATCCGGTCCACGATTGCACTGTCAACCTTACTTCCTTGTCGCCAAATCGGAACACACCGCCAGTATCATGGGTTGCCGCCGCCAGAACATACAAACGGTTATACCGACCTTTCGGCAGAACAATTGTCTGACCATTGCAGACAACAGCGTTTTCCCGGTCGTCGGCACCCGAACCTATCTTAAAGGGAATGCCCTCGCTGACAATTTCGCCGGGCAGCATATCGGCCGGTATCGTGTAACCCTCCTCCATAGCGCCGTTCCTGTAGTTGCTATCCAAACTCATGACATCGGCATTGTAATCCAAAGCGATAATCTCGCTTGCGGGCGGAGCAAGCGTAACATTTGCCTTTTCCATTTTAACGGCAAAGCTGCGAGGACTGTACTTTGTCATATCACACACCAGCTTGCCGTTTTCCACACGCGCATTGCCGATCCGGCGTTCCTGGCCATCCACCTCATACGCATCTGTAATTGTTCCTGCAAGTGAGACGCTTACGTTCTTTGCCTCCTGCCCGAAAAGTTCCTGCAGCCGCACAATCATATAATCCGAATGCTCCGCCTTCTTGAGAGCGCGCACATCCACTTCAGGCGTACTCACGGACAACAAGGAAAATGCTTTCCCCAGTTTCCCATCGTGCGGGCTGACTTCGAACGCAACCAGCGGCTGATTTAACCGGCGCCCCTGCCATTCGGACTGTCCCTGCCGCCAGTCGCCCTGATGGCCGTACAGCCCATACACGATATCATGACAACCCCAATCCTGAGTGGACTGATCCAGATAAACATCCCTTACACCGGGCGTATAAAGCAGTGTCAGCCGAAGTGTATTATCATTGGGCTTGTCAGAGCCGAACTTGCAGTGCTGCAATACCGTTACACCATACTTCTCGCCTCTATCGGTCAGGTCGAACCACTCGTGCGACGGAACCTCGTACTTATTCGGGTCGTTGTTGCCGCGTTCGACTGTGCCGATGCCCCAGTTATATGTCGCATTGCTGTTAGCAACGCTTAATGGAAAGGCGGCCTTTAACGCGCATTCAGTTGATTGCCAGTCTATCGCATCAGCGAACTCAATGCGACTGCCCGCCTGACCGGCGCTGAGCATTATCTTTTGCACAAATATCGAGTTTTGAGCCTGACGTTTTATTTCCACAGCCACCCTCACCGGCCCTTTTTCAACTACTCTGATTGCCGCCGGGCCATCCAGATACGCATACGGCGGCTTCGACTGGTCTTCCCAATCCATATCCCATGCCGGACTTCGCTGCGGTCTTTCCTTCATAAATTCCAGCCGGACAGAACTGGCGAGCAATTCTTTATTGTTCTTTTTGTCAATTATACTTGCCGCCTCGCCGCTTTTATTAATTGTCACTTTGTAAAACTCGTTCTCAATAGTCCTTTTGGAAACGGCCAATTCTGTCGCCATTTTGCAGGCCGCCTTAGAAGGGCGCACATCATAAACCGCAAAGCCGACCGGCGGCATTTTCGCTAAAAACAGAACTTTTACCGAATTGTTCACCGCGGCGGCAATCTGCGAAGGAACTTCCTTGCCATCAGGCCCGAACACCTGCACAGCCGAAACCTTTTCAACGAAACCGACCTGTGCCTCGACTACATCCTCGCGCTCAATAGCCAGCGGGTTATATACCACAATGGCCTTGCCTTTTACGCGTGTATCGAGTCCGCGGCTGACCGCCCCTGCCGAATCCGTCAGTACCGCTGCAAACCCGTTTGACGCTACAATCTCGTCGTTCCAGGCATACTCGTAGGCCTTCGGGATACTCGTACCCGGCAGTATGTCGTGGAACTGGCTGCTCAGCAATCGTATCCACGACCAATTGATCTTCTCCTGCGGATAAATTGCTCCGCCGAGCCATTGTGCGACCACAGCCGCACGTTCCGCCGAATCAGCCAGCAGTTCGTTCTTGCAGTTCCAGCGTTTCATATAAGCCTGCGAGGTTATCGCCCCGGCAGAATGCAGTGTCAACAGAAAATCGCCCTTGTAACGCGGCAGCTTCGTCTTTTGCTCTTCTGTTATATCGTTGTACATCTGGTCCGACGATGCCAGAACAACTTTGATTTTGCCGTCCGGATTGTTCAGACTTTTGACGGCATTGGCAACATCCTGCTCGCGCGGCGCACCACCCATATCGCCCACACCATAATAGCGATAATCGGCAAACACACCGTATTTTGCGCCATTTTCCTCAACGCGTTTGACCCACACATCATTAATGTCCAGCCTGGCGGGTATTTGGCTAAGATATACAGTGGGATTCAGCGCCGCAATGACTGATTGTCCATCAGGTCCCTCCCATACTCCGATATTAAACGGGATGCCGACGGCCGACCTCCATGTCAATTTTTGAGTCGAAAAACCTTTGAGGCCGCAATGCGACAAAACAGTCGGCAGAGACGCAGGGAACCCGAAACAGTCCGGCAGCATGTAATCGACGCTTTCCTTGTCGAATTCCTTTCTGAAGTAGTCATTGCCGTAAAGAATCTGACGAATCACCGATTCTGCCGATACGTTGAGCACATCACCCTCATCTACTGACGAACCGGAAACAAACCACCGCCCCTGTGCAATGTAATCTTTCAATTTCTGATATTTGTCAGGGTAATATTCCTTCATCATCGCATAGCGCGTTGAGCCGGTGAAATTGAAAGTGTAGGCCGGGTATTTCTCGAACAGCGTAAAATTGTCATCGAGCGTACTTTTGATAAAATCGTCGATTGTGGTTGTGTAATCCCACCGCCACTCGGTATCAAGATGCGCATAACCCACAACATACAGCACTTTATCCTTCGACAAATCGATTTTCGCTGCATTGGGGTCGCTTCCCGCCCATCCAGACGTAACACTCATCAACAGGATAACGACCGCTAATGCTGTTTTGTAGTTTTTCATGGTGATTACCTTTCTGGCTATACACAATAATCTGTAACCGTTCACAGGTATTTTGACATTATTGCCTTTCTTGTCATTTGTTTTTTGTTATTTTATTGGCCAGCCGCCGCTTGACTTTAGCCTTTTCCATAATCTGTAAGTGTATCCTGCTTTGTATCAAATGGCAATAATCCTGACCATTTTCCCTTGACTTACCATCTCAGAGGATTCGCTATTTGCCTGCATAAGGTTCAGAATGCTCCGCATGCTTCTTCCAATTCTCAGTGTATTTTGCCGATAATCGCCACTTCGGCTGAGGACATACACTTAAAGTATGTTTTGCATATCTTTTAGAAGCTGGAAAAACATTCTATAAAGAGATAGAATTTATTGACATGAGAGTATTGATTTATGGCGGCGGTGCTGTCGGACTAGGGCTGGCAAGGTTTGGCGGCCTGCGATGCCCCAGCGAAATCCTGAGGCTCAAATGGATAGATGTCGATTTTGAAAAGCAGCGGTTTACGGTACACGCTTCAAAGACTGAACATCACGCCGATAAGGGTATCCGCACGGTCCCTATGTTTCCGGAACTAAGGCCCCTGTTTCAGGATGCCTTTGATAAGGCCGAAGATGGGGCAGTTTATTGTATTGAGCGACATCGGAACGTGGAAATCAATCTGCGGACACAACTGTCCCGGATAATCAAACGGGCTGGTCTTGAACCGTGGCCGAAACTCTTCCAGAACTGTCGGTCAACGCGATTGTTCAAAATGACTGGCGGCAATGTTAAAGCGGTATGCAGTTGGATTGGCAATACCCCGGCGGTTGCTTTGAACCACTACGCGCAAATCACCGAAACCGACCTGCGAGAAGCAGCTAAAATGACCGTCCTGAATGAGGCCGAAAGTTCGGTTTGTAAAGAGGTGCATAATCCGGTGCACAATCCGGTGCAGAATACCGCAGAACCGAGCCGCACAGAGCCGCACGAAACACTTGAACCAATTGCTGTAGTCCTTCTGATTGCGAGAGTAAACACGAATTTGCGGGAGCTTGCGAGACGGTGCAAAATGCGGGGGATTGGGCGGTATTGGACTCGAACCAACGGCCTCCTGCATGTCGAGCAGGCGCTCTATCCAACTGAGCTAACCGCCCTTGTTTCGTTAATTATCAGTCTTTCCGCAATGAAAATCAAGGGTTTTTTGACCCTCTGATGGAACTATTGCCTCAGCACTTTCAAAATATCACTGTATTTCGGGTCAATCTGCTGCGGTTTCGTCCAGACGGCAAGCTCGAGGCTTTTTCTGCAGGGGCAATTGTCATCACAGAGAGTTTGGCCGGACTTTAAAACAGCCTTAATCAATTCTATTGCGTTAGCTGTTGCCTCATTCAAATTGCCTATGATTTCCTGCAGGAGTGTTTGAGCGTCCTTTTTTTCACTCGGCTTCTGCCAGCAGTCATAATCGCTGACAAGTGCAACGAGGGCAAAGCACATCTGTGCTTCTCTGGCGAGTTTCGCTTCCGGCATCGCGGTCATCCCGATAAGCTCGGCGCCCCATTTTCTATGCATAAGTGATTCTGCCCTTGTGGAGAACTGCGGCCCTTCCATACAGATACATACTGCTTCGGGATGTACTTTTGTCCCGACACTCTCGGCAGCACTTATAAGTGCATTTCTCAATCCGTTGCAATAAGGATGTGCAAGCTCACAGTGCACAGCGGCAATATTATCAAAAAAAGTATTCTGTCTTTTAAATGTCTTGTCGATTACCTGACTTACTATTGCAATATCCTTTGGCCTTATACTTTCTTTGAGTGAACCGACGGCACCACTTGCAATAACCGTATTTGCTCCGAGTTTTTTAAGTGCAAAGATATTTGCCGCATAAGGCACAGTTGACGGATCGAACTTATGCCCCACACCATGTCTGTTTACAAAGGCAATCTGACTGCCTGCAAATGTACCGGTCAAAACTTTCCCGCTTGGCGCTCCGAAAGGAGTATCCATCGCAACTTCGCTGACATTCTCAAGCTGCTGCTGCAATACGTCACCAAGTCCTGTCCCGCCTATCAATCCCACCAATTCTGCCATTACATCTCCCGATTATTTTTGCAATCCTGTGTTTATTGCTGATTGAAGTTTGTATTTTATATTTTCCAGTTCGGAGTGCCTTTAACCAGTTTGTTCTGGATAATCATACCGACAAAGGTTGTGAACGTCAGCACGGCAGGCAGAAACCAGTTATAGTCATTAACGAGCGACCGTACGAAATTTGTGGGTTCAGTCTGACTCTGTTCATAAAGGTGCAGAAGTGCGAGCAGTCCGACAATTATCAGTATAGCTCCGCCGAAGCTTGTAAACAGCATCACAGCGATTCTGAAGACAATAAATGAAATCATTCCGCCCGCTATGATTCCTATTATGGCACCGGCCCAGAGATACTCCTGGGGCAGTCCGCAGGCAAACCATATCCCGCTCGTAATTATTCCGCCTGCCACGGCACCGAGAATACTTACCGCCCACTTCATAAGCGGTATGGAAAGAGCAGCAAGCACAGCCAGTCCGATTATTCCGCCCCAGAGAATCGAGCCGCCTATCATCTGGCCAACCTTCATACCTGCAAAAAGTCCGAGCATACCGAAACAGACCACAGTGATTACCTTAAAGATTCGCCAGCCGTAAAGGAGGTAAACCGCTCCGAAGGATACGGCAATAAGGGCCTGCAGCCACGTCAGGGAGCTTATCTGCTCCCAGATTAAATCCATCGGCACGATGGAAGTTTGCTTGGCGGCTTCTTCGCCGGCCTGAGCGAGAATAAAAAGCGTATTCATTTTTTTCTCCGTTCTATGAGTGAGCTTGTCAAACCTATTTCTTTATCCGGCGAATCTGTCTGGCTCTGTTTCGCTGCCGGCGGCGAAAGAATAAGCTGTGCCGCCGTTCCGAAAATCACCATTGCCCCGAAAGCCGTCGCATAAAACCAAGGCCTTTCTGAAATATAACTTATGGGTTTTGACCCTTTATAAAAAAGCAGCATAATCATTCCTGTAAAAATAACTGCCGAACCAAGCGAGGAAGAAATAACTGCAATAAACAATCGCGGCATTATCAAGGCGGCAATGACAGCAATCACTGCGACCAACCCTGCCCCGGCATAACCGCCTGCCCCTGCCGAGGCGACCGCCTTTTCAGCCCTGTCGCCAAAATATCCTGCTGTTCTGGCCGTTATTTCCATCGCTGCCGGTGCAGGGATAATCACATCACTCATTTCATACTGCGGCCAAGTCGGATAAGAATATTCTGAAACAAAGTTATCTGCCTGAAATTCAAGCGTATCCGACTTATTTTCCGTAGCCGACAGGCCGCCGGCCAGAACTACCATTACAACCAAAACGCCGACAGCAGCGCCGAATATGCCGAACACAATCCTGTTGATAATTACTCCTGCAAACAAGCCGATTGCGCAAGCTGTCAGAACCACACCGGCAGGATAATTACCGATAACAAAAACGCCGGCTGCGGCGACTGCCGCTCCAACAAATGCTCCGACTACTCTTCGCCAGCGCAATCCTGCCAGCCAGATGCAGAGCCCCGCCA
>Ga0315294_10008836_pt1 | contig 11058 bp, 4 predicted proteins | sample YL17G13_40_MG_FD_203626 | JGI IMG/M metagenome (GOLD analysis project Ga0315294, IMG submission 203626) | Sediment microbial communities from Yellowstone Lake, YNP, Wyoming, USA - YL17G13_40 | ecosystem: Environmental > Aquatic > Freshwater > Lake > Sediment | place: USA: Wyoming | collected... | reverse complement strand
GTGGGTTTCACCGAAGCCCCCATCATGCGCTGTCACATCTCCGCCGGGTTACAGCCTCCCTCCCCCATTGGGGCCATCATGTTCCTCATCATCCCCGACATCATCTGAGACATGATCTTAGGGATGGCCTGCGTGGCAATAGCCACAACGAGGCCACCTCCAAGCACACCGAGAACAGCGGCGAGTATGTATCGCCTGGTTTGGGTATTGGTACACTTGGCACTGCTGCTCATCTCTTCCTCCTCTCCTGTTACGCCAGGTTCTCATAGGTTTTGTAGGCCGTGATTAGTGATGCAAGTGTACTGCGCGCAATAAGTGCACCAATAGGCTGGGGCTTCTTGCGAACCAACTTGTTCCAGCCTGTCATCAGTCCAAACAGCAACCTGAGTCTTGGTGAGAGTATGTCATAGTCTATGGGGGCAAGGCCTGTTCCTCTTGAGATGACTTCCAACATATAATCTAGGTCATCTAGTTTCTCAACGTTCTGTTCGAACAGCTGCCACCACCGTTCGTAGGTCACGACTGATTCATCCAGAATACTCTTGGCTTCGTCTCCATAAATGTAGCCATAGTGAGCAAGGCAGAGCGTATCGTAATCCACCTGTTTTAGTTTACCTATAGTGGCATAGTAGGCATCCCGATCCCAGAAGGGCAGGAAGAACGGTGGGACAAACACGTTATCACCCACCTTAACGCCAATGGCGTCACCGACAAAGATATTTCTGTTCTTCTCGTCAAGAACGGCAATGTGATCCTTGCAGTGCCCTGGAGTGTCAAGGATCCTTAGAGTGACCCCCTGCAAATCTACTATGTCGCCTTCTTCGAGCGGCGTAACACCTGTGATGTTTTCACAGCCTGGTTCGCTCCAGGATTGATCCTCAAGCAAGGGAACAGCCCTCTCGGAAGCCAAAACCTTGATCTCTTTCCCCAGCCTGGCAGCCTGTTTACGCAGAGCAGGTATAGCCTGACAGTGGTCCCAGTGGGAGTGTGTAATGATCACAGTATCAGGGAAGGCCTTTATTCCTCTGAGCGCTTTGAGCATTCGGCCGGCTCCGTCGCGAGTACCTCCATCAATCAGACACGTTTTCCCAGCCTGTATCAAGTACACGGCACCTACCCTGCTAACACCATGCAGTCCGTAGTCAATTAAGGTGGTATCCTCATTGATCTTGCCTGATCTCCTGATAGCTGTCATGTCAACCCTCCTGGATAGAACACTATTCCCGACAAAACACCCGCCCCAACCTTGACGGCGGGCGGGCTTGTGGTAGAATCTCGGCTACCAGGGCGCTTCCGCCGTCCTGGTCACTGCCTCGGGCTGGGCAAAGCCGCGAGGCTTCCTCGTTGCATTGCGCTCACAGTATAGTGCAACCTGGCGCAGAAGTCAACACTTTGCAGCGCCTCTGTCGCAAGTCAAGTGCAAACTGCCACCCCCGTTCCAGGCTCAGCGCCACCGCTTCGGCAGCAGCCACGCAGCGAGTTGCGGGCGGCGGGTTTCAGTTCTCGCTCAGCCACAGCACTGCTCGCTTGTCCCCTATGCGCTCACTGGCGCTCAATATCTCATTGCTCGCCCAAGCAGGCACCGCTGCCACAATGCTTCTCAGCGGGCGCTCGAGGGGGCCTGATGGCTCAATTCCGGCATCACCGCGTGAGGTCGTAGCGGCTCACTCTGTCCCAGCGCCCGTGTCACCCTCTCCCAGCGTCGCCAGCAAGCCGCGCACGCGCTCTGCAGTAGGGTCCTCAATTTCCTCGAAGATGCGCAGGGCCTGCTCCCACAGTTCGCGGGCACGTGCCAGGTCTCCTTGCTTCTTGGCTAGCTGCCCCAGGTTGCTCAGCCAATTCCCTTCAGTGCGGCGGTCCCCGATCTCGCGGACAATGGCCAGCGCCTGTTCAAAGTGCTCGATCGCCCGCCGCACTTCCTCCAGATTGGCGTAGACCGCGCCCAGGTTGCCCAGCCGAATTCCCTCCCCCCGTCGGTCCCCGATCTCGCGGGCAATCTCCAGCGCCTGCTCATAGTACTCGATCGCCCACCGCACCTCCCCCAGGTCGGCGTAGGCCAAGCCCAGGTTGCTCAGGTCATTCCCCTCCCCGCGCCGGTCCCCGATCTCGCGGGTAATGACCAGCACCTGCTCGTAGTACTCGATCGCCCGCCGCACTTCCCCCAGGTCGCGGTAGGCCACGCCCAGGTTACCCAGCCAGACCCCCTCCCCCCGTCGGTCCCCGATCTCATGGGCAATCGCCAGCGCCTGTTTGTAGTACTCGATCGCCCGCCGTGCATCCCCCAGATGGCGGTGGACCAGCCCGAGGCTGCCCAGCGAGGCCCCCTCCCTCCGTCGGTCCCCGATCTCGCGGGCAATCGCCAGCGCCTGCGCATAGTACTTGATCGCCCGCCGCACTTCCCTCAACCCGTGGTAGGCATCGCCCAGGTTGCCCAGCCAGGCTATTTCATTGTATCGGTCGCCGATCTCGCGGGCCACACTGAGCGCCTGCTCACCGTACTCGATCGCCCGCCGCGCCTCCCCCAGTCTGTAGTAGGCCTCGCCCAAGTTGCCCAGCCAGACCCCCTCATTGCGTCGGTGCTCGATCCCGCGGGCAATCTCCAGCGCCTGCTCATAGTACTCGATCGCCCGCCGCGCTTCCCCCAGGGCGGCGTAGGCACTGCCCAGGCTGCCCAGGTAAGCACCCTCCCCCAATCGGTCTCCCATCGCCCGCGCCGCTTCCACCGCCCAGCCCAGCAACTGCACTGCCTCTCTCGCGCGGCCCCGCAGGTCCAAGAAGCGCACGCCGCTGCTGTAGAGCCAGCGTGCCAGCGCCAGCACCCCCTCGTTCTCCCCGCTCTCCCGCGACCACTCCCCTGCCGCCATCAGGTTCCTTAACTCCGCCTCCAGCGCCCCGTAATCATCTATGTATCGTTCTGCGTACCCAACGTAGTACGCCAGATGCGCCGCCCGCAGCCTATCCCACTCCCCCGCCTCACGCGCCAGCACGCGGCTATAGTCTGCCAGCAGCGGGTGCAGTTCGTACCGTCCTCGCACCGCGCCTGGTCGCACCAGCGACAGCGCCTCCAGGTCTTCCAACCCCCGCTCTACCTTGGCTGGCTCCCCGCCAAGCACTCCCGCCATTGCCAACGGCGCAAACCCACCCTCCGCCATCACTCCCAGCCCGCGGAAGAGCCGCTGCTGCTCCTCCTTGAGCGCCTCGTAACTTAGCGCGAACGCCAGAACCACGCTGTCCTCGGGGCGTTCCGCCAGCGGCAGGCACAACTCCTTTACTAGGCTTGGCGCTCGTTCCAGCCGCACCAGGTACTCCTCCGCGCTCCAGCGCCGCCGCGCCATCAGTCGTGCCGCGATGTCAAGCGCCAGCGGCAAGAATCCCAGACGCTTCACCAGTTCACCCCGCGCCACCTGCTCGTCCTTGTCCATCGTTTCGCCTATGATAAGCGCCAGCAGGGCCTCTGCCTCCTCCTGCCTCATCTCCCCCACCGCCAGCACCCGCCCGTAACGCTCCAGTTCCGTGAACAAGCGGCGGCTGGTCACCAGCGTCACACAGCCCTGCACGCCAGGTATCAGCAGCGGGAACTCATCCGCTGCCACCCCCTCTGCATTGTCCAAGATGATCAGTGTCTCCCGCCCCCGCAAGGCAGACCTCACCAACGCAGCCAATCCTTCTGCGTCGGGTATCTGCGCAGCCTGGTCGCCGTAGCCGTAGGTGGAGGCGACGTGGCGGAGCGCCGACACCACGTCCCGTTGCCGCAGGTCTACCCACACTACACCGTCACGGAAGCGGTCGCCCCAACGGTGGGCCGCGTGCACTGCCAGCGCCGACTTGCCCACCCCAGCGGTCCCGCGCAGGCCCACCAGGCTCACCGTCTGCCCAGTTCCAGGTTTCAGTAGCCCGTCCAGTTCAGTCAGGTGCGTCTCGCGCCCTGTGAAGGTGGGCAGGTCGGGAGGGAGTTGAAACGGACGGGGAGCGGCTTTCGGGCTGGACGGATAGGCGATCCCTTCGACCTCATCCCGCGCTCTCTGCTCAGCCTGGCGTTTCCACTCGCGCAGCAACTCAAGGGTGTACCGCTGTACGTCGCTGTCTATGAGTTTGGCGCAATTCTGACACAGCCACAGCCCGTTGTCCACGGACCTGCGCTCTTCGGGCGACAGGCTGGGGTCGTAACGTGGCCCGCCCTCCGAGGCCGCCGTGATGTGGGCTGCCACACCGATGCTGACGGCCTTCGCGGGGTCCTCTTGGGGGCCACTGGTCAGCTTTCTACAGTCTGGGTTGGAGCAGCGGTAGCCCACCCTGCGAGCGAGCACTTCCTTGGTCTTGGCGTCGAAATCGTCTCTCATGGGAACACGGTCCTTGCGGATGCGGTTGGAAAGGCACACCTTCACATCGAGTCTATCATGCCTCAATAATCGTTCGGATCATACCGCCTCGGGCACCCTTCCCCCTCACCTGGTCGGTGCCGCCAGAACCAGGTCTCCTCCCCGTCGCCCCTCCGCCGCTTTCGCTTCTCCACCTGCCCGCCGCAGGTAGGGCAGGTCGCCGCTGCTGGAGCCTCTGGGCTGGCCGTCATCAGTCTACCGTCCACCATCGCTTTCCGCATAGCCCGCCACCTCGATACAGCTTCCGTCAGCTCTCGCTCAGCCACAGGGCCGGCCGCTTGTCTCCAATGGCCTCGCTGGCACTCAGGATCTCCTCGCATTGTATGGGTGAGTTCATCCCCACCTGGCTGGGTCAGTCACCTCGCCTCTAGTGCCTGCAACTGCTCTTCGGCCTGTCGCCGCAAGTTGGAATCGCTGCTCAAGTCCAGGACGTTCCTGAAGTCAGCAATGGCATGGTCGAGGTCGCCTATGGCGGCATAGGCGTTCCCACGGCTGTAGTAGGCCTCAGCGTAGTCGGGCTTGAAGGCGATAGCCTGGTCGAAGTCAGCAATGGCATGGACAAGATCGCCTCTGTCGGCATAGGCAGTTCCACGGTTGCGGTAGGCCTCAGCATCATCGGGCTGAAGGGCGATAGCCTGGTCGTAGTCAGCAATGGCGTGGGCAAGGTCGCCTTTGGCGGCATAGGCAATCCCACGGCCAGTGTAGGCCACAGCGAAGTCGGGCTTGAGGGCGATAGCCTGGTCGTAGTCAGCAATGCCGCGGTCAAGGTCGCGTTTGCGGACATAGGCGTTCCCACGGTTGTTGTAGGCCGCAGCGAAGTCAGGCTTGAGGGCGATAGCCTGGTCGTAGTCAGCAATGGCGCGGTCAAGGTCGCCTTTGGCGGCACAGGCAATCCCACGGTTGACGTAGGCCTCAACCATGTCGGGCTTGAGGGCGATAGCCTGGTCGAAGTCAGCAATGGCGCGGTCAAGGTCGCCTTTGTGGGCATAGGCAATCCCACGGTGGACATAGGCAATCCCACGGTTGACGTAGGCCTCAACCATGTCGGGCTTGAGGACGATAGCCTGGTCGAAGTCAGTAATGGCATGGTCAAGGTCGCCTTTCTGGCGATAGGCAGCCCCACGGCCAGTGTAGGCTTCAGCATCATCGGGCTGAAGGGCGATAGCCTGGTCGTAGTCAGCAATGGCGTGGGCAAGGTCGCCTTTGGCGGCATGGGCGCCCCCACGGCCATAGTAGAGCTCAACGAAGTCGGGCTTGAGGGCGATAGCCTGGTCGAAGTCAGCAATGCCGCGGTCAAGGTCGCCTTTGCGGATATAGGCGTTCCCACGGTTGTTGTAGGCCGCAGCGAAGTCGGGCTTGAGGGCGATAGCCTGGTCGTAGTCAGCAATGGCGCGGTCAAGATCGCCTTTGCCGGCATAGGCGCCCCCACGGTTGTTGTAGGCCACAGCGAAGTCAGGCTTGAGGGCGATAGCCTGGTCGTAGTCAGCAATGGCATGGTCAAGGTCGCCTTTGTCGGCATAGGCAATCCCACGGCCAGTGTAGGCCTCAACCATGTCGGGCTTGAGGGCGATAGCCTGGTCGTAGTCCGCAATGGCGCGGTCAAGGTCGCCTTTGCGGATATAGGCGTTCCCACGGTTGTCGTAGGCCGCAGCGAAGTCGGGCTTGAGGGCGATAGCCTGGTCGTAGTCCGCAATGGCGCGGTCAAGGTCGCCTTTGTCGGCATAGGCAATCCCACGGCCAGTGTAGGCCTCAACCATGTCGGGCTTCAGGGCGATAGCCTGGTCGAAGTCAGCAATGGCATGGTCAAGGTCGCCTTTGTCGGCATAGGCGATCCCACGGCCATAGTAGAGCTCAACGTAGTCGGGCTTGAGGGCGATAGCCTGGTCGTAATCCGCAATGGCGTGGTCCAGATCACCTTTGCCGGCATAGGCGTTCCCACGGTTGTTGTAGGCCGCAGCGAAGTCGGGCTTGAGGGCGATAGCCTGGTCGTAGTCAGTAATGGCGTGGTCAAGATCGCCTTTGCCGGCATAGGCGTTCCCACGGTTGTAGTAGGCATTAGCGTGGTCGGGCTCAAGGGCGATTGCCAGGCCGTAGTCAGCAATGGCGTGGTCCAGATCGCCTTTGTCGGCATAGGCAACCCCACGGTCTTTGTAGGCCATAGCGAAGTCGGGCTTGAGGGCGATAGCCTGGTCGAAGTCAGCAATGGCGTGGTCCAGATCGCCTTTGTCGGCATAGGCAGCCCCACGGCCGTGGTAGGCCTCAGCGTGGTCGGGCTCGAGGGCAATAGCCTGGTCGTAGTCAGCAATGGCGTGGGCAAGGTCGCCTTTGCCGGCATAGGCGTTCCCACGGCCATAGTAGAGCTCAGCGAAGTCGGGCTTGAGGGCGATAGCCTGGTCGTAGTCCGCAATGGCGTGGTCAAGATCGCCTTTTTTGGCATAGGCAAGCCCGTGGTTGTAGTAGGCCACAGCAGCGAAGTCGGGCTTGAGGGCGATAGCTCGGTCGAAGTCCACAATGGCGTGGTCAAGATCGCCTTTGTTGGCATAGGCACCCCCACGGTTGTTGTAGGCTCTATCGTAGTCGGGCTCGAGGGCGATAGCCTGATCGTAGTCAGCAATGGCGTGATCAAGGTCGCCTTTGTCGGCATAGACGCACCCACGGTTGTTGTAGGCAGCAGCGAAGTCGGGCTCAAGGGCGACGGCCTGATCGAAGTCAGCAATGGCATGGTCATGATCGCCTTGGTAGGCATAGGCGTCCCCACGGAAGAAATAGACCACGCTTTGGTCTAGGGCCGACACGCGCCCTTCAGTCTGCCGCAGTGCGCTGCTGAAGCAGGCGATAGCACCCTCCCAGTCATCAGCCGTGTAGCGGGCCATGCCCACGACGAAAAGGCTCAGATAGGCCATCTCTGCCGAGAGGCGAGTTTGCAGAGTGAAGCCCTCCAGATCGGCTAAAGCCGCTATCCGCACCAGCCCCCTTGTTTCTGGTCCCAATGTAGGCAGGTACCTGGGCGGGCGTAGCACCTCGAAGTGTACGCTCAGCGGCACAGCCTGCCCGGGCAACCCATACCAGCCCCAAATGACTATATCTGCCTTGTGTTTCTCCCCCTCGGCGCGAGCGACGGCACTCCCTTCAGCTTCCGTGATGACCAACCTCAGGGGCCGAATCTCTATGTCATCATAGGGCTCCACTGCAACCCCCAGGCGCGTCAGCACTGTCTCGGTGACGCGGTACTTCTCAGGTTCTGGTCCATCGAAGTCAGCCAGAAGTATGATGACTTGGCTAGGAGGCTGTGTGGGCTTCCGGTGTCGGCGACTACCCCCTACCAATCGTGGGATATGTTTGAAAGCCAGGTAGACACAGCCTCCGCAGACAATGCCTGCTACGATAAGGACAACAGCCCATACTGTGCCAATGCTAGCACGCAGCCCTCCTACGATGGCAAGTACGGCGGCTACAACCAGGCCGCCAATGATTTCAGGCAACGCCTCGCGCAGAATCTCCCGTAGCTTTTTCACTACCCGTTCTCACTCAGTCAAATGGTCAACCAGAATACCACGATGGCCACGTATATCACTCGCCCCCGCCCCCTCATCCTCAACCCTCTCCCTCTCCACCAATCTCTCCCCCTTCCCCCGCGCAGTCGCCACTGCCACAATGCTCCGCAGCCGCCGCCTGTAGGCCGCTAGGAGCAGACGCGACAGCGGGGGATCGAAGGGGTCTGGTGGCTCAAGTTCGGCATCACCGCGTGAGGTCGTAGCGGCTCACTCTGCCCCAACGCCCGTGCCGCTCTCTTCCAGCGCCGCCAGCCAGCCGCGCACCCGCTCTGCGTTGGGGTCCTCAATGGCCTCGAAGATGCGCAGGGCCTGCTCGCACAGTTCGCGCGCACGTACCAGGTCCCCCAAGTTCTCGTAGGCCAAGCCCAGGTTGCCTAGAGAGTATCCCTCCCCCCGCCGGTCCCCGGTCTCGCGGGCAATCGCCAGCGCCTGTTCGTAGTACTCGATCGCCCGCCGCATTGCCCCCAGCCTGTGATAGGCACTGCCCAGGTTGCCCAGATGATTCCCCTCGCCCCGTCGGTCCTTGATCTCGCGGGCAATGACCAGCGCCTGTTCGTAGTACTCGATCGCCCGCCGCACTTCCCCCAGGCTGCAGTAGGCACTGCCCAGGTTGCCCAGCCGGACTCCTTCATTACCTCGGTCCCCAATCTCACGGGCAATGACCAGCGCCTGTTCGTAGTACTCGATCGCCCGCCGCACTTCCCCCAGCCTGTGGTAGGCACCGCCCAGGTTGCCCAGCCAGAGCCCCTCATTCTGTCGGTCCCTGATCTCGCGGGCAATCCCGAGCGCCTGTTCGTAGTACTTCATCGCCCGCCGCACTTCCCCCAGGTTGGCATAGGCCAAGCCCAGGCTGCCCAGGTGTGCACCCTCCCCCCGCCGGTCCCCGATCTCGCGCCAAATCCCCAGCGCCTGTTCGTAGTACTCGATCGCCCGCCGCACTTCCCCCAGCCTGTGGTAGGCACTGCCCAGGTTGCCCAGGTGGGCGCCCTCCCCTCGTCGGTTCCCGATCTCGCGGGCAATCCCCAGCGCCTGGTCGTGGTACTCGATCGCCCGCCGCACTTCCCCCAGGGCGGCGTAGGCCACGCCCAGGCCGCTTAGCCAATTCCCCTCACTGCGTCGGCCCCCGATCCCGCGGGCAATGACTAGCGCCTGTTCGTAGTACTCCATCGCCTGCTGCACTTCCCCCAGTCTGTAGTAGGCACTGCCCAGGTTGCCCAGCCAGACTCCTTCATTACCTCGGTCCCCCACCGCCCGCGCTGCCTCGACCGCCCAGCCCAGCAACCGCACAGCTTCACGGGCATGGCCCTGCAGGTCCAGAAACTCGCCACCACGATAGAGCCATTGTGCCAGCGCCTGTACTCCCTCGTTCTCTCCGTTCTCCCGTGACCACTCCCCCCCCGCCATCAGGTTCGCCAGTTCCGCCTCTAGCGCCCCGTGGTCGTCCGTGTACTGCTCCGCGTATGCCACGTAATACTTCAGGTGTGCCCCCCGCAGTCCCTCCCACTCCCCCGCCTCACGCGCCAGTGTTCGGCTGTAGTCTGCCAAGAGCGGGTGTAGATCATACTTCCCCCGCACCACACTTGGCCGCGCCAGCGACAGCGCCTCCAGGTCCTTCAACCTTCGCTCTACTTTGCCCTGCTCCTCATCCAGTACCCCCGCCACTGCCAACGGCGCAAACCCACCCTCCGCCATCACTCCCAGCGCGCGGAAGAGCCGCTGCTGATCCTCCTTCAGCGCCTCGTAACTCAGCGCGAAGGCCACTGCCACGCTGTCCTCGGGCCGCTCCGCCAGCGGTAGGCATAACTCCGCCACCAGGCTGGCGGCACCCTCCAGGCGGTCCAGGTACTCCGCACCGCTCCACTTCTGCTCCACTATGAGCCGCGCGGCGATGTCCAGCGCCAGGGGTAGACCTCCCAGACGTTTCGCCAGTTCACCCCGTGCCGCCTGCTCGTCCTCGTCCGTCGTTTGGCCTATGATACGCGCCAGTAGCGTCTCCGCCTCCTCTTGCTCCATCTCTCCCACCGCCAGCACCCGCCCGTAGCGTTTCAGTTCGGTGAACGAACGCCGACTCGTCACCAGCGTCACACAGCCCTTTACACCAGGCAGCAACAGCGGGAACTCCTCTGCCGCCACACGCTCTGCGTTGTCCAGGATGATCAGCGCCTCCCGCCCGCGCAAGGCAGACCTCACTAGCGCAGCCAGCCCCTCCGCATCGGGTATCTGTGCCGCCTGGTCGCCATAGCCGTAGGTAGAGGCGACGTGACGGAGCGCCGACGTGACATGCCGTTGCCGCAGGTCTACCCACACCACCCCGTCGCGGAAGCGGTCGCCCCAACGATGGGCCGCGTGCACTGCCAGCACCGACTTGCCCACCCCAGCGGTCCCGCGCAGGCCCACCAGGCTCACCGCCTGCCCGGTCCCAGGTTGCAGCAGCGGATCCAGCTCAGTCAGGTACGTCTCGCGCCCTGTGAACGTGGGCAGGTCGAGAGGGAGTTGGAAGGGGCGGGGAGCCGCTTTGGGGCTGGACGGGTAGACGATCCCTACAACCTCATCCAGTGCTCTCTGTTCAGCCTGGCGTTTCCACTCGTGCAGCAACTCAGGGGTGTACCGCTGTACGTCGCTGTCTATCAGTTTGGCGCAGTTCTGACACAGCCATAGGCCGTTGTTCACAGACCTGCGCTCTTCGGGCGACAGGCTGCCGCCGTAACGTGGCCCGCCCTCCGAGGCCGCCGTGATGTGGGCTGCCACACCGATGCTGACAGCCTTCGCGGGGTCCTCCTGTGGGCCGCTGGTTGTTCTTGCACAGTCTGGGTTGGAGCAGCGGTAGCCCACCCTGCGAGCGAGCATTTCCTTGGCCTTGGCGTCGAAATCGTCTCTCATGGGAACACGGTCCTTGCGGGTGCGGTTGGAAAGCCACACAAAGAAAACGGCCCGCCACACCTTGACGGCGGGTGGGCTCTGTGCTAGAGCCTCTGGCACCAGGGCGGCCCCCACCGCTTTGGTCATCGTCTCGGACTGGGTAGAGTCGCGAGACGATTTTTGTTGCATTGTGATGGTAGCATAGTGCAGTCTCGGGCAGAAGTCAAACAGTTGTGCGCCCTGGGCTATGATGCAGTTAGCGAAGG
>Ga0315294_10008835_pt1 | contig 11060 bp, 5 predicted proteins | sample YL17G13_40_MG_FD_203626 | JGI IMG/M metagenome (GOLD analysis project Ga0315294, IMG submission 203626) | Sediment microbial communities from Yellowstone Lake, YNP, Wyoming, USA - YL17G13_40 | ecosystem: Environmental > Aquatic > Freshwater > Lake > Sediment | place: USA: Wyoming | collected... | reverse complement strand
CGGTCGCTGCAGAAGAACTCCTCGAGGTTCAGGTTGCGGTTCCATGATTGCATGCTCACGGCACGGCGGCCCTGCATGTCCTCCACCACAAGGGTCAGCCCGAGCTGCTGGCAGTTCGAGAGCACGAGCTGCTGCTCGAAGGACTTGGCTCCGCCCGGCAGCCAGCGGCGGAACACGCCTCTGTCCCCATCGTGGACGGTCACGGACTTCAGCCCGGCATCGGAAGCCACGCGGAGCTGGAGGCGGAACTCCCACAGGTCCGGTCTCCACCACAGGCCGTTCGGCCCCACCAGGCGGTTCGGCGCTTCCCAGACAAGTATGGAGGGCCCGTTGGTGATGTACTGGGACATCATGCCGTGGAACGACCATGCGCCGTGGTGCCACTTGCCGCACAGGTCCTGGACGCCGCGCGTCCAGACCACGCGCCAGCCCTCCTTGGCGCGCCTGGCCACCTGGTCGGGGCTGTTCATGATTTCGAAGGCGAGCACGGCGTGACATCCGCCGATGCTCTGGAAGTACAGGTATTCGTTCAGCGCGTCGTCAATCGGTTTCCCGTCCTCGAACGAGTAGACGGGGAACGAGTTGTAGAGCTTGTAGTCGGCGAAGTGGACGTAGTTCTCCTTATGCCGCCAGAAGCCGCTGATGTAGTGCTGCTCCATGTACTCGTTGACGTAGTCGAAGTACGCCCGAGAACGCATCTCCTGGATGGTCGCCAGACGCTTGTCGGGCAGGAGCATTTCCGGCTTCGGGAACTTCACGTTGTCCGCGAACCCGTAGAGGTGGTCGCCTTGCGCGTCCTCATAGGTCAGCCCGGGCACGGCGGAGAAGTTGGCGTCGGACGCCGCGGCGCACTCCTTCACCAGCTTGTCCCACGCTGCCTGGTCCATGTGCAGGCTGTCTTCAAGGAAGACGATGAACTGAAGCCCGGCCTCCTTGGCGGCCTTCACGTAGTCGGCGACGGTTCCTTTGCCCGTGGACAGCGCGGTGCGCGCGCCGATGAGCCCCGTCACCTGCGGCTGGTTGTTCATCGCTTCCAGGGCCTTCCAGGGCATGACGCCCGGAATCTCCCAGGGCGTGTTGGGCGGGTTGAGGATGTTGTCGGGTGTGCCCGTGCCGCCGATGCCGGCCGCCAGAGACGGCTCGCCGAGCCAGCGGAATGCGTTCGCGAACACGCGCAGCCAGTCGCTGGGTTTGCCGCCGGCGCCGGCTGTCAGCATAGCCTCGGCCGTAGGGCAGTTGGAGGGCGGCGTGAAAATCCAGTAGTTGCGCACTGCCATCACCGCGATGCGCCCCTTCCCGACCTCCCGCACGGCCATCAGCACGGGGGCGCCAGTTGGCGCCTTCTCTCTGGGCTTCCAGGGCTGGAGGTATTCGTCGTGCCTGGTGCAGGTCGTGGAGACCATGGAATCCGCACCGCGCACGACGACCTTCCACTCGGCCCCCACGTCGAACGACATGGGCGGGTCGCAGCCCCCGGTGCTGGGCCACATCAGCGTGAGCACGCCGCGCACAGGCGCTCGCAGGTCGGCCCGTTGGCCGGAGAGGCCGGCGTTGAACGGCGGGGCGACCTTGTCGGACCACGACAGGGTGCAGCCCATGACGTCGCGCACGACGTTGTCCTTGTTGGTGTCCTGCAGCACTTCCCAGCGTGGCCTCGCGCCCTTTGCGGCCAGCCACTCGTTGGTCTGCGTGAAGTCGGCCATGACGCGGGATGGCTCCGGGCAGCAGACCAGGACGCCGCCTCCCCTGGCCATGAAGGCGTCGAGCGCCTTTCTGTCAGCCTCGTTGACCGATCCCACGACTGCGACGTTGTACCTGCCTGATTCGAGTTTCGCTGCAAGCTCTCCGCCGCCGCAGGCGTCAACGTCAATGCCCATCTCTACCAGTGGCCTGGTGACGTACCCGTTGTGCACGCCGCCATAGAAGAGCACCGTCGGCCTGGGCTCTGCACAGCCGCAGGGCAGGCAGAGGCCCGCCAGCAGGATGAGGGACATGATGGGGGTTCTGGACGTCATGGCTTGCGCTCCTCAGCGGGAAGACGAACGTGACTTGGGGCTACGGCCCCTTTTCCCTTTGGCTCCGCGCTTGTCACTCAGCTTCTGCAGCGCGGCAACGAAGTTGTCGAGGCCGAAGACGAGCCCGAATGCAAGCGACACGCGCCAGAGCGCAAGCTGCTTGCACAACTCCCGGCGCGCGGTCTCCTTGTTCTCCACGGCGGTCGTGCATTCGCGGATTGTGGAGCACAGGTATCCCAGGCGGCTCATCTCCATCATGCCGCCCGGCGACATCAGGATGCACCAGTTGATGGCGAAGCCGACGTAGACGAGATGTGAGACGCCGTGCTCGCGGCAGATGGCGTTGAGCTGGTGCGCGTTCTCCGCGATTGGCTCCGTGTCCAGGGGGCGCGCCTCCGGCGGGAAGCTCACGGCGTTATGGGCGACGTCTATGTCCTTGAGGTTGTGCTCGCCCGGGAAGCCATGCTTGATTCTGAGTTTGTTCAGCGCTGCGACGGCCGGGTCCCGGGGAGCGCCCGGAGAGGCCTGGGGCGCCGGCCCCGCGAGCTTGACTGTCCTCTTGTAGCCGGGGAAATCGCGGAAGTAGCTCTTGCCGCCGACGACATGGAAGAGGGGCATCCGAGCCTTGCGCACGGCGGAGAGCAGCCGGGGATAGGCGGTCCCCATAATCCTGTCCGCCCGCCCGAGGTACTCCACTGCGTGGAACAGCCCCATGATCTTCTCCGGCGGGTCGAACGACCACGTGTGCATGCTCACCAGCGCCGTGCGTTCGAGGGGAAGCTCCACCGGGATGGTCTTCCACCCGCCGTAGGCCTCGCCGGGGACATCAAGGCTTATGTCCGCGTCGAACTGTTGGTAGATTTCGGCCTGCAACCGGATCGCTCTCTGTTTCTTGCCCACGGCTTATGTTCCTCCTTGTTCCCGTTGCATGTGGGTTTAGGGCATTTGTGTGTGTCTGTCAAGTTGTAGGGGCAGGTTCCGAACCTGCCCCTGCTTCATCCGTGTAGCAGGCACGCGTGCTGCGCGTGCAGTTCCATCCACGGCGACATGGTGCTACATTGGCGCGACATGACCTCTCAAGGTGGGCCTTTGCCCCGCTCCTGCCAGGCAAGGAGTAATGATGGGGAAAGCGCTGTGGCCGCACAGGGACTGGTTCGACGAGTGGCAGAAACGGACCGGCGAGCAGCCGCCGGATTACGATTCGTTGAGGAGTTCCCCCGACCTGCCGCCGCTCCTGGAGTCCGTTGATGGGCGGCAGGCGCGAACGCCGAGTGACTGGCGCGCGCGCTGCGCCGAAATCAGGTCGCTGCTGGAACACTACTTCTGGGGCCGGCTGCCGAGGACCCCGCCGGTTCTGACGAAGGCGGAAGTGCTTGCCGAGGAGCGCGAGCGCGGCGTCATCCGGCGGCAAGTGGAGCTTTCGTTCGCCACTGAGCCGCCTGTCGCCATCACGATCGAGACGATGACGCCGGAGGGGCGTGGGCCGTTCCCGGTGTTCCTCACGCAGACGACGCACCGGGTGTGGGCCGTGATGGGCGTGTCGCGTGGATACCTCTGTTGTGTGTACCCGGCTGCGGACGATGACGACCAGTCGGCGAAGTTCACCGAGGTGTACCCGGAGTGCGACTGGACCACGATCCCGCGCCGCGCGTGGCTCGCGGGCCGCGCGCTGGATCACCTGTTCACGCTTGACGAGGTTGACCGTGAGCGGGTGGCCATCACGGGGCACTCGCGCAACGGCAAACAGTCGCTGATTGCCGCAGCCATTGACGAGCGCATCACGGCGGTGGTGTCGAGCAGCTCGGGGGCGGCTGGGGCTTCGCCGTACCGCTTCACCTCCGAGCGTGAGTTCCTTGAGAGCGTCGAGTGCACGACGTGGATGTGCCCGGACTGGTTCCATCCGCGGCTGCGCTTCTTCACGGGCCGCGAGCACAGGCTGCCCGTTGACACGCACAGCTATCTGGCGCTCATCGCGCCGCGCCATTGTCTGCTCTCGACGGCGCTGAACGACGGCTGCGAGTCTACGTTCGCGGTGGAGCAGGCCTACCTTGCTGCACGCGAGGTGTACCGGTTCCTGGGGCGGCCCGAGGCATCGCGCATCAGGTGGCGGGCCGGCGGACATGAAACCTGCGCCGAGGACGTTCAGAGCTACTTCGATTGGTTCGACCTGGCCTTCGAGCGGGGCAGAGTGGAGTTCCCCGAGAGGCTAATGCACCACTTCGATTGGGAGGCGTGGCGCGCAAAGACGGGAGAGATGCCGAAGCTGCCGCGCCCGGCGCGGCCTCCGGCAGACCGTGAGGCCGTGCTCAGTCGCATCCGGTGGGCGCTCGGCGAGGAGCCGCCGACCGGCGTTGAGTGGGGCGGCGCCTACGGCCACGAGACAGACCACGATGCCCTCATGATGGCGCGGCTGGACGTGCCGGAGGGCGTGGTGCGGCTGCCGGTCCAGTTCTCCGACTATGTTGCGGGCGACCTGTACTACCCGCGGGGCGCCGCGAAGCCGCTCACGACCGTCATCTGGCTGCATCCGTACTCGTATCCCACGGGCTATCGCGGCGCGTACGTGGTCGAGCACGACACGTGGAAGCCGTATCGCATCTTCATCGAGCTGGCGCAGAAGGGATACGCGTGCTTTGCCTTCGACCAGCTCGGTTTCGGGCGACGCATCATGGAAGGCGCGGAGTTCTACGGGCGCTATCCCCGGTGGTCGAAGCTCGGCAAGATGGTGCGCGACGTGCGCGGAGCGGTGGACTTTCTGCGCGGGGGCGAGGGACGTGCCGGTTTTCAGTTGAAGCGCGACTTTCAGGCGCAGCTTCCCCAACTCGACGGCGAGCGGATGTTCTGCCTCGGCTACTCGCTCGGCGGGATGGTGGCGCTCTACGCGGCGGCGCTTGACGAACGTATCGCGGGCGCGGCCTCGTTCTGCGGCTTCACGCCCATGCGCACGGACACTGACGACAAGCCCACGGGCGGGCTGCGGCGGCTCTGGGAGTGGTACGGGCTTCAGCCGCGCCTGGGGCTTTTCAACGGGCGCGAGTCTGAGCTTCCCTGCGATTTCGAGGACGTGATAGGGCTGATTGCGCCGCGTCCCTGCCTGATTGTCTCGCCGCTGCACGACCGCGACGCGGACGCGGACGATGTGGGCGCATGCGTCGAGCGGGCGCGTCCGGCCTGGCGCAGTGCAAGCGCAGGGCGCGCCCTGACGCACCTGGCGCCCGACGATTACAGCCGCTTTCAGCCCGACCAGTACCGCGTCTTCCTGGACTGGCTCGGCGGCGTGCGCTGACCGCACAGTGGGCGGTTTGACAGCCCTCGGGGAGGGCGATATTCTTGAGGTCGTGGCGTGCGACAGCAGGGCCGGTGTCCCTCCGAAGTGACCCGCCTGTCGGCATTCGGCTTTCCTCTCAAGCAAAGGACAGCCCATGAGCAACGAGACGCTTGACGCCGACGTTCAGGCAATCGAGCGGTGCAAGGAGGCCCACGACCGCATCCTGTCGGAAGTGGGCAAGGTCATCATCGGACAGCGGAACGTCATTGACGACGTTCTCATCACGCTCTTCTGCGATGCCCACATACTGCTGGTCGGCGTGCCGGGCCTGGCCAAGACGCTTCTCATCTCAACCCTGGCGCAGGTGTTGAGGCTGAACTTCAAGCGCGTCCAGTTCACGCCCGACCTGCTGCCGGGCGACATCACCGGCACGGAGGTGGTGGACCATGACCCGGCCACGGGCCGGCGCGATTTCCGCTTCGTGCCCGGCCCGGTCTTCACGAACCTGCTTCTGGCCGATGAGATAAACCGCACCCCGCCCAAGACACAGTCGGCGCTCCTTCAGGCCATGCAGGAGCGGGAGGTCACGAGCGGCCGCCGCACGATGCCGCTGGAGAGGCCCTTCCTGGTGATGGCCACGCAGAACCCGCTCGAACTCGAGGGCACCTATCCGCTGCCCGAAGCCCAGCTCGACCGCTTCATGTTCAACACGTTCGTGGACTATCCGAGCCATGAGGAGCTGGAGGAGATCGTCATCTCGACGACGGGCGAGACGCTGCCCAAGGCGTCGGCGGCGATGGACAAGGACGAAATACTGAACGTGCAGCGCATAGTGCGGCGCGTGCCGATAGCGCGCCCGGTGGTCACATACGCCTGCCGGCTGTCGGCGGCCACGAGGCCCAAGGACCCGAGCGCGCCGGAGTTCATCCGGCAGTACCTGAACTGGGGGGCCGGGCCGCGCGCCGCGCAGTTCCTCGCTCTCGGGGCCAAGGCGCGCGCTGTTCTCTACGGCAACACCCACGCATCCATTGAGGACGTGCAGGCCGTCGCCCTGAGCGTGCTGCGACACCGCGTCTCGCTCAACTTCAATGCGCTGGCGGAGGGCCTGGACAACGTCGAGATAGTCCGCAGGCTCACAGCCGCCGTCCCGGTGCATCAGTAGGTCGCCAGCATGGCCACGACCCAGACCGGCCTCAGCATAGACCCGCACTTGCTCCAGAGCTTAAGGGGCATAGAACTCAAGAGCAGGCTGCTCGTGCGCGGCCTCTACTCGAACCGCCACCGCACGAAGGAATTCGGCCACTCCACCGAGTTCATTGAGCACCGCGACTACCGCCCCGGTGACGACGTTCGCAGCATTGACTGGCGCCTGTACGCGCGCACTGACCGGGTGTTCGTCAAGCGCCATGAGATGGAATCGAACATGCGCGTCCACTTCCTGCTCGACACGAGCGATTCGATGCGCGTGCCGCCGCCGCCCGGCCTGCCGGGCAAGCTGGAGCTCGCCAGCGTCATCGTCGGCGCCGTGGCTACCATGGTCGCGATGCAGCAGGATGCCGCCGGCCTGTTCTGCCTCGGCGACCGCATTGAGGAACGCATCCCGGCCAGGCAAGGCGCGGGCCACCTTGCTCAGATTTACCAGCACCTCCAGGACCCCAAGGGAAGCGGCGGCGGGAACTTCGGCGAACTTGTTGCGCATGCCACGCGCTCGATGCGGCGGCGGGCCGTGGCCTTCGTCGTCACCGACGCACTTGATGACTGGGACGTGCTGTTCGACGCTCTCAGAGGGCTTTGCGTTCGCGAGCACGACGTGACCCTGTTTCAGGTCATGGACCGGGATGAGCTTGAGTTCCCTTACGACAGGATGACGGAGTTCCGTCACCCTGAGTCGAGTTCGCGCGTGGTAGGCGACCCCATGGTGCTCCGTGACGGGTACATGAATCGGCTCGGGGCGTTCCTTCAGCGTGTCGAGTCCGACTGCAAGAGGTGGAGGGTTGATTACGTCCGGCTGCACAATGCCGATGACCTCGTGCGATGCCTGCGCTCGCATTTTCTGAGGCGGCTGCTGGCCGGCAAGCGGGGGCGGGCGCGCTGAGCGCTCCGTGCTCTTCATCTGCGATGTGGTGAAAGGTGATGCTGAACCCCCTGATGCTCCTGGGTCTGCTGGCGCTGGGCATCCCCATCGTCATTCACCTCATCCAGCGTCAGAAGCTCCAGCCGAGGCTGCTTGCGACGCTCAGGTTCCTTGAGGAGACCGACGTTGCCAACGCCTTTGCCCCGGTGCCGCGGGACCTGCTGCAGCTGGCGCTGCGTCTCCTGCTGCTCACGGTCTTCGTGCTCCTGATGGTGCGGCTGACCGCCCCCGGTTCCCGACTCGGCGCGCGCACCATGACCGTCATCCTCGACGGTTCCATGAGCATGCAGGCCGCTGCCGGCCCACAGCCGGCCGCCGCGCCGGGCCGCCCGCCGGTGTCCCTCTTCGACCAGCACAAGGCGTGGATACGGGACCTGGCCGAGAGCATGGGGCCTGACGATGAGATGTCCCTGACGCTTGTGGCCGACGAGGTGCAGCGGGAGACGGGCTTCCTGCGCGACAAGGAGGAGCTGAAGAGCATCCTCAGCGGCCTTGAGATGACCGACGAGGGAGGTCGCGCAATTCTGCCCGCCGTCGAACGGGCCTTGGCGACCTCGGCCTCGGTCCGCCGCGGCGAGGCCACCAACACCTGTGTCCTGATCTTCTCTGACCACCAGCTGGTGAACTACGTGGCGGGTGTGGCCGGGCAGTCGCCGCCGTGGCAGGCCCAGGCTTCCTCGGCGCAGGCTGAGCGCATCCGCGCCCTGCTCGCCCGGGGGCGTGTCAAGCTCTTCCTCGTCGGGCAGCCTGCAGGGAAGCCGGCGAACATTGCGGTGCAGGACGGCCGTTTCACCCCGCAGAGGGCCTACGTCGGCTCCAGCGCAAAGGTCACGGCCCAGGTGCGCAACTGGTCAGAGGAGAAGCAGGACGTCACGGTCGGCTTTGCCCAGGGAGCGAACGCCGGCGAGTCGAGGCCGCTGTCTCTGGATGCAGGGGAGACCGCGGGCATAGACCTGGCGCATTTCTTCGAGTCGTCCAATGACAGCGCCTGCCGGGTGGTTCTGGGCGACCCGGGCGCCGCTGCTGCGCCGGAAGGCTCCGCGGGGTTACCCACCGCGCGCGATGCGCTCGCTGTGGACAACATCTTCCATGTGCCCATGCGCATGCGCGAGCGGCGGCAAGTGCTGCTGGTCGCGCCGCCCGCCGCGGCGACGGAGGGCGCCACGCGCGCCAGTGCCGCCGGCCCCGACCTGCTCGGCTACGCCCTCAACCCGGGCGAGGCGCTGGGACTCGGCACCGGCACGAACGTCTCCGTCAAACGCATCACGCCGAACCTGATTGAGCGCGTTCCGCTGCCTCTCTATTCGGCAGTGGTACTCTATGCCGTCTCCGAACTTCCTGAGAGGTCCATCAAGGACCTGGTGGCCTACGTCAAGGGCGGGGGGGGCCTTTACCTGATTGTTGATCGCGCAGTGGCACGGGAGAGGTTCAACGAGACGTTCGCGCCGCTGCTCGCGGGATTCCGGCTGGGCGGGTGGAAGGAGTCGCCGGAACCGCTTGCGATTGACACCAATGAGGCCGCGCTGACTGACCCCATGCTCCTGCCGCTCGTGCGCCAGGAATGGGGAGAGACGCAGGACCTGCGCTTCTCCGCTTACTTTGTTCCGCAGAGCCATGGGGAGGCGCGATGCGCCCTTCGTGCGAGCGCGCGGGGGCTGTCGGAGGGCTCCGCCGCGCCCGCAGGTCGGGCCGAAACCGTGCCGAGCGCCGACTGGCTGATGGCAACCGTCCGCATGGAGCGCGGCTGCGTGTGCGTGCAATTGTTCAGTTGCGATCTTGCGGACACGACCATGCCGCGCAGCGCGCTCTTTGTGCCCATGGTGCAGGAGGTGCTTGCGAACCTGGCCCCAGAGCCGTCAGAGTTCGCCACTGACGCCATCCGCGTCGGGGAGACGGTCCGCATGGATGTGCCGGAGCTGCGCGGCGCCACGGGCGCCGTAGACCTGAAGGGGCCGACCGAACGCCGCTTTGATCTGCTGCCAGGGGAGCCGGGAGTGGTGGAGGTGTCTGGCATCTCGCGCGCCGGCAGCTACGCGCTGAGCCATCCCGAGAAAGAGGGCATGAGGCCCCGCTGGCTCGCAGTCAATCCTGTGCCGAGCGAGTCCGATTTGACTCGGCTGAGTGATGAGGAGATTGTGCGCGCGTTCGGCCGGGTCGGCGTCGAACGCCTGTCATACGAGGCCATAGGCTCGCGGTTCACGCATCGGCAAGAGGTCCTTCCTGTGGCCTTGGCGCTGCTCTTGGCCGCTTTCGTGGTGGAGGCGGCCGTGGGAGCCTGGCAGTCCGTCAGGAAAGGAGCGGCGAGACGATGAACTTCCTCCTGCGGATGCTGGGCCTTGACAGCGGCAGCCGGGTGGATTCGGTCACCGGCTGGCACTGGGAGGCGGCTGCGCCGGTGGCCCGCGGCCTGCTCTACGTGATTGTGGCGGCAGGGCTGATGCTGGCGGTCCTCAATTTCCTGCCGCGCATCAAGATGCGCGCGAGCACGCGTGTGGCCACTTTCCTTCTCCGCCTCTCGCTGGTCGGGCTTGTGCTCGTGCTGCTCCAGAGGATAGAGGCGTCGCTTCAGGTCAAGCTCCGAGAGCCGCAGCGGTGGCTGGTGGTGGTTGATGATTCCGCGAGCATGGCAACGGCCGACGTGGGCGGCCGCAGCCGGTATGCCGCCGCCAGGGCGGACGTTGAGGCGCTGCGCGCGGGCGCCGGCCGGGACGTCGAGGTGGACGTGGAGAGCCTTAGCGGCGCCGCGCTCGGCGAGCAGCCCGGCAAGGGGCCGACTGTGTTCCGCAGCGCCCTGAGCCGCAGCGCGCTCACCACGGGCGGCGCCAGTGGGCGCTCCTTCGACGGCGCCAGTGGGCGCTCGTTCGACGGCGCCGGTGGGCGCTCGTCCTTCGGTGCCAGCAAGCTCATCTTCCTCACCGACGGGCGCGACACGGAAGGACGGGACCTATCGGCGCTCGGACGGGACCTGAAGGCGAGAGGACTGGACGTGATCGTCTGCCTTTACGGCTCGCAGGCTGCGCCGAAGGATTCGGCCGTTTTCGCCGAGCCTGAGCAGTCCGTCGTCCGGCTGGGCGAGGAGCTTGTCATCCGCTGCACCGTGGCCGGCGCTGCCGGGCGTGGCGCGGACGTCGTCACGCTCAAGGAGAACGGCAAGCCCGTCAAGGAGGTGAGCGTGCCGGCGGAGTCAGCCGCGCGCGGGTTCACCATCACTCACAAGCCTGCCAGGGCGGGCCGATACCGCTACGCCGTCGCGCTGCCGGGCGCCGACACGCTCGAGATGAACAACTCCTACGAGTTCCTGGTCGAGGTGGTCGAGGAGAAGATCAAGGTGCTCATCATTGAGGGATTCCCGCGCTACGAGTTCAAGCTGATGAAGGCCGCGCTCGAGGTTGACCCGCTGGTGGAGCTTTGCTCCGTTGTCCACATCCCCGGCGGGGGCGTCTACGTTCAGGGCAAAGCGCAGCACTCCAACCCGGAGCAGGGTCTCATCTCTTCCCGCGCCGAGCTGTTCAAGTATGACGTGGTGTTCCTGCGCGACGTGTCGCGACAGTATTTCCGCGAAGGCGGCGACACCACGGAGTCGCGCCTGCGCAACATTGTCGAGTTCGTCACAAAGCGCGGCGGCGGGCTCGTTGTCCTGGGC
>Ga0315294_10008834_pt1 | contig 11060 bp, 6 predicted proteins | sample YL17G13_40_MG_FD_203626 | JGI IMG/M metagenome (GOLD analysis project Ga0315294, IMG submission 203626) | Sediment microbial communities from Yellowstone Lake, YNP, Wyoming, USA - YL17G13_40 | ecosystem: Environmental > Aquatic > Freshwater > Lake > Sediment | place: USA: Wyoming | collected... | reverse complement strand
CGGCAGGCGCTGGCTGCCGCGCTCGGAATTCCCCAGGACTGCGTCAACATCAAAGCGAAAACCGCGGAAGGGCTGGGCGAGATCGGGCATGGCCAGGCCGCCGCCGCTCACGCCATCGCCATCATCGCGCTGCTGTAGGGTGGCACAGGCATCTTGCCTGTGGCCCTGCACGAGCTGGAGGTGCGTGGCACCGGCATCTTGCCTGTGCGCCCAGAGGCGGGAAGCCTGTGCCACTGCGGCCTTCCAGCGTCAATTCGATTTGGCTCGGCCCTTCTCGATCCGCACCAGCCCTTCCAGACCAAGGTCACGCAGCGCCTGGCGCAGGTCCGTTTCCAGTTGGGCCACGTCGCGCGAGGGGACGGTCAGTGACGCATCGAGATTCAACGAGAGGTTCTGATCCGCGCTGCGGAGCTTCGGCAGCAGGCGCGTCCCGACCTTGTTCCATTGCTCCCAGGGAATCGGCCCCGAAAGGCGCAGGCGAATGTTCTCTTCGGCCGGCGGCGTATCAACGGGCGGCTTGAGGCCGAAGTCATCGACCGGCGGCTCGCCGGACACCGGCGCCTTGATTTCCGGTGGCTGCTCCTCGGCCGTCGGTTGTGTCTCCTTGAAAGACACGGCCTTCGCCCGGGTCAGCAGGAAAGTGTTGTCGTCGAAAAGCAGATCCTCGGGACCCACGCGTTCTTTCCACCACACTCGGTCGTAGCTGCCATCCGGACGGGGACCAGACGCCAGTCCGAAGTCGCCCTTCTCGACGAGCGCCACGATTTGGCGGCGCAACACGTCTTCGGGGTCGAGCAGGCGTGTCAGGGAGCCGTCCAAGAACGCCTTGCGCAACCCCTTCAGCGGCCAAGCGCCCGCTTCCTTCAGCGCCACCGGCCAGTTCCGATCAATATAGGCTGCGCCGACCGACTCGTTCATTAGCCCTTCGGCCTTCAGCGCCGCGATTACGCGCTCACTCAGATTGCCCGATCCGCTGGCATGTCCGGCGCCAAGGTCAATTTCGCGCAGACCTTCGGCGCCGTCCGGGTCGGCAATGATCGCGTAGCGATACGCCGCCAGGACTTCATCTTTCAGGCCCTCGACCGCATCGCGGAGCTGCGTCAGCACCTCGCTGCGCTCCGACCGGTCATACTCTGCGCCAAGCAATCCTGACGATAGGTCGGTTTCCACTCGTTTCCAGGCCAGCGCGAGTTCCGCCTTGTCGCGGAGCGTGCGCCCCGGCTTCCGCACCAGCCAGACAACGGCGGCGGGATAGAGCCGTGGCGAGGTGCCACGCTGGCGCGTCCATTCCCCGAGCCGCTGGCGAACCTCGCCCGCCGCCTCCCACTCGACAGACGGGTCGAGGACGGCAAGGCCGAGCTTCGGGCTGTCGGCCACGTCGCTGCCATCGTCAGGGAAGAACTGCGGGGGGAGCTTCTGGCCTTTCTCGAATTCCTCCTTCACTGCGGTACGGACCGCTTTCTCGACTTCGGCGTCATCCAATGACGCCCGGCGGTCTCCAACGACCTTCTTGAGCGTGGCCTTATGGCCGATGCGGAAGCCGTCGGTTCCGACCTTGCGGATGAAGAAAGCGCGCTGTTCCAGTGCGTGGGCGGCATTGTCGATTGAAGTGATGTCCACGCCCGGCTCGCCGAGCGCGAACCGCAACTCGGGCAGGTGCGCGGCCTTGTCCGAGGCGATGCCCGTGGACTCGAAGAGAATCGCCGCTCCCGCCCGGCGGTGTATGCCTTTGAGCGACCCTTCGGCGTCCGCATCCAGAGCACCCGCGTGGCTGTTGGCGCCGGCGATGTCCACCTCGATGGCCGGCAGCAATCGCTGCTCGCCAAGCTGCCCTATTATGGCAGCCTGGAATTCGGGTACGTCCAGCGGCGCCGATCCGAGCGTGATGAGCGGCTCTCTCCTGGCCTTTCGGAAGCCTTCCCGCGCTGCCCAGGAGATCCACTGCGCGAACATGGCCAGCGTGCCGCGTGTGCGCTGGTAGTGAGGCAAGCCCTGCCATTTCCGCTGAAACACTGAGATGGTGGCTGGATGGAAGGGATAGGCGGCCTCAAACCGCACTCGCAGGAATTCGCGGGCCTTGGCGTCTGTGGCGGTGGCGTCTACCGCCGTCCATTCGGGCGGTAACTGGTTCCGGCGCTCAAAGCACCATTCGGCGTAAGCCTTGGCGGCCGCCTTCCGGGCGCTCTCCTTCCCGAAATTGTCGAAGAGGCGGCGCCGCACCACCTCGGCGATCTCGCTTTCATCGTTGGCGATCAGGTCCTTGGCAACGCGGTGGACGCACTTGTTGATGCGGTTCAGCCATTGCTCGTCGTAGTCGGTCATCTCCGTCTGGCTGCGCGGCAGGGAGATGACGGCCGCGCTGCCACGGGCGCCGGTCATCGTGCGCACGGCGTTATCCAGGAAGGCGTAGAAGCCTTCGCCCAGGTCACGGTGACGGTTGAAGAAGTTCAGGACCTCGTCGAACAGCAAGACCACGCGCCCGCCGGCCACGTCGAACAGGCGCGCCAAGCGTTCGGTCCCGGGCGGCGTTGTCCGCGCCTTGGCTCCAAGCGCCTCCACACCGGCGGCCCCCGCAAGCTGCCAGGCCACGTCGAGCCAGGGCGTCTCGCGGCCGTCGCTGGGGTCCCAGGCGTTGCCGACGAACACCGCGACCTTCGCTGCCGTGACGCTGCTCAGCCCGTTCTTCTTCAGGAGCGCCTGCACCTCAGGGTGCTCGGCGGAGACCTTCGGGCTGTGGAACAGGTGGTAGATGGCGGCCAGCGTGTGCGTTTTGCCGCCGCCGAACTGCGTGATCAGGCTCAGGTCGGCGGGTGTGTTTTCCGTCTGGCCGGCCACCCGGCGCAGCACGAGACCCAAATGCTCGCTCAGCGCCCGTGTGAAGCAGGTCCGGTCGAAAAACTGCTTCGGGTAGCGGTAATCGCCGGGGGCGGTGTGCGCGATCACCTGCTCCAGAGCGATGGCAAACTCATCGGGGTTGAACGACCGGCCCTCGCGCACCTCGGGTCGCGGCGTTGCGACTTTGTACCAAGGTTCCATCATGTCCTTCAGGGTGCGCTGAGTACGCTCAAGCTCGCGATATCGCTGAAATCGTCACGGTCGTGAGTGACAAGCGAACAGTTATATTCGAGCGCAGTGGCGGCGATCCATGCATCTTGTGCCGAGATCGGCTGGCGCCTCCGGCCGGCACGGACTTCACCCCACCGCCGGCAAACGCCGGCACTGGAAGGTATGACCAGGTAGGCGCGCAAGGCGGCTTCGAGCAGGCGCCGCTTCTTGTCTCCCCAGTTTGCGCGAAACGCCCCTTCGTACAGTTCCGCAACCGTCATGAAGGAGATTGCCAATATGTGACCCGCCAGCGTCGGACGGTACTGCTCTGCAAGGGAATGGTTCTTTATCAAGTACGATACGATGTTGGTGTCGAGCAGTAGCGTGCTCACCGCTTACTCCGGCCGTTGTTCTTTTCTTCCTTTCGCCGTTGGTAGATGCCCCGGAGAAACCCCTCGAACTCGCGGTCATCCTCCCAGAGCCCAGCCCCCGCACCCAGGATCTCGTCCAGGCGCTGGGTCGGCTGGACGCCCTGTTCCGCAACCAGTTGGTCCAGCGTTTTCTCCTCCCAAAAGTTGACGCCGGTCTCTTCCACCACCCGCTTCCATTCTTCGGGGCATAGACGGATTGGTTGGTCTTGATGGAGCGCAGCCATGGCCTTGGCGACACGTTCGGCTTTACCTTCCGGAGTGAAGTGTTTCTTCTTCAGTGCCTCCAGTTTCGACAGGCGACGCGGTGCTTTCTCGGCGGCTTTCGTGTGCATAGCGGCTCCATTTTGACGGCCCGGCCGTGCTACCTTGGCACAGCCAACAGCATAGCATCAAGAAGGCGCTTCTCTTCGCTATCTTTAGGATACAAAGCCGAAAGGGCGTTGGCCAGGCGGAGGAAGTCGGGGCTGCGCTCGGTCTCGGTTTTCAGCAGGGCGCGGAGGGCGGCGGCGTGCCCGCTGGCCTGCAACAGCATGGCGGCGTGCACGCGGTCCAGCGTGGTCGCCCCGGCGCGCGGCTCGGCGGCGGCTGCCTCGCGATCGCGACTGGGCCCCCGACCTCGACCGCGGACCGCGGGGGCCGCTCCCTCGCGGACGCGGCTCTGTTCGGGGAACAGCAGCAGTTGCGGTTCGATCGCGCGGCTGCGCTCGATGGTTTGCGCCATGGCCTGGGCGCCTTCCGGACCGAGTAGCTTCCCGGAGCGCTCCAGGACCGGGATCAGGCGCACGACGCCCTTCTCGATTTCGATAATCCGCCCCTCCCAGTCCTCCAGGTGGATTCCGAGCGGCTGAGCGAACCGCCGCGCCACATCGTAGATCAGAGTGTAGCCCTTGCCGGCTGGACGGCTGGGGGCTTCCTCATCATCCTGGTCCTCGCCGCCGGCTTCGTCCTCTGCCGCGCCGCCGTTTTGCCGCTCCGTGCTTTGCAGCGTCCAGAGAAACAGCGCGGTGAGCCGCGCGTCTTCCTCAAGCGCTCCTGCGGCACTATTGCGCGCCCGGGCCTCGGCGGTTCCCAAAACCTGCTGCAAGGCAGAACGGCCCACAACTTCCCAGATCTTTTCGAGGAACTCGGGCAGCTTGACGTCGCGCCCTTCGGCGGTCTCCACGTGCTCATAGCGGCTGAACAACTCGAGCGCCGGCCCAATGCACGAGAAGACCAGGTCGGCGCCGCGGATGCCTTCGCCCGACAGCCGCTCCATCCAGTCGCCGATACGTTTCGGCAGATCGCGCAGAATCTCTTCCCATCCCCCGACCCCGGCATCGGCTGGCCGGGGCCGACAAACTAGGTGCACGCTAGCAGAAAGCGCAGCCGATTCGCGTGCACGCAGCCGAGCAGCCATCTCAGTGGTTACAGGCCAGGACCCGGTGACGGTCCAACCGCCATCGAGCATTCCAGACAGCAGCGCTTCCCATCCCTCCGTCGTCTTGTGAGCAAAGACGACGCAGGCGAGTCCCTGCGGTGCTGCGACTCGCCGTCCCTCCGCGAATGCCTTCGACATCTCGGCTTCAAAGAAGGCTTTGTCCTTGATCTGTCCGTCCACCGTGGTCTTGGTCTCGTCTTGTACGATTTCAGAACGTTTAGGTGTCAAACCAGTTTCCGAATCCGTGAACCGGCACATCAGAGGGTGGCCCGGTAGCAGGCGCTTGAACCAGACAAAGAAAAAATCGGAAAGATCCGCGTAGGGAACAGCGTCATAGTAGGGAGGATCGGTGAACCAGACACCGGCCGCCTCGCTCGCCATCGGGCTATGCGCTGCCTCCGCGGCAGCGCTGTGGCCCAGTGCCATTCGACTGGCGGCGACTCCTTCGATTACCGCGATTACCCAATCGAGGCAGCCGGGAAATCCACCGGTCGCATCGGAAAACGGGTTCCCCTCGCAGAAATCCCACACGATCGGTAACGCCTGCCTGGAGAACACACCCTCCAACTTCTCCCCAGAATTGTGCCAACGGCATAGCGAGGCCGAGGCGTTAGCCAGGCGCCCGAACACAAGCGAAAGAGCCTCCTTCCCCGCTTTGGAGGCGTCCGCTCGACCTACGCGCGAGCCGGTTGTCAGCAGGCTGAGCTTCTGGCGCGCGGTGAACAGGTCGCCCCATTGCAGCATGCCGTATCTTTGGACCGAAAACGCTCGTCCCGCACCCGAACCCCCGCCGGCCGGGGTGGGCTCGTCCGGGATCGAGCTGAAGCCGTCGGGCAGCGGCTTGGCCGCGATCTTCTCCAGTGACCTCGCCGCTTTGAAGACGGCCGCGTAATCTCGTTCCGCCGGCAGCCGGTATTGTCGCCCTGGCTGATCGTCGCTCAAGGTAACCACTGCCAGCAGGCGCGCGCCGCCAATGCGCTTGCCGCTGGCGTCGAACACGACATCTGCACCCCCGCGCTGAGTGCAGAGCTGCGCGCGCACGCGTTCCGGAGCCAGCACCGTTCCGCAACAGAGGCACTTGGCCTTGGCGCGGGTCACGGTTCCCGCCGGCACTTCGCTTTCGCTCTTCGGCTCGAATATCTCATGCTCCACCCGAGGCACAGTCCCCCGGGGCCGGGTCACTTCACACCGGAGCGCCCGCTTCCGGTTGGCCTTGTTACAAAGCCAGAACGAACGCACCAGCGGGATTTCCGCTCCGCAGCGGGGCGATTCGCACCGGACAGTCCGCGCCCACAGGTAGGCGATCGGCCGTGCGCCATCTGGGTCGGGCGGGTAGAACTCGGCCAGTTCCTTTTCGGCCGCCTCTTTGATCTCCCTGCCCACACGTCGCAACTCCTCGGCCAGGTGCGGTCCGTGCCGGGGAATATCTTCCAGCAGCACCTTGAGGATCAGGCAGGCAACCGGGTTCAGGTCGCTGGCGAACGCATCACAGCCGACCCGGAGCGCTTCAAGCGGAATCGAGCCACCGCCGGCGAACGGATCGACCACCAGCGGGCGCTCTTCGCCGTGAGCGGCGGTGACGAGGCCCCGGGCGCACTCCAGGTAGGCGGGTTTCGAGGAGTTGTCCCAATCGGCGAAGTCGGCAATGAACGTGAGCAGCGCACCGCGCAGGTCCTTGTCGCTACGTGCTGGCCCGCAGTTCGGCATTCCCGTCAGCAGCTTGCGCGCCTGCTGTTTGAAATCCGTTGGGCAGCAGGGGTCGCATGGGTCGGGCAGCAGCAGCGCCATCAGCATCGCTCGGCAGGCAGCCAGTGGGCGTCGCGCCCACCACAGGTGGAGCGTGCACGGATGCCCATGGCGGATGGACTTCTCCCGCGCCGAGTGCCGGCTCACCGCCGCCACCGGAAAATCCACCTCCGCCAGCCGCTTGCATTCTCTTGGAATCACAATTTGTCCCCGTTTGCCAATGCCGAAGGATATTACCCTTTCTATTACCCTCTTTTAGGGGTACTGCCCTTTTTCCGCCAGGCCGCGCCCGGACCTCGTCCCAGGCACGCGACCTTCGCCGCCCTCTGCAGATTTCTGAGCACCCTGCGCACCATATCCCGGCTGACGCCGGGACAGGCACGCTCGAGATCCGCAAGGCTGAATTCGCCGGCCGGAATCGACTCGATGCCTGCGGCAAATTGCCGAAGAGTCATCATGAGCGGTCGCCTTCCTGCCCGTCGTCTTTTGAGGAAGCCATGGCACCCACGGACACGGTGTAGTGCGCCACCTTCGTCACTTCACGCCAGCCAAACCGGCACGGGTCCTTGTGGGCGTGCAACCGCGGCCGGCTGGAAGCGCAATCGGTGACGACATAAAGCCAGTAGCAGTCGCGGCGATCCTCGGCTACGCGGTACTCGTTCGGGGTCAGGATGATGGTGCCATCCGATGCCGCCAGCCCCTTAACCTCGATCAGGCGGAGCTCGCCGGATCGGGTATCGAGACTGGTCAGGTCGTAGCCAAGGTCCTTTTCATGAACGTCGGCGACTGCCCGGCCGGCGGCACGCTCGTATTCCATGGCCACGCGCATGGCAGTAGCCTCGGTCTCCGGGTTCGGCTTCAGGCGCCGGATGTCGCCGGCCTCCTGGTCCGTGAAGGGCAGCACAAGCGCGGAGGCCATGCGCTCGACCGCCTGAAGTGAAAGAGATCCCTGGCGATCCAGCTCCTCGCGCCGTCGCTCGCGCCGCCGCCACAACTGATCGTGCCGTTCCATGGCAATGGCAAGCAGCCCGGCCGCGCCTTCGATGCCGCGGTTCTTCTCCTCTTCGAAGCGCCCAATATCCAGATCCGCCTTGCCAATGAGCTCGGTAAGAGAGATTTCCACGTGATCGCGGATGCGGGCGATTTCGGCCACCCGCTCCGCCTTGACCTCCTCAAGGAATGGCACAAGCGCCCGCTCTTGAAGGAAGCCGACAGCCTCCGGCATAGCTGCGACGGCCGGAAGCGCATCCGGCGGTGTAGCGGGCTGCAGGTTGCCGAGCACCGCTGGCTCACGCAGCAGGGGTTCGGCACCCTCGGCTAGCTCGACCGCGAACAAGCGCTCGTGAATCATCTGCCCAAGACCGTCAACGACGCGAGCACGATAGAAATCGAGCCTGGCTGGGCGTTCGTGAACCAGCGAGTGGAAACAGGCGCCGTCCGCGAAGGCGGCGCGCGCCTGCTCGACGGCGTTGCGCCGCAGCGCCTCGAACAGCGGATGCCCGGGCGTGACCCACTCCAGCGCGTTCTCCTCGGCCACTTTGCGATCAGTTGCGAAGCGCGGGTAACGGGAGGCGAGTCGCGGCAAGCGCCAGCCGTCCTGGCGCTCGAACGCGCGCAGGCGGCCGGGAATGGCGCCAGGGTCAAACGTGTACGGCAGAGCCGCATGGGGCTTCAACGAGAACCCGGCCAACGGCGCGGCCTCTGTCAGGAATCGCGCTATTGTCTCAGGCACCAGCCGGCGCTCCTGGGCGCGCGCCCGGCGCTCGACCAGCATCGCCAGGTTCAGCTTCTTGGTTGCCAGGCCTTCAAGCGCGGTCTGGCAGATCGCCCGGAAGCGGTCCTCGTTCACCCCGCGCAGCAATCGGTCTTCGAGATCCTCCTCACCCAGCTTGCCGGCGTAATAGTCGCGCAGGACGCGGTCAATCTGGGCCGGCGGCAGCACCTCGCCGACTACGTTGAAGACCGCGTCGTCATCGAGTGCATTCCGGATTTCCTGCAGGCGCCGGAGCAGGCCGTCGAGCACGCGGCCTTCCACCGTATTGACGGCCACGAAGTTGAAGATGAGGCAGTTCTTCAACTGGCCATACCGGTGAATGCGGCCCATGCGCTGCTCCAGCCGATTCGGATTCCACGGTATGTCGTAGTTGAACAGGATATTGCAAAACTGCAGGTTGATGCCCTCGCCGGCCGCTTCGGTGGCCACCAAAACCTGGAAGTTGCCCTCCTTGAACTGCTGCTCGGCCCAGAGCCGGGTGCCCTGTGCGTCGCGGAGACCCGGCCGCATGCCGCCGTGGATGAAGCCTGCCTTAAGGCCCCAAGCCTTGAGGCGCTCGACCAGGTAATCGAGCGTGTCCTTGAACTCGGTGAAGATCAGCAAGCGTTGATCCGGCTGGTCGAAGAAGCCCTGTTCCTTGAGCAGCGCTTTGAGGCACGACAGTTTGGCTTCCGCGCCGGAGTCCTCGACTTCCTGGGCGGCTTGGGCCAGCCGGTTCAATTCGACGATTTCGTCACGGACTTCCTGAGGGTCGCGGGCCAGAGAGATGAGCGCCAGCTTCTCCTCCCAGCGCTCGCGCTCGGCCTCTTCCATTTCTTCCAGGTCCTCCTCGTCCGGCAGGTCCATCTGCTCAACGATCAACTGCAGGCCGCGCTTCAGCGCGTCATCCAGGCGGAGCGCGCGCTTTTCAAGGGACCGGCGAACGGCGTGCGTGCTGGATGCCAAGCGCCGCTGATACAGCGTCATCAGGAAGCCGACGGCCCAAGCACGCGGGTCGTCCTCGTTGGCCGCCGCCTTGACGCTCTGTTGCTTCACGAAGCGCGTCACCGCACGGTACAGTTCGAATTCGGCGCCGTCGATCTTGAAGGGCACCGCTTTCGGTATGCGCTTGGTGAATATCTTCCGCGCCTGCCAGGTGCCGTCGGGCATCTGCTCGGGGAAGTAAACCATCGCCTCCTTAACCCGGCGCAGGTAGAAGGGGGCCTTGCGGCGCTCCATGGCTTCGTTGACCGAGCGCACATCGGCAAAGGCATCTTCATCCAGGAGGCGCAGGAACAAGGTGAAGTTCAGCGGGTCGCCCTTGTGCGGCGTGGCGGTAAGAAGGAGCGAATGGTCTGAAATATCGCGGAGCAACTCCCCAAGGCGGTAGCGCAGGCTCTTCCGGTCCTCTGCCGCCGCCGACATGCGGTGGGCCTCGTCAACGATGACCAGGTCCCAGTGGGCCTGGCGAAGGCTGGGGAGGACGTCCGCCCGCTTGGCCAGGTCCAATGATGTGATCACCTGGTTGTTCCTCAGCCACTGGTTGATCCCGAACTGCTCACGGAGCTCGGAGCCGCGCAGCCGGGTGAACTCCTCGTCGAACTTCTCGCTCATCTCCCGTTGCCACTGGAACGTCAGGTTGGCAGGGCAGACGACGAGCGTGCGCTCCACCAGACCTCGAAGTTTCAGTTCGCGGAGCAGCAAGCCCGCCATCACCGTCTTGCCGGCGCCGGCATCGTCGGCAAGCAGGAAGCGGACACGCGGCAGCTTTAGCAGGTGCTCGTAGACCGCCTCCAACTGATGCGGCAGCGGATCGACGCGGGACACCGACAGGCCGAAGTAGGGATCAAACTCAAAGGCAATGCCGACGGCGTAGGCCTGAATCCCGAGCTTGAAGACGGCACCGTCACCCGTGTAGCTGCAAGTCAGTTCCGTGATCTTGAGCGACGCGAGTTCCGGTGCTGAGAGACTGACGCTGCGGAATTTTTCCGTGCGGAGCCCCACCAGCCCGAACTGCCAGGTCCCGGCTGCAACCTCGGCGACTGTCACCACCCGCATCGGTTCGCTGAAAAGGCTCCCGGAGACAATCTGCCCCGGCCGAGGTACGAGAGGCGAGCGCTGGCTGTGCGTGGACATCTCCGCAACTTTATGGGGCACATAGTAACACGAGGCGGGAAAACAGCGGCGAACTTCGGCATCCGCGGATTGTAGACATTGCCAGATTCCGGCGGCCGGTTGGTCTGCGACACCTGCGAACTCAGAAGCTGCCGAGGAATCGGACTACAGGCTGGAAGCCTGTGCCACTGGCTTTTATCCTGTGTCCGAACTTTATTCGCTTTGTTTCCAAGGTGTTCGCGTTCACCACCCCCCGAAAACTTGACAGCATATGCCATAATGAGATTAGGAAGAGAAGAGATAATTTCAGATAGTTTTGGAGGTTTTTGCCTGTTTCCAGCCTGTTTTAGCAGGTGAGCGGGGATCGGGGCGGGCGGCGGCCGCCGAGGAATGCCACAACGCTGTGTCGCTCTGACACAGGTGGCTCCGGCGGCGATGCGAGATGGGCAGAAAAGCTCACTGATTCCAAAGCACTTACTGGTTTGTGAGTTTGGCTGTCCCATTGCTTTTGGTACAGGCGGTTCACACGTTTCCTCTTCAACCTGCCTCTCTG
>Ga0315294_10008833_pt1 | contig 11060 bp, 6 predicted proteins | sample YL17G13_40_MG_FD_203626 | JGI IMG/M metagenome (GOLD analysis project Ga0315294, IMG submission 203626) | Sediment microbial communities from Yellowstone Lake, YNP, Wyoming, USA - YL17G13_40 | ecosystem: Environmental > Aquatic > Freshwater > Lake > Sediment | place: USA: Wyoming | collected... | reverse complement strand
ATTGGGGTTCGTATCAATATGTAAGTTTAAATGACATAGTAAATAACTTCTTGCTGATGCACACAGGGAACCATTCCTTGATTAATAACGAAGAAAGGTACAAAGTTATATTTCACGCAAAAAGAGCTATACAGGAGCTTAATTACGATGCGTTCAAAGAAGTTAAAGTGTTAGAGCTTAATGTTGCTGATTCTTTAAGATACGTTCTTCCTTCTGACTATGTTAATTGGGTTAGAATATCTTTGTATAAAGACGGTTATCTTAGGCCGCTTACCGAGAATATTCAAGCTATATCTTCAAATGCATACCTTCAAGACCAGCAAGGGAATATATTGTTTGACCAAAATGGAAATATTCTTAGGCCTCAATACTCTGATATTGACTTTGATAGACTTATGAAGTTAAAGAAAAGTATTTATTTAAACCAGGGAAATCAATTTCACGGCTCCGAAGGGATAAACTTTGAGGGGATGTGGTATTTTGATTATGGGATTAAAACTTCATTTGGTTTAAATACAGAGACGGCTAACTTCAACCCTACTTTTAAAATAGATAAAAAAACTGGAGTTATAAATTTTGATTCAAGCATGGCCGGTGAACTATGTATTTTAGAATACATTTCAGACGGAATGGAAAATGGAGATAATTCATTAATTACAGTAAACAAAATGTTTGAGGCGTATGTTTATGCCGCTATAAAATATGAGATATTGAACTCAAAATTTGCGGTTCAAGAATATGTAGTGAATCGCGCGAGAAAAGACAAGACTGCTTTATTGAGGAATGCAAAAATAAGAATAAGTAATATTCATCCAGGGAGACTCTTGATGAATTTAAGAGGTATGGATAAGATAATTAAATAAAATGGCGAATATCACAAGAAATTTTTTAGCTGGTAGAATGAATAAAATCATCGACCAACGAGTTCTTCCTGATGGTGAATATGTTGACGCTATGAATATTAGAATGGGGTCTACCGAAGCTTCAGAGGTTGGCGTTATTGAAAACACTAAAGGTAATTTACCATTAACTCCATTGGCTTATTTAGATGGCACTCCATTAAGTGTAAATGCTAGATGCATAGGTGCTATGGAAGATAGTGCAAATGAGACTATATATTGGTTTGTACATGACTCTAATTTCCCTGTTGGAGCCACTGGTAAATTAGACTTAATAGTTTCATTTAATGTACTGACCAACATACTTACTTATCACGTAATTAGTATAGATGATGGAGATGGAATAAATACTACATTAAATTTTAATTCATCTTATCTTATAACAGGTGTAAACTTGATTGATAATTTATTGTTTTGGACTGACGACTACAATCCTCCAAGGTTTGTAAATATCAAACCTACAAATAATAGATACCCTAATCCTCTTACAAATATTGACTTGCTAGACCCAGAAGCAATACTTGTTATAAAAAAACCACCAACAAGTGCTCCGACTGTATTGCCAATTGTAACTAGCGGTCAAGAGAACTACTTGAAAACAAGATTTCTCTGTTTTGCTTATAGGTATAAATATATTGATGGAGAGTATTCGGCTACATCGCAATGGTCTAATATTGCGTTTATACCTAATCAATTTCAATTTAGTGTAAATAGTATGCTAAATGAAGGAATGACTAACTATGCTAACGCAGTAACAGTTACTTATAATTCAGGAGGTCCTTTAGTTGTAGGTATTGACTTATTGTTTAAGCAATCTGAGAATAATATTATCAAAGTAATTCAGAAAATAGATAGAGCTAGAGACGGAATAACTGCTAATAATTCTTCGTATTCTTTTACATTTAGTAATAGTAAAATATTCACAATATTAAACGAAGCTGAGATATTAAGGCTTTATGATAATGTTCCTCTTTTAGCTAAAGCCCAAACTATTATGGGCAATAGACTAATGTATGGAAATTACATTGAAGGTTTTGATTTGATTACAAAATACAATCAACCAACTAGATTAGATTATACTGCAAATTTATCTTCTGTACAAGTAGGTTCAGAAAGCGTGCCTGACAATACTGAAAATGGATTTTATAACATAGACCCATCAAATATAAATACAGAAGTATTTGACTCTATTGTATATATTGATTTAGCCGGATTAGCTCTTGATGAAGGGTCTTCGATATCTGTTAGTTTATTGATAGACCATTCTCTTTTTACAGGGTTCCCTACATTTCCTTCAGAAACAAATACAAGTATAGAGCTTATTTTTACTTTTATACTAACAGATACTTACGCTAGCGTATATGATATGGCTACTAGTAGTATATTTCAAGAATCTATAGGTACTTCTTTAAATATAAACCCAGTATATAGTCCTGACCCTGCAGTTTCTTTATCTTGTGATGGAAGTACTTTAACAGATACATTTAACTGTTTATTAGCTCAAGTACTCGGAACTTATGAAAAATACGGAAGTGGAATAAATGGTACTGGACAACCAATAAAAATAATAACTACTCCTGGAAGTACTCAAATAGGTTTTCAATTAGTAGCAATGGAGTATGTTAACGACGTAACTGCTCCAACTGAAAAGATTTTTGAATATTATACCATCACACAATCGGTTGCTGTATATCAAAAAATATCAAATCCATCTAGTTTACATAGCAATAGAGGATACGAGATTGGCATGGTATATATGGATGATTTTTTAAGAAGCACTACGTCTCTTGTAAGCCCTAATAATGCTGTATATATTCCTTGTAGCGCATCCATAAATAAGAACTCAATATTAGTTAATATACCAACAAGTCAAAGAGCTCCTTATTGGGCTAAGAAATATAAGTTTGTAATTAAACCCGATGCTGAAAAGTATGATATAATATATAGTAATTTATTTTTTCAAGACCCTGAAACTAATGCAGCATGGTTATTAATGGAAGGAGAAAACATTAGAAAAGTAGAAAGCGGAGATAGGCTTAATGTAAAAACAGATACTAGAGGTCCAATTCTAAATTGTATTCAAACAACCATTCTTGATAAAGTACTTCAATTTGAGAATTTTATAGCTGTATATAATCCTAATAATGTACAAATTAAAGTACCATCAGGATTATATATAAAATTAAATCCAAATAATTTTTCATTAGAAATAGGCCCCAATACCATAATAGCCCCAGGAACTTTTACAGATTATGCTAGTGATGGTAAGCATGCATTTTTGTCTTATCCAATGAATGAATCAGTACCTGCAGACCCATTAGGGCCTAATCCTACTTGGACATTTGCCGATTATAATATCCCTGCAGGAACTACTATCCAATGGACTACAAATTGGCTTAGACCGGGTGTTGGAGGTTCTTGCGAAAGAAGGGGATATGAACTTACTAAAAGATATACAGCTTCTAGGGATTACGATAATATGTACGACTGGTTTATTGGAGACAATATAAAATCTACTATAAACTCTGGATATTCTATAGACGGAGAGAGTAATCAGTTTATGAAGGGAACTGATATACCTATGCAGTATAACTACACAGGCGTTACTACATCTTTAGCTACCAATAAGTTAATATCAGTAGGGGCAAATTTTTCTAAAGAAATATTAGTAGGGAACAGGGTTTATGCAGGAATTTCTACAATTTTTCCGTATGCTTATGTTGTTAGTGTTGATTCTCCTGACCAAATAACTTTAAGTTCAAATATTTTCACAACTATTGGACAAAATTTTATATTAAAATTTGCTCCTAGTACGTCTATTAATTATTGGAAATTTTATAGAAACACAGTAACAAATGAGTTGACTGTAAGATGGAGTAGTACAAATAGCTGTACCGGAGGGAATAAAAGCTATAAATATTCTCGTAGAATAAATATATATGGAGATATTCAAGTATTTAGGTCAGACAATTTAATTTCTTTTGAAACTGAACCTACAGACGCTTTACCTAATGTGTTTTTTGAAAACAACTTATCTTTTGACATTGATGACGAAGGAAACCACATGGGTAATGTTGCAAATCAAGACATAGCAGGTGGAGTTGATGGTATTGTGGATACTGGTTTTTTTAATTGTTTTTCATTTGGAAATGGTGTAGAGAGTTATAAGATAAGAGACTCTATTCTAGGAGTATCTTTCAATCTTGGAGAACGAGTTACTACTGTTGCTGCTCAAGACTATAAAATGTCTGATAGATTTTCTGACATCATATATAGTGGTGTATATAATGGAGAGAGTAATATAAATAAGCTTAATGAGTTTAACTCAGGACTATCTAACTTTAAACATTGCGAGTCTTCATTTGGAGATATACAATTATTAGACGGAAGAAATACTGATATTCTTGTTTTGCAAGAAGATAAAATATCTTACGTTTTAGGAGAGAAAAATTTATTATCCGATGCTAGTGCCGGAGGAGTAATAACAGCGTCTCCTGAGGTCTTAGGTACTCAAATAGCACGTACTGAAAAGTACGGAATAAGTTTTAATCCTGAGAGTTATATTCAATGGGGTTCAGATAGGTTTTTTACAGATGCAAAAAGAGGCTCTGTAATACAATTAAAAGGTGGTGATACTCAAATGGAACAGTTAATTACTGTATCTAATCAAAATATGAGAACTTGGTTTAGAGATGTGTTTAACAATACATTCAATAATCAAAAGATAGGAGGGTTTGACCCTTACATGAATGAGTATGTTTTAGTAGTTAACGATAAATCACTACCATTAAATCCGCAATGTTTAAACTGTGGTGTAATTCAGACTTTTACATTCTCTATTATTGCTCCGGAGACTTCAAAACAACAAGTGTACTGTGTTGATTTAGGAGCTGCTGTAGGACTTTCTTATATAAATTGGGAATTAGTAAGTATTAGTGAAGGCGCTGAATTTACAGTTACTGTAGATTATAACGGAACCACAGCTACGTCTGGACCAGTTGTAATAAGTGGTAATATATCATTCTATAAAGATTCAGTATCTGAAGAGACTGCTCAAATAACCTTGACGTACACTGGAGATATCATTGTAAATATATTTGCAGACTGTCCTGTTCAAGAAGAAATGACTATTATTGAAGTTGTTTTAACTAATAACTCAGAGGCAGGCAAAACAATCCATACTCAATATAGATACTCTCAAGGAGTATTTATAGGGCCATTGTTTTCTAATCTTGTTTTATTTACAACAGGCCCAGGTATTCCATTGGCATCAAGATATAATACTATAACAGGATTTGTTGGCACCGGAGGTTTTCCTCCTGAGTTTAGCACAATGAGATTGTCTACTAACAAAATATCTCCTGATAATTTTGATTTTAATACTTTTCAAAATAAATTCAGATATTTAAGAAGCGCATCATTGTATGATAACAATAACGTAGACCTTCAAACTATGTTATTTTATTCTACAAATATAAGCCCTATAGGTGGAGCTGCACCTACATTCTATGGAGACTTTAGTGTTCCAACAAATGCATTAGGTCAATATTTATATTTGATATGGGATTTAAGAAATGCTACAGAAGCAGAGTTGTGTTATAATGAAACTTCAAATAATTGTTGTGATTGTACTTTATATACTTATTGGTTAGATGGTTCTTTTACCTCAGCAACTTCTATATATGATGACTCAAATCTTGTACAAATAGCTAATAATGGATTTTATTCTTTTGATGGAACTGTAAGAGAATTACTTGACGGAGTGCTATTACCAGCTCAGGTATGTAATGCATGTCCTGTAGAGGTTAGATTATGTTTTGGAGCTACTTTATTAGATGTTTGTTGTGACTGTGGCGAATCTTGTCCTACTGCTTATAACAGCTATTTAGTAGATAATGCAAATGCTTTTGGTGTTCTTGTTGGATTCATTGGAGAAACTGGCATATATCAAGAGATTGTAATACCAGCTAGCACAGTAGGAGCTGAAGTATGTAGTATAGGATATCCGACTTGCTCTGTTTCAAATGTAACAATTACATTTAACAATTGTTTTTGTGGTTTATAATTTATAAAAAAATATAATAAAAATGTCAGTAAACTCAACGTTTTATTTAAATGCAGTAGATTTAGCATCTGCAACAACAGTATACCTTGACTCTCTATTACTTAATGTAGCTCCTAATGGATTCTACAGTGATGGAGCAATAGGGAGACAACAATCATCAGGTTTATTACTACCTCCAGAAACGTGTACTGTTTGTCCTGTACCTTGTGATGCCGGAATAATAGATGCAAATACAGAGATTGCTTTGTTCAACATAAATGCAACTGTAGGAACATCTACTGCAGGTCCTATTATAATTTACTTCTATCCACAAGAAAATGCAGATGGAATAAGAGTGAAGTATAATGGCGTAACTTACAATAAACTAAGTTGCTATTTAGATGGATTACATCAAAGTACAAACCCTGCTAACTTTACTTTTGCAGGAGGGATACAAGCAGGATGTTTAGATACTTTACCTTTATACGTAGAGTTACCTGTTTATAACTATAATTCAGGATGGGTAGATTCAGGAAGTGTAGTTCCTTTAACTGTTGATACTGGAGATGTTTCATTAACACCGGGGCTCGAAACATCAGGAGCTACATGGGTTATGGTCATTCCTAAAACGACATCAACACCAACGGATATCTCAGTGGAGCTTGCTACTGTATGTCCTGAATCAAAATGCTCAGTAGATATTAAATGTCCTGCTGTATTAGATAGAATAGTTACTGGCTCTGTTGTTTTTGAAAATGCTGAGATTGAATGTGTTGAAACCGCAGATATTACATATTACTCTGTAATTGTACATACTGATGAGGATATATTAATTGGCAAATATGATTATATATTTACAGATTCAGCCGCAGAAAATGCGTTAGCTGATGGGTTTTATTTAATAGTAAATGACTACTCAGGAATGCCAACGACAGAGGTTATGCAAATTGAAAACGGAATAGTAATAGCAATAACACCTTGCATAGTATAATGAATTACACACTATCATATAGCGAAGCGGCACAAGGATGGGTATCTTTTTATTCTTACAATCCTGATTGGATGATTGGAATGAACAATTACTTCTATACTTTTAAGGGAGGTAATATATACCGGCACAATGTAAATGAAAATCGTAATACTTTTTATCAACCATGGTGGGATAGAGTGGACTACCCTATTGTGCCTTCTCCAAATGCATATACGCCATCTAAAGTGACTAGCGTATTTAACGCTTCTGTTCTTGAGAACAAATTGTTTAAGACCATAAATATAGAGGGTGATGCTCCTTGGGGAGTTACTCTTGAAACTGACTTGCAGTTCTCTGGATTTATTGAGCAAGGGTGGTTTGATAAAAAAGAAGCTTCCTACTATGCTTTTATACGAAACAATTCAAATGGGCAGTTGGCTTTAAGAAGCTTAAATGGCATTGGAAACAGTGTCACTGTAACTGGTAAAGGAACTAATAATGCTGTAGTAAATTTCAGTATATCTCCACTTGTGGCTATAGGTAACATACTCAGCGTTGGTGACTATATTTATTTTGGACATCCTAATCCTATCTTTGCAGGAGAAGTTTTAGATATAGAGGTTGACTATCCAAATAGTATAAACAGGATTGTAATTAATAACAACATGCTCAGTCCTTTGACTACACCTATTACTTTGGATGTCAATTATTTCTTATACATAAAAAATTCAGTAGCCGAGTCTCATGGTGTATTAGGACATTATTGTACATTTACACTTGAGAACAATTACAGAAGTAAGGTTGAATTATTTTCTGCGCAAACAAATGTGATGAAAAGTTTCCCTTAAATTTAATATCTTTGTAGAGTATGGAATTAAAAATAAGACCTCTCACGGAAAAAGATTACGAAGAAACCCTTGTTGGATGGTGGGAAAGTTGGGGATTTACACCTCCTCCAAGGGATTTTCTTCCTGATGATGGTAAGGGTGGTATTATGGTTTATGATGGGGATATTTTAGTTTGTGCTGGGTTTATGTATATTACAAACTCGAAGATAGCTTGGATAAACTGGATAGTCTCAAACAAAGAGTATCGCAAGAAGCCACAAAGGAAAGAGGCTATTGATTTACTAATCAGGTCTTTAGAAGAGATGAGTAGAATGACTGGTAGTAAGTATGGATATGCGCTGATACAGAACAATAAGTTGGTAGACATATATAAGAAATTAGGATATATAGACACGCATAATTATACACAGGAATTGATAAAAATATTATAATATGGGAGTAGAAACAGCAATGGCAGTAGGAGGTTTGGCTATAACAGCTGGAACAACGGCTATGTCTTTTATAGGCGCTGGAGAGCAAAGAGCAAAACAAAGAGAGGCAGAGAGAGCTGCCGAAAGAGCTATGGCAGAAGTCCGCAAGCAACTTAGTGTTAACTATTTTGATAAGGTAGCTATAAAAAAAGAGCCATACGAATTACAAAGAGAGGCTTTATTATCTCAAGGCGCTATGGCTATTCAGGCTGGTCAAGAATCGGATAGAGGAGGAGCCATAACTGCGGGTAAAGTTCAAATGGCTCAGAACGAAGCTCAGGCAGGTGTTAGAACGGCCATGGGTCAAGAAATGAATGCTATTGAGCAACAGTCTATTGAGGAAGAAATTAGACTAAGAGATTTGAACGCTCAGTTAACTTTAGGCGAAATAGAGGGTCAACAACAAAGGGCGGCAGGTGCAGAGCAAGCAGCGGCAGCAGCTAACCAACAAGGGGTCCAAGGAGTAGCTAGCACCCTTCAACAAGGATTGGATATGGTTAAATTGTTTACGAATAAAGGAGAAAACGATTTTAATAATCAGGCAGTTATGCCTACTACTATGACCTCAACTCCTGGAACATCTTATAATACAATTCCTACTAGACCAATGCCTAGTAAAAGTCAATTAACCGGAACCTCAGGATATTCAAATCCATTCTCAGGGTATTATCCGCAAACTCCGCAACCAGGTAGTCAATATGGAATGTTTGGAACTAATTTCAGTGGCGTAGGAGGTTACTAATATTTAAAAAATAAATTATGCCTTTAGGATATAAATATGTTGAGAGAGATGCTGATTCCCAAATAAATTGGGCTGAGGTAGGTAAGAACCTAAGTGATGTTCTTTTAGAGACTAAGCGAGTTCGAGAAGAAAAGAAGTCCGCTATTGACCAGGGGATTAGAGAGTCTTTAAATACATTAGCCACTGCACCTCAAGGAGTTAATCAAGACGTAAATAATTTCACCAACAATTACACAAGTGATATGTCTGCTCAAATTCTCTTGGACAAAAAGTTATTACAGTCAGGACAGATGGACTTGAAAGATTGGACATTGAGACAGCAGAACTACAAAGATGGAACTGACCAGATGTTTAATCTATCAAAAACATATCAAGAGAAATCTAAAGAGATAATGGATGGTATTGATAATAATGAAATACAATCTGCCTTAGGACTTCACAATATGGGTACTATTGAAGGGTTTACAAACTTCAATAACTCAAGAGCTACGATTAATTCTGTAGGAGATGGAAAAGTTTCATTGGCATTATATGAAAATAAAATAATTGACGGAAAAGAGGTAAGAGTATTGTCTAAAAACAATATGCCCGTAAATGTTTTACTTGGACAAATACACAATCAACCTAAAAAGTTTAATGTTGAAGGAGCTACCGCTGCTACTGCTAAAGCTTTTGGCAGTAGATTCCAAGCTGTATATAAAGCAGCAAGCACCGTAGGCTCAGGAACAATAACTGAGTTACTAGGTATTGATGCCATGAGGAAATATCCTCAATTCAAAGGTATTGTAGACGAAATGAACACAGCTATAAACGACCAAGTAGATAGCTATTTCGCAGGTAATCCTTTAAAAGTAATATCAGTGCTTGGTGAAAATACAGGCAACTACAACTCAAGTTCATTCACGTACGACAAAGACGAAGCGGCAAAAGACAAAAAGAAAATATTGCTGACTATTGACCCAAGAACGCAGACCGCTACAATGGACATTAATGCACCTCACTATAAAGAACAATACAAAGAGGCTACTGAGTGGACTAAAAGAAGCTTAATGAGCAAGTTAGATAGTGAGGCTAAAGTAAGCACTACATCTCAATCTCAATTGCAAGAAAGAAGAGCTCCTACAGAGGCAGAAAATAAAAGAAAAGAAGACGATAAGAAAAGCGCAGATGCGGCTAATATGATTGGAAAATTATATTATGGAGACAAAGCTCAAGTCGAATCTTCAATATCTTATTTTAAAGGAATTAAAGATAAAGATGGCGTTCCTATATTTGATGAAATATACAGAACTCCACAAGGTTTAAAAGTTATATTAGCAAATGGAACCGAGGAAAACATAAGTTTTAAAGATAAAACTCAAGAAGATTTTATTAGAGCTGCAGGACCTTTATTAGCTGGAGAATTAGATGTGAATACAGCTTTGGAAAGAGGTTCTTATAAAAAAGGAGCTAAATTTAATACATCTGTAGAAGGTCAAGGAAGAAACGTGAAGCCTAACGAAACTTACGAAAAGTATCTTCAAGAAAATTTAGATTCTAATTTAATAGGAATGTCAGAGGGTGACGCTATAGCTTCAATACAGAAATTAGCTGAAATAGGTGGTTTTACCGCAGAACAAGTTAGCCCAGGTGTTGATGAAATAGAAATAACAAGACCTGCTAGAAAAGTCGGAACAACAGAAGTACCTGCAGTTTCTAAAGTGTTTAGTTTTGACGAAAGCAGTCCAGGTACGCAAGAAGTTGTTAAAAAACAAATAATTCAATTCCTTAAAATAAATGCCGTAGGCTCTATAGTAACAAAATCACTTTCGGGATATTCTCCTACAAGTAAAAAACCAACCCCAAAGAAAAAAATAATAGAAGGATTTTAATTATGCTACAGCCAAGTCAAAATAAATCAAAATTATTGTACGATTCCGTTTCTAAAGATTACGACATAGGTACTTATGAAGAATTTTCTGCAAAACTTCAAAATCCAAAGAAAAGAAAATCTTTTTACGAGGGTGTTGGAAAAGAATATTCTTTAGGCACTTATGAGGAATTTGAATCTAAAATATCTCAGTCAAAAAAAAAAGTTTCTTCGGAGT
>Ga0315294_10008831_pt1 | contig 11062 bp, 11 predicted proteins | sample YL17G13_40_MG_FD_203626 | JGI IMG/M metagenome (GOLD analysis project Ga0315294, IMG submission 203626) | Sediment microbial communities from Yellowstone Lake, YNP, Wyoming, USA - YL17G13_40 | ecosystem: Environmental > Aquatic > Freshwater > Lake > Sediment | place: USA: Wyoming | collected... | reverse complement strand
GTCGATCATGCCAAGAACATCCCCTTTGTCATCCTGGCTGATGCCTAATTTCGACAGTTGCTCATCCATCAGGCGACGGTCATTCACCAAGATCTTTATTTCTTCAGAAGTTAAGCCAATTAACCGGAAAAATTCAGCGCAGATGGCTACCAGTTCCGCATCGGCTTCGGGAGTATTCACTCCAATTAGGTCAATATTCCATTGAAAAAATTCTCGCGAGCGGCCTTTTTGGGGGTTTTCATAGCGCCAGAATGGTCCAAATGACCACCAGCGTAATGGGTAAATAAGTTCATGCTGTTTTTGAGCTACCATGCGCGCCAGGCTGGGCGTCAGTTCAGGTCGCAGGGCAATCAAATTGCCACCGCGGTCAGGAAAAACAAAAGATTGTTCTTTTACCAGCTCCTCCCCTGATTTGGCAGCGTACAGGTCGATACTTTCCAGAAATGGGCCGTCATACTCCTGATAACCAAATAATTCCGAGACTGATCGAATTTTTGAATATAACCAGGACCTTAAAGCCATCTCGTAAGGGTAAAATTCTCGTGTTCCTTTAACTGATTGAATGATATTTTTCATGTTTTATTTCCTGGAATCAAAAAATTTTAACATATAATTACTTTCGGTTTTTAATAATGAAATTATCGACATTGCCTTGACAGGAAATTATGAATATCAAAAATCTGCTTGAATACATAGATGGAGAGCTTCTGACAAAATCTGCCGATTTAACCAGGGAAGTTAAAGGAGGCTGCGGCGCTGACTTAATGAGTGATGTACTGGCCTCAATTCAGCCTGACGCGGTGCTCTTGACCGGTTTATGCAACCCCCAGGTGGTTAGAACAGCCCAGATGTCAGACGTCGCGGCAATTGTCTTCGTCCGCGGTAAAAAACCACCGGAAGAGACCATCGAACTTGCGGATTCCGAAGGTATCCCTTTGATCACTTCGCCTTTTGGAATGTTCGAATTATCCGGTCGCCTTTTCCTGGCAGGGTTACCAAGCCTGGAGCGGCCTATCATCAACTAACTGCTTAAATGCGTGATTCCCAATTCGACAACACCCCTCCCCGTTTCAAAGGCAAAGTCATCACCGATGAACTCGCCGGCAGCATCACGCGTGTTGAAGAACTTGCGTATATTCTCAAAATATCTGAGGTAATGACACGTGAAGTAAAAACCCTTAGTCCACAGGATACTATGCGCAATGTCATGGATGTACTGCGCGAATATCGAATATCAGGCGTTCCAATTGTTGACGAAGCTAAAAATTTAATTGGACTGGTCAGTACCGAAGACCTCATCAAATGCCTTGCCAACCAGGAAATTGATAAATGCGTTAAGGATTACATGACCACTGATCTGGTCACGGTCAATTCCTTTGATCATCTCACTGAAGGACTAAAACTCTTTGCAAAAACAAAGTTGGGGCGTTTGCCAGTTTTAGGTGTAAAAGGTGAATTAGTCGGAATTCTAACCAAAGGAGACGTCACTTACGGCATCCTGAGAGCCCTCGAACACGATTATCAGGAAGAAGAAGTCCGTAAATACCGCGCCTCCCACCTGTTTGAAGACATTGAATCCACAAGAACCAGTCTGATCCTTCGTTACGAAATAAAAAGGTATGATTTTACGAATGGCGGCGCGGCATCCAGCAATATCAAACGGGCACTGGTTCGTCTGGGCGCCAATCCACAGCTTGCCCGAAGGGTTGGAATAGCAATTTATGAAGCCGAGATGAACCTGATCATCCACACCACAAACGGCGGCTCTATTCATGTGGAAATTGAACCCAATCAAATAGCAGCGTTCATATGGGATGATGGGCCGGGAATCAAAGATATTAATCTTGCAATGCAGCCTGGTTATTCAACCGCCACAGAAGAAATCCGCGAATTGGGGTTTGGCGCTGGAATGGGGTTATCCAATATTTCCCGATGTGTTGACCAAATGGAACTGAAGTCAGATTTTGGTAAGGGTACACATCTCACTTTAAAGTTTTTATTGAAGGGTGAGGATATCATGGGTGAAGGGCACTTAAATAAAAAGGAGGATGGAGATGACGCTTGATCAAATCATCAAGGAACTGGAGCTTAAGGTAATCACGGGGAAAAAAGATTTCGCAGCAATCACGCCAACTCATGGGTATGTATCCGATATGCTCAGCTGTGTCATGACCGGTGCAAAGAATAAAAGCATCTGGGTAACGCTTCAGGCTCACAATAATATCGTGGCTGTGGCTTGCCTTCTGGATATTGCAGCAGTGATCATTACTGAAGGTGCCAAACCTGATGAAGATACTATCAAGAAAGCCAGCGAAGAGGGCATTACCTTGCTCTCCACTGATAAAAATTCGTTTTCTGTGGTTGGCAGGCTCTGGCAATTGGGTCTTAGAGATCAATAACTCATCCATCAGTGGCTAGCCCACAAGATAACCTTAGATCATTTAGAGCGGAATTTCATCTTCACACGGTCCTGTCTCCCTGCGCTGCTGTGGAAATGATCCCACCGCTTATCATTGAAGAAGCCCTCGCGAAAAATATCAATCTGATTGCAGTTACGGATCATAATGCTATTGACAATGTGGACGCGGTGATTGAAGCTGCTGCTGGCACAGGTATCACTGTGCTGCCGGGAATTGAACTACAGACTCGGGAAGAGATCCATAGCCTGTGCATTTTTGATTCTCTCGAGCAGGCAACCCGGTTCTTCGCTCAAATAAAAAATACATTCCCCGATATTAAAAATAACGCAGACTATTTTGGAGAGCAATTTGTCGTTGATGCAACCGGGGATTTCATCAGGCGTGAAGAGCGGCTATTAATCACCTCTTCTTCTCTGACTCTAAAAGAAGCCTGGAAGATAGTGAACGCATTTGAAGGCTTATTGATCCCTGCTCATGTCAACCGGAAAGCGTTTGGTTTGCTTCCTGTACTGGGAATGATACCTACAGATATTGACCTTCAAATCATCGAAATATCACGCCATTTAACATTTCTACAGGCGATTGACCAATATCCTCAATTAAGCAACTATAAACTGATCCAGGGCGGCGATGCACACACACTGGAAGATATCCAGGGATGGAATCAATTCACAGTTTCTGAGCCAACAATCAATGAGATCATACTCGCCATGAACGGACAATCAGGGCGATTCTACAAGAATTTAGATAAATCCGGCTGATATTTTTACCAATTCGGGCATCTTTCGTCATATTTATCTGCAATCTTGTCGGATTAAATCTAACTTGTGATAAAATCATTTGGTTTTTAGAAAATTCACCTTTGGCGATCCAAATGACATTAAACAAACAAGTAAATACTCTGATTGACCCAACCCAAAACCCTGAACTAGTGGAAAGACTCGTAAAAATTCTTGAAGAACATAAAAACAAGCCTGGCAGCCTCATGGTTATCCTCAATGATGTCCAGGCAAAGATCGGTTTTGTCTCGGAACAGATCCAGCAGTTCATCGCGAATTACCTTAAGGTTCCGGTAAGCAAGGTCCATGGGGTTATTTCTTTCTATTCTTTCTACACCACCCGACCTCGTGGAAAGCATACCATTAAGTTTTGCATGGGCACAGCCTGCTACGTAGGTGGCGCAGCACAATTAATTGATAAAGCCAAACAACTGATTGGTATTGAAATGGGTAAAACCACCGACGATGGCAACATAACCATGGAAGAATGCCGCTGCGTTGGTGCATGCAGCCAGGCTCCGGTTGTGGTTGTTGACGAGGCCATCCACGGTCGCGTACAGCCAAGCAAGATGGCCACCATTGTCCGTACGATTGAACGGCAGGATAAAGAAGGGTAAATTTGAAAGAGCTTTCTCTGCATATTCTCGATATTGCAGAAAACAGCGTGAATGCTGGCGCAAAAAAAATCGAGATTACTGTGGTTGAGAACCTTAATAAAGATGAGTTGACCATCACTATCAAAGATAATGGCAAGGGAATGGACCCCGAGAAATTGAAAAATATTGCCGATCCCTTCATCACTTCGCGTACTACCCGAAAAGTCGGTCTGGGCATCCCATTTCTTAAAGCGGCTGCAGAAGCCTGTGAAGGCGGGTTTGAGACCACCTCTGAACGAGGGGTCGGCACAGAAATAAATGTGAAATTCAAGCACAGCCATATTGACCGCATGCCGCTTGGAGACCTGAAAAGTACCTGGTTGAACCTGCTTATCGGTTACCCGAAAGTCCATTGGGTGTTAGATTATTCCATAAACGATAATACTTATACACTCGATGACCAACCCATTAAGGAAGTTTTAAATGAGATACCTTTATCTGATCCGCAGGTTATCAGATACCTAAAAAATGAAATTACAAATGGATTTGAATCGGTAAAAATAAACAAATAAAATATCAAATCAGTTTTCAGGAGAAAAAATGAACACAATTAAAAGTTTAGACGACCTCAAAAGAATTCGCGAAGAGGCATTGGCAAAACGGAAATTCACCGAAACATCTGGTGCAACCCAGGTTATTGTTGGTATGGGTACTTGCGGAATTGCTGCCGGCGCCCGGGAAACAATGAAAGCTGTTTTGGAATATATCGAAGCTAAGAATCTCCCTAACATAGTGGTTACTCAAACCGGTTGTATCGGTTTATGCGAACAGGAACCTATCCTTCAAGTTGTAATCAGTAAGAAGGAAAAAGTCACTTACGGTAAAGTTTCACCTGAAGTGGTAAAGATAATTATGGAAAATCACGTAGAAAAAGGTGAGGTAGTTGAAACTCATGTTATCCCGCTCCAGGGATAAAGTATATATATTTTAATCCAGGTAGAGATGGCATATTTTAGATCAAATGTATTGGTTTGCAGTGATCCCGAGTGCATAGGGAAAGGATCAGCAAACATTCTTAAATCTCTTCAGGCAGAACTCAATTCGAAAGGTTTAGCTGACGAAGTTAAAGTGATGGACACTCCCCGCATCGGGGATTGTGATAAAGGTCCTGAAATTCTGGTATACCCGGAAGGGTATCACTATGTCGGTCTGACCGTTGAAGATATTCCATTTCTGGTCGAAGAGCAGTTTCTTAAAGGCAGACCGGTAAATAAACTCCTCACTCCACCTAAAAAAGAAGAAGCGCAGGAATTAAGCGAACCCACATCCAAAGAGGTCCGCGTTGTTTTACGCAATTGTGGCAAGATCAACCCGGAAAACATTGAAGATTACATAGCCGAAAATGGATACGCGGCCCTTGCCAAGGTGCTGACAGAGAAATCGCCAGATGAAGTCATTCAGATGGTTAAAGATTCTGGATTGCGCGGCCGGGGTGGTGCTGGCTTTTCAACAAGTATGAAATGGGCGTTGACGCGCGACACCGTTGGTGACGTTCGATATATTATCTGTAACGCTGATGAAGGTGACCCGGGCGCGTTTATGAACCGCGCGGTGCTCGAAGGAGACCCGCATTCGGTGTTGGAAGGCATGATCATTGCTGCTTACGCGATTGGCGCGCAGCAGGGGTATGTATATTGCCGAGCCGAATATCCCATCGCTGTCAAGACTCTTGAGATTGCCATCAAGCAGGCACGTGAATTTGGATTGCTTGGCGAACATATTTTTGGCACTAACTTTTCATTCGATCTTGAGATCAGGCAAGGTGCTGGTGCTTTCGTCTGTGGTGAGGAAACCGCTTTGATTGCTTCTATTGAAGGCAAACGTGGCGAACCTCGCCCTCGACCACCCTTCCCGTCCGTTAGAGGGCTGTTTGGCAAACCTACCAACATCAATAATGTTGAAACCTATGCGAATGTTCCTCAAATCATCCTGAATGGGCCACAATGGTTCGCTTCGATGGGTACCGAAAAAAGCAAAGGCACCAAGACATTTGCTCTGGCTGGCGACGTCAAGAAAACTGGTTTGATTGAAGTTCCATTTGGTATTACTTTACGGGAAATTATTTACGATGTCGGCGGTGGTATTAAGAACGATCTTGGATTTAAGGCAGTTCAGACTGGCGGTCCTATGGGTGGTTGCCTGCCAGCGGAATTCCTTGACCTTCCCGTTGACTATGAACGATTATCCCAAGCGGGTTCTATTATGGGATCCGGCGGTATGGTGGTCATGGATGAAGAAACTTGCATGGTGGATATCGCCAGATTCTTCGTTGAATTCATTCAGGATGAAAGCTGCGGAAAATGTGTGCCCTGCCGTGTTGGCACCCGCCGCATGCTTGAAATCCTTACACGCATTTGCGAAGGTAATGGCCGTCCAGAAGATATTGACCTGTTGGGGCAGTTGAGTGTTGAAATTCGTCAAGACAGCCTTTGCGGTCTGGGTCAGGGTGCTCCAAACCCGGTTGTCAGCACACTTAAATACTTTCGCAAGGAATATGAAGCCCATATTAATGGCAAGGTGTGTTCCGCTAAAGTATGCCGTGCGTTAATTTCTTATGAGATTAATCCTGATAAATGCGTAGGCTGCACCCTGTGCGCCCGCAATTGTCCGGTGAATTGCATTACAGGCCAAGTGAAGAAAACACATGTGATTGATCCGGATATCTGTATCAGATGCGGAATCTGTAAACAGGTTTGCAACTACGAAGCTGTACTGGTTAAGTAAATCTCTTAATTTGAAAAACTTCTCCATCAAAACTACTTTGATCAAGGAGGAACTTGCATGACAGTGAATGCGAAAGACAGTAAGGATGTTTTGAAAACAGTCGATTTGGCTATTGACGAGTTTCATGCAAAAAAGGAAGAGCTGATCCCGATCCTGATGAAAATTAACCAGGAGTTGGGGTATCTCTCTTCTGAAGCGCTTGAACAAATCAGCGATCGCATGCATCTCCCCCAAAGCCAGGTATATACGGTGGCCAGTTTTTACAGGCTGATCTACACTAAACCAACAGGCAGGCATGTGATTAAATTCTGCGAAAGCGCCCCTTGCCACGTTGTTGGTGGAAGAGAGGTCTGGACCGCGATACAAAAAGATTTGAAGTTGAAACCGGGTGAAACCAGCAATGATGGTAAATGGACATTAACTACAACCAGCTGCCTGGGTGTTTGCGCGGTAGGTCCTGTGATGATGGTTGATGAGGACATATATGGTAATATTACTCCTGATCAATTATCAAAAATCCTTGGGAAGTATGAGTAAAGGAGATAAAGATGAAGATCAAACGTTCAATGGTTCTTGTCTCCAATGATCCATTTAGTATTGAAAAAGGTGCGGAAAAAGTTTACGCACGCCTGTCTGAGGAAATTAAATCGTTCAAGCTTGAGGATGAGATTTCGCTTTCCATGGTTTCTGATATCGGCCGTAATGACGCTTCACCACTGGTGATCGTCTATCCTGAAGCGACCATTTATGGTCCGGTAAGCCCTGACGATGTCCATTTCCTGGTGGAAGAACATCTATACAAAGGCCGTGTAGCAACCAAACTCCAGGCGCCTACCAAGGATGTAACCGGTAAGGTTGCATGGCTTGCCAACCGGGCTGGCACTGTACCTGCAGAGCAGCGCATCGTTCTTGAACGAGCTGGCATTATCAACCCGGATTCCATCGAAGATTACATCATCCACGACGGCTATCAAGCCTTGGGTAAAGTCTTAACCGAGATGAAACCAGCGGATGTCATTACTTTACTAAAAGACTCCGGCCTGAAAGGCCGCGGCGGTGCGGGTTTCCCCACTGGCTTGAAATTGGGTTTTGTGGCAGCTGCTCAAGGCCAAAAGAAATATGTCATCTGTAACGCTGATGAAAGCGAACCCGGTACTTTCAAAGATCGCCTGATTCTGGAAGGCGACCCACATAGCATCATTGAAGCGATGGCAATAGCCGCTTATGCAGTTGGCGCAGATGAAGGTTACATTTACATCCGCGGTGAATATACCATCGCACAGGCACGCCTGCTGACTGCCATTATGCAAGCCAAAGAGATGGGCTTCCTCGGCGAGAATATCTTCGGTTCCGATTTTAGCTTTGACTTGCATGTTCATGGCGGCGCTGGCGCCTATATTTGCGGTGAAGAAACCGCCCTCATTGAATCAATCGAAGGCAAACGCGGCGAACCACGCTCCCGCCCGCCTTATCCGACCACCAATGGCTTGTGGGATAAACCCACTTTGGTAAATAATGTTGAAACACTTGCCAATGTACCGCCCATTATCCGAAATGGCGCTGCCTGGTTCAAATCATTCGGTACGCCCGCCAGCCCTGGCACCAAGGTTTATACAATTCTTGGCAATGTCAATGCCACCGGCCTGATTGAAGTGACAATGGGTATTACTTTACGCGAAGTAATTGCGATTTATGGCAAAGGTATGAAGAACGGCGCGGCGCTCAAGTTGGCTCAAACGGGTGGTTCCAGCGGTTCAATTATCCCGGCTGACTTGCAGGATGTGCCAATGGATTACGATTCTTACACAAAAGCCGGAGTGGCAATGGGCTCAGGTGCTTTGCTCATTTGCAACGATGAAACTTGCGTAGTTGATCTCGCAAAAGTGTTAATTAACTTCTTCCGTTTTGAAAGCTGCGGTAAGTGCAACCCCTGCCGCATTGGTAATCAGCGCGCTTTCCAGATCCTGACCAATATATCTGAGGGGCTGGGGACCATGAAAGACTTGGATGACCTGCAGAGCATAGGCAAATGGCTCTACGAGATGTCCAATTGTGGTCTTGGCCAGACAGCCGGTTCACCCTTAAAGGATATCCTGAACTATTTTCGTGATGAAGTTGAGGCGCACATCAAACTTAAAGAATGTCCCGCAGGCGTATGCCCGATGAGCGGCAGCACAACCGCGGTTTTATAACCATTTTGGAGAGAGAGAACATGGTAAATCTTACGATTGATGAAAAGCAAGTAGAAGTAAAAGAAGGAACTACGGTTCTGAACGCTGCGCGTCAGGCCGGGATTGAAATTCCGACACTTTGTGATCACCCGGAATTAACGCCTTATGGCGGTTGCCGCCTTTGCCTGGTTGAGATTGAAGGCGCAAAGACATTGCAGCCATCCTGCACAATGCCCGCCTCAAACAATATGGTTGTAAAAACTGATACCGAAAAGATTCGCGAAGCGCGTAAATTTATTCTTACCATGATATTTAGCGAAAGAAATCACTTCTGCCCATATTGCCAGGTCAGCGGTGGCGACTGCGAACTTCAAAATTCTGCCTATGCCGAAGGAATGACTCACTGGCCAATTCAACCGAACTGGAAACCATACCCGGTTGACGCATCCCACCCGTATATCGTTTTGGAACACAACCGCTGCATTCTCTGCCGGCGTTGTGTGCGCGCTTGCGGAGAACTGGTAGGGAATTTCACGCTCGGTTTCGAAGAACGCGGCGCGGAAAGCGCGTTGGTTGCTGATTTGGGCTTGCCTTTGGGCGATAGCTCCTGTATCAGCTGCGGTACCTGTGTCCAGGTCTGTCCGACAGGCGCATTGATTGACCGCTGGAGCGCTTATCTCGGCAAGGAAATCGATGTGGAAACCACCAATACTATTTGCCTGGGATGCAGCATCGGATGCAGTATCAATGTACTTACCCGTGATAACCGTCTGGTCAGAATTGAAGGCGACTGGGACGGTGAAATCAATGATGGCGTAATTTGCGATGTTGGCCGTTTCCACCCAATGAATGAAGACCGCGATCGTGTTCTTACACCCATGGTCCGCAAAGGTGGCGCTTTGAAAGCCGCCACTTGGGATGATGCTCTCGCGGTTATCAATGAGAAAGCAAAAGCATCCAAAGGCAAAATTGCAGGAGTCGTTTCCACCAGATTATCACTGGAAGCTTTGGATACCTTCAACCAGGTTTGCCATGAGTTGGGCGTCACAGCCGTCAGCAGCACCGAAGAAGGTCGTTCAATTTCCCAGGCTTTCTCCGTCCTCGTAAAAAACGGCAAACCATTCGAAGCCAAATTTAATGATATTAAAGACGCTGACTGCTATCTGACTGTTGGCGAGGATATAACCAAAGACCATCAAGTCGTCAGCTTTTTCGTCAAGCGAAATTTGCCTGGCGGAGCCAAGCTAATCCAGGTGTCATCTGCCGCCACCGGCCTGGATAATTTTGCCAACTTCTCTCTGCATGTCGCTGATGACAAGATCGCAGGCTTTTTAAAGGATTTCTCTGATTCTGTGAGATCTGGAGCTGATTACGCAAAAGTTGCCACGAAATATAGCCTTGATGAAAAGTCTTTAGAAGAGGCTGGTTCAGCCGTTAAATCCGCCGCCAAATTGGCAGTAATTGTTGGCAGCCGTTATGAATCAGCGGATAGTTCTTCCATTGAGGAAGCTGCAGCTTCTTTCACGTTTGGCCTGAAGGGTAAACTGGTTTCGACCAAAGGCAATATTAATAGCCTTGGCGCTTCACAATTGAAAGTTAATAATCCTGTTAGCGTTAGTGGCGCTGAAATTGTACTTCTGGCTGCAGGTGATGAAAGACTCACCCAGGTCCAAATGAAGAAATTCGAGAAGGTACCTTTCCTGGTTGTATTCAGCAGCTATTCTACGCCACTAACTGCCTCTGCGGATGTGGTTTTACCTGTAATGAACTGGATGGAGCAGAGCGGCCATTTCCTGAATTTTGACGGCCACTTGCTTGAAGCCCGCGCCAGCCTGAAAGCTGATGAAAATGTGTTCTCCAACGTGGATGCGTTTGGTAAACTGGCTGAAAAACTAAATATAAAGATCTCATCCACATGGGAAAGTGCATTAAATGCTCCATCTGTGGTTGAAATTAGCAAATAAAAGTTTTTAGGAGAATAATATGGCAAAACCTAAAGTCGCGAGTGATTGGTTAGCCGGTTGCGCCGGTTGCCACATGTCATTTCTTGATATTGACGAAAGAATCGTAAAGCTTGTAGAACTTGTTGACTTGAGAGCAACCCCTATTACCGATCTGAAAGAACCTGATGAAGAAGGTGTTGTGGTAGGTATTCTTGAAGGCGGTATTAACAACACAACCAATGAACGTGTTGCCAAACAAATGCGCAAACGCTCCAAAATCTTGGTCGCTTTAGGTGATTGTGCGGTTTTCGGCGGTGTACCTGCTATGCGCAATTTCTTTACTTTGGAAGAAACGCTACGGCGGGCTTA
>Ga0315294_10008829_pt1 | contig 11062 bp, 9 predicted proteins | sample YL17G13_40_MG_FD_203626 | JGI IMG/M metagenome (GOLD analysis project Ga0315294, IMG submission 203626) | Sediment microbial communities from Yellowstone Lake, YNP, Wyoming, USA - YL17G13_40 | ecosystem: Environmental > Aquatic > Freshwater > Lake > Sediment | place: USA: Wyoming | collected... | reverse complement strand
TGCAAAAGAACCGAATAAACCTATTCTTTTTACCCCAAAGTTATCTCTTAAATAAGAATATTTTTCCTTTAGGGTCTCTATGACTTTTTCCTGGGTCATTATCCTACGCTCCTATTAGGCGAATAGGGGACGGTTCTATTTTTCTACAGAAGCGCCTTTCAGTCTGCATTAACCTGTCTCCTCTTTACCTAATGACTCTATCCATCTGCCCCAGCCTCTTTTCTTTTCCGATTTTATCTTTCTCATCCCTTATAATATACGTTGCCTCTCTCCACTTGAGAAGTGGAATAAAATTCATTTCAGCATGCCTTTAAGCGCAATCTTCTTAATCTCCTGCTCAAAAAAACCTTTTACCTCTTCCCATTTACAAGGCTTAAGCATCCTGGGCATTTCGTCAGGCTCAGCATCATTGAAATAGACAAGGCTCTTCATAATATGCAGTCCTGTAGCAGCTAAATTTTTATATTTTTTATCGTAAAGTTGAATGGCCTCTGGTAAAGATACGGCCTCTTTACAAATAAAATAAAGGTCCACAAAGTCTCTCTTGGTCCCTCTGGAAGCGACGGCGCCGATTTTCATCGCGGCAATATCGCGAATATCTGCAATCTTAACCATCCCAAATTTCTTAACAACGTAAAGAAGAGGGTACTTGTAGTAAAATATGCTGAATCTGACCTCTTTAAACTTGCCCAGAATTGTTCGCCAGGCAATTTTTTCCAATTGAAAATTTGATATTTTTTTGATTTCGGGTAAAAGCATCTGCTCATCAAATTCTTCTTGAGTAAAGAAATCCAAATCATATGATATGCGGTGTCCAAGCTGAAGCGAAAGAGCAGTACCTCCTGCTAAATAAGCCTTTTGTATAATTTCGCTTTTTTCTAATAAGGCCAGAATTGCTTTTGTGTTTCCCGGAAGGACTTGTTCAAACACTTCACGTTCTCCTTTTTAATATTCAATATAGTTGCCCAAAAATTAGCGGTTTTTAAAGAATAGCCGCGGAAATTACATAAAACATCCTTCATCTCTTCCCCTTTAAAATTCTTCCATATCCAGCGAACAGCGTCCCCATCTCCATATTCCAGAATACGTTTTAGAATATATACCTTGCGCTCATCGAAATTAATCTTATCAAAGTCTATATCCCAGAAATATTTTTTCAAGAATTTGGGCGGCCTTTTCATCTCTCGAGTTCCGGACTGGTAGAAAATGGTCGCCTTTCAAATCCTAACACCTTGAAATAACTCATGTTTTATCCCTGAAATAATTATAAAAAAAACCTGATTTCCTATTTGAAATCCGGCCTTCTATCTTAATTTCCATCGCCTTAAAGGTTTCAAGCATGTTATATCATCTCTTTTTATACCCATTGCGCACCAAACGCAAAGAATACCCTCTTTCAACGAAATAACTGATTCAGCCGTTACTACCAGCCCCAGCCTCTTTTCTTTTCCGTCTTCTTAGTTTCCGTAGTAGTCGTGGTAGTTGTTGATGTAGTTGTTGTTGGGGTAACCTCCGCTGTCACCGGCTTCTCCTTCTGTGACGTAAAATAATATATCCTTCTCGCGCCCTTAGCCGGGTGAATATCTATCACGCCTGTCATAACATTGCCTCTTAAGTCGCCTCTTAAAAGGGCCTCGCCTTTTCCTTCTTCATGCTTCTGCATCGTCTCCCAGACAAGGGTTCCATCAGGTTCGTAAGTCACTGAATAATTAGAGCCACCTGTGCCGTATCCCTGATTAGCAAGATTCTGGGTCGTTACCCTGCGTTCGGTAAATGTAAAAACTTCTGTGCCTTCTTCAGGGCTTTTCGCTCCTTGAAGTGCGGTATATACCGTCCATGTCGTGCCCGCGAGAACCTTTCGCGCTTTTGCGATTTGAGCCTTGCGCTGTGCCTCGGCCTCTTCAGTCTGCGCCATTACGCCGGAGGCAACTGCTATTAACAAAATCAACAATAGAATTACTAATCTTAAACCCGGCGTTGCAATTTTTTTTCTACCCATCTTTCTCCCTCCTTTTTTTGATTTATAGGGCTTCACAAAATTCGTTTCGCCCTATTGATTACAGAGATTTTATGTGGAATCGTTGTAAAATTACATGTTTTCGCCGGCGCGCCTTCTGGTTGATATATTATATCTCCTGTCATTACCCCATTTTTTAATTCGCCTTTTAACATAACAATATCTTTTTGATTTTTGTGCAGCATAATCGATTCCCATATGTAAGTGTCGCCAGCAGGGCCTATTTTAACTTTATAGCTGGAACCGTCTTTAGAATAGCCTTGTGCTGAAAGATTTTCTGATAGAACCGCATCTTCCGTAAAAGTTAAAAGGTCTTCTTCAACCGATGATTTTACGGTCCCTTTTACCATCTGCTGGTAGGTAACATATATGGGCCACGGCTTGCTTATTAACGCTGTCTTTATCTTTGCTGTCAGTTTCGGGTCAACCTGTGCTGTTGACTGCTGTATGTAAAGGAGGACTAAAAATAAGCAAACAAAAAAAGACCGCAAGATTTTAGTCTTGCGGTATGCAAAAATTTTTGATATCCCCTTCTGAATTAATACCATAATCATCACCATTTCATTTAGGTAGTTAATAAAATATATTTGCGTTCTTTCATCATATCTTATATAGATTAAATCATAATATGTATATGTATAGGTAAAAAAGGAAATTTCCTAATTTTCTTTTTCGGCGGAACTTTGTTCGGATGCTTCGCCTTTAGTTAATTCATTTATGACTTTGTCATATTTCTGAATATTGGCCTGTTTTTTTAAATCTTCAAACCATGTTGCTAAGGCCTTAAGGCGTTTTTTATCTTTTATCTGGTCGTAATAAGACTTTTTGACATTCTCCTTTTTAAAATAAGATTTATCCGCATGTCCTTGAGCCAAAATCTTAAAAACTGCGTAACCTTTATATATGGGTGCCGGCGGATAAATATCGCCGACCCTGGCCTTCATCATTCCGTATGCAGCTTCCCTCTGAAATCCCCATATATCAATTAAAAATTCCAGCGATACAGCACCGGGCCTCTTGAAATCCTTGGGCCTTTTTTCCCTTTCCTCTTCCCAAAATTTTGAATTGCCTCTGGTCTTCTTGCAAAAATTGTCTGCATCTTTTTTTTCGTCAAACTGAATCAGTTCAACGCTAAGGTTATTATTTTCGTTCATAAATTCCTCATAGGCCTCTTTTTCCGATACACCCGGGTCCACGCTGTCCATTATCTGTTGACGAAGTTTATGGAGCTGGATAAGATGCTTTAACTGACCCTCAAAAACCTCCGCTGGTTCGTTCGTTTTATCTTTAACCCATTTTTCGTAAGATGCTCTATCCTTTTTCCAGTCGAATTCCACTCTTTCTGCCGCAAGTATTTTAGTTATTTCTTCATCAACTTCCTCCTGACTTACCTCGACTCCGCGGCGGAAAGCCTCAAAAGACATAACAAGCTGGTCCCATATGACCTTTTCCAATTCTTTTTGAGATTGGGGCTGTGGGCCCCATTTATTCCCAAATACAGAGATTACCCCTTTAACAAAATAATAATTCTGCAAGGGAACCCCGATGTCAAAGAATTCGCCGGCAAATTGCGGCGCAGAATTATGTTGCGCAGAATCAGGCTGTTCGCTATGTTCGCTATTTACTTGCTGAGATACATTTTCATTGCCTATTGCCTGGGTTGGAGTAGATTGATTATCCGCTAACTCCTCAGCAAAAACAAAACCTAAAGAAAATAAATAAGTTATAAAAACACAACCTAATAATAGCACTAAATTAACAAATCTTGCCCTTACACAATTTAAATTAAAGTTAAAACTCATTGTTTTACAATAAGTTATGATTCTCTTGTCTTTTTCTATCCATTTTAACACAGGATTTTCGCAGATAAAATCTTTTAATCTGCGTGAATCTGCGTGCAATCTGCGAATATCTGCGTTCAAAGAGTAGTTCTTAAATTGGCTAATTACACAGATTAAAACTCCGACAAGAAAATCTGTGTAATCTTGTTTTGAATCTGTATAATCAAGTTCTTTCCAATTGCTCAAAAAATAGGAAAGAACTCTATTTTTCTCACAAACTATTGCAGTGTTGCTTTTATATTTATTCCCGAATATTTTGTTTCGTATCACAAGGGACATGAATGACTTAGATATAATTTATCATATCCCAATATATTTGTCAACAAAAAAGTGCAAGATGCAAGAGTTTCCCCATTTTTTCTTCTTGAACGCAGATGGTCGCAGATTACACGCGGATTTTCGCAGATACTCCGACGAGAATCTGCGTGAAGCTGCGTTACCTGCCTGCCCCAGCCTGCCGGCTGGCAGGGGCAGGCAGGGATTTGCGTAAATCTGCGTTAAAATAATTTCGGGAACCTTACAGATATCAATTTAATACTACTCATTTAACTTCATATAGTTATGTAAAAACTGCTAAAAAATTTGGGGAATATCTTCAAAGATTTTTTAAAGAAATTTTCCTATGAATTTTCTCTAAGCCATCGGGGTATTTTTGGCGAGCCCTTGTTTAATCCCTTCCAGGTATGAACTTACTATCCTACAATACCAGTAAAATTTTTAAGATGCGACATCAATTCTGTTTATCTGCTCCCAATAGGCCTTGTTCTCTGATAACAACCTTTTAATCCATATTGGCAAAAATTGACTGTACTTACCTAAAAAAAAGCCCAGCAGTCTAAATGCCTCATAGAAAGGGAATATGAATAAATATCTATACGACTTGCTGCAAAAAAAATATATCATGGCGCTTTTTATATATTTTATTTCATATAGAAAGCTTCTTGTAAACGGCGCATTGACAATGCTCTGCAAAGAAAGGCCGCTATCGAAGTTCCTCATTATAACTCTTCTTATAGTATAATTGTGGCTATGATATACACTGGCCTGCGGTTCATAAACTATCTTCTTTTTTTTCATCAACATATCCTTGGCCCAGGCCTGGTCCTCGCTCATTATTAAATCTTCCCTGAATTTATTATCTTCCCATTCGGATTTGCGTATGGCAGAATTGACATCTGAAAATAATATATCTTGTAAGGTGCAATCAGCCGGATTTATACAATCCTTAATTATTTTGTAATCGGGATATACATACTGCAAAAAAAACTTTTCGATGATTGACGCATCTCTATCTGGAATTTGTCCGCCAAATATGCCTGCCACCTCACCATCGTCAAAATCCCTAATCAGGTTGGTAAGCCAATTTTCATCCTTAGGAATTGCGTCTTGGCTCAAATAAACAAGGATCTCTCCCTTAGCCGTTTCTGCTCCTATATTTCTCGACCCGCCATGGCTAAAAGATAATGGCTCTATCTCAATAAGCCGTATTGGATACATAGTTATAATTTCCTTCGTGTTATCGGTTGAACCGGAATCAACAACAATGACCTCATATTCGAAATCGACTCTGCTTTTGAATATGCCTTTTAGGACCGAACCGAGTCTATTGCCGGCATTTTTTGTAGGTATTATAATTGAAACATAGCATGGCATGACTATCTAGTGTCTTCAGGCTTGCCTATCAAAGGTCTGAGCGAATAGAAAATGACGTACATATCAAATGACTTATAAATAGCCTGTATCCGTTTTATGCCCGAAAGGGACCCGAGGGATTTCTCGATATCTACACCTTCGCCTTTTTCAAATATGATGTAATATAATTTGAAAGGTTCATCCGTTAAGCCAACCTCTTTAATACGGTAATTTTTTTGTATGTATTCATACAACGGCAAGCTGCTAAATTTCAACCGCATCAGATTTTCTATAGGATAGAAACAGATATATTTAATATCAAACTCTTTTTCTTTGTCTTTAAACCCCGCAAGCTCATCTACCCAGCCTGCAAGTCTTCGACTATACCGGACTATTCCATATCCCTGGGCATGTGTGGATAAAAATATGTATTCATTGGGCCGGGTAAATTCACGTAAAGACTCGCCGGCAACGTCTACTCCTAAAAAGGCCGTTGCATACATCCTTAAAATTGAGTTATAAGCAAAAGGTATCGAAATGGCCACAGTCATTAATATAAGCGGCAAAAATAAATCTTTCGTAAAGATCTTTTTTAGCACAAGAGATATATACAAAACTGCATAACCAGTGGAAACCGAGGCTAATAACAGAAATGGCATTTGGGAAAAATTATTTTGATATATATATTCAGAATACATTATCCCATAACAAATAACTGCTAAACCCCAGCCGATGATATATCGATTTAATAAGCCCCTTCTTTTTAAAAACGCAGTGATTATTCCTAATAAGGTTAACGCTACGTAGATTACGCTAAAATTCTCCTGCTTTGTATACCACCATATCGTCCTGCCATGCTCTGCCCAGTAGGAGGAGGTAAATATACTAAACGACCTTATCTTATGCAATTCTTGGAAATCCCATCTATTCAGAAAGCTTAACCATATTATTGCGGTCACGATTGGCAAAATAGACAAGCAAAACACAAATAGGATTTTAAGGAACTCTTTTCTGTTATTAAAAAATATTTTAAAAGGAAAGCAGAAGATAAAAGGAATTACAGTTATAAAAAAATTGAATTTATATAGGCAGGCAGCCGACAATGACAAGCCGCTAAAAAAAAGATTGTATTTTTTAAATGAGGATGCAAAGCGCAAATAAAACAAATTTGCTAAAATCATAAAGAAAAAAGCAGGGCTTTCTGGTTGAATATTCCGGGAAAAAAATACAGCCAGAGGCATAATAGCTAATGAAAAGCTCGCGAAGAGCGAAAGGAATATGTTTCTAAAAAGAATGGAGGCTATGAAATAAATGCCCAGTATGCTAAAAGCCCCGAATAATACATTAAATAAGCGCGGACCCCACAAATTCTCATCAAAAAGTCTCCATGCCAATAATATCTGATATGAAATTAAGGGGGGCTGAGAATAATATCTGTGAACGGGCTCTTCAAATATATTATAGCAATGCATTCTATTTAAAGAATAATCATGGGCTGTATTCATTTCCTGCGCTGTAGTTAGGTATTCGTTCTCTATCATATTGTGATAACCTATTGATGGGAAATTAAGAATGTAGGACCTTAAGCACATGCCTAATGAAACTATAAGACATAACGCCAAAACTTTTGTTAATCCATAAATTCTTTCTTTCATGCTGGCATCCTTAGCTTCTTATTTCTTTTTCTAAAAACAATAAGCTTATAAAGAACGAAGAGAAGATCGTCTCTAAGCCAATAACTAATAAAGTCATCGCTAAAATCGCTTCTCTTATCCTATATAAGGCGCCGAAGCCTTTAGAAAACCAATCGATAAAAATAAAAAGCAAGATTACAAATCCTATTAAAAATATAGCACCTCCAAAAGCGAGCCCTTTTTCCAGATTGAAATGACGCTGAAAGAAAAGCGTTATATTATCATACCTTAAAAATTCCTGTTTCAAGGCAAACGTATGTGCATATATACCCAAATTCATAACTTGATATGAGAGAATACTCATCACGCTGGCAAAGACCATTAGATGAAAGTCCCAAGACCGGCCCAAAAAATAAACCGGCCCTCTGACCAGAGACAATAAAAGAATCATACCTGCTGAGAACCCCAAAATCCCGGGGACAAAATATAGCCACATAGGGCAATAAAGCAACATAAACCTTGTATGGCGCCATGCATCATACAAAGGTTTAAGTTTAGATTCACCAATTCTGTGATGGTAGTCAATAGGAACCTCGAATATCTTAAAATTATTCATTAAAGCACTAACAACCATCTCTGTGGCAAATTCCATGCCCAAGGTCTTAAGCTTCATCTTCTTGTAAGCCTCGCGGGAAAAGCCGCGCATCCCGCAATGAATATCTGAAAGTTTGGTATGAAAAAATAGGCGACAAATACCTGAAAGCACAGGATTTCCTATATAGCGGTGAGACCAACTCATTGCGCCTTTTCTGATTTTACCTTTGAACCGAGAGCCGATGACGAAATCGTATCCTTCTCTTAAGGGTTTTAAAAAATTTGGAGTGTCATAAAAATTATAAGTATCATCCGCATCGCCCATAATTATGAACTTGCCTTTTACCTCTCTTAAGGCCCGCAAATACGCTGCGCCGTAGCCTTGGTGCGTCTCGGAGACAACTATTGCTCCCTCTCTCTCTGCAATCTCTCTTGATTTATCTACTGAACCATTGTCAACTACAATAATTTCACCGGCAATCTTTTCTTTCTCAAATACGTCTTGAATCTTCTTTATGCAAATACCGATTGTCTTCTCTTCGTTAAGACAGGGTAAAACACAAGAAACTTCTATTTCTTTATCCATCTTTTCCATGGCGCTCACCTACCAGGTTATATTATATATCCGTATAAATTTATTCCCTTCCTCAACTTCTATAGAAGAATTAAAATATTTAAGTCCTTTGCCTTTAAAAAAATAAAGGCGCGAAAACAGGCTCTTGCCCAATTCCCGGTCCAGAAGGATGCATTTATAATTACCTTTTTCATCCTCTTCTGAAACTAGGACAGAATATATTACATTTGGCTTCTCATATACAATTTCTTTAACGTCGTTGTCTTCAAAGATAAACAGGCTTCCGGGTATATAGCCGTCCTTTGAGTAAATTACTTTTTCTTTGGGTTTATATATATAGCCATTTTCAAAAAAAACTGTATCATCTTTTTTTATGCCGTTGGCTAACGGACTGTAAAACTGGAGCCTGTTCGAAAGCCAATCATCTAAATTCTTAGTGGTAATCAGAAATACTTCCTGATAAAATTTCTGAATCAATTGTCTATCTTTACCCAACTCAACGAGACGCCCTATAATTTTGTCTTTCTCTTTAGCATCAAAGTTCTGAGCGATATAGACTTTTGAAAAATCCCAATTTCCCAGATAGGAAATTGCGCCTATTTTTGCCACCATTGTATCTTCTACAATAAAGTACGCCGTAGAAGGTGTAGCAAAGAGAAGTTGCATTACTTTCTCTATCGCATTTGCGGGTAAAAATTTTGTTAAAATATCTTTGGCGTCTTTGGGCTTCAACATCATTGTAGACTCTAATAGCAAAACAGCTTCTAGGGGGTCTTCGATATATTTATTCATAATCTCGAATGCTTTATTGCCGCCGTTATTAAGCATTCTTAAGATTGCAACTGCCTCGTTTTCATCGTGAGTCAGTATGGTTTTTGCCATCCAATAGGCCTGCGGCTTGACCTGGCTTTGCCCGTCAAAAATTACCCTACGCCTGGCAATTACCTTAAACCAGTCACCAAGATCCCACCATGAATTAAGTATCGCATTCTGCGGTGTTTTTTCTTTGATAATATTAAGCACCCTGTACCAAGTGTCGTTTATAAGCGGGTAAATACTTGTGGCTGCTCGATAGCTTACTTGAAAATATAGTGGGCCTATAATAAGCAGGGTTATCGACAAAAGAGATAGCAACTTTATATTTTTATCCCTTCTAAGGAATCCATATATTTCATCTATCAGCCATCCAGTGCATATACCGAGGGGTACAATTAAAAACACGACGAATCTTATACCCGTGAAACTTGCAAAAAACATGGCCACAAACCAAATATTTAATATAAGTATTGCGGCATGTTTAGATTCGCGGTATGGCTTATACCAGATACTTCTTATCAAAAGTAAAATCATACAAATAGAAGTAGAAGCAAATATCCATAGGCCGCCGAGCGATCCCGAGATATCCGCGATATTGGCCTTTCTTAATTCTCCAACGGTATAGAACACATTGGGCCATACGGATGCGATTAGAGGCTTGGTCAGGACCACCGCCCTAGGCGTTTCGGTAAATAAAACGCTTATCGGCTCTTTTCCGGCTAGGACAAAAACCCACAAAAAGCTAAGGGCCGAAAAAGAAACTAAAGAGACCGCGTGCCTCTTGATCTCATCCAGGTTATCTTTTGTAAAGTAAAAACGCATGAACAGAAGGCACACAAGGTATATGATTTCATAAATAACGACAATGAAAAAGATAAACCACCAATGCGTCCAGTTGAAACAAAAAAGACCCACCCAGAACGAGGAAAGGCAAATCCAGATTAACCTGCGCCTTAACGAATGGTTTGCGTAACTTTTCGCATACGTCCATACAATCAGTATCGGAAAGAGCATGTTAAAAATATCCTTATCGTACCACCCCGCGCAGCTGCGGTGCAAAAACGTAGGCGCCAGGCCGATAAACAGGCAACCGATAATTGCTCCTACATGGCCGCTGTAACGGTAAGAAAAAACATATAGCACAATTATCAATATTGCGGCATAAAACAAGGGCAAATAAAACAGAAAAGTATATAATTCAACCGGACGGAATATGGTAAAGAATTTATAAAGATAGGCCGAGAAGTAATGCAGGAACTGCTCCCATAGCAAATAAAAACCGTTGGGCGCAAGCATATATCTGTCCCATTCTTTGCCAAAAATGGTTTGGTCTCCAGGCCTTCCCCGTTTGACAACATTTTCTACATACCTTCCCCAATGCCAGCAGTCCAATTCCATAATATAAGTCTGGCCTGTGTTATCCTGATAGTTATCTTTTAACTGACGGTATAACCTTTCTATCTGGTCATTTAAAGCTCTTTTATTCTGCTTTTTATATTGTTTGATTCTGGATTTTAATAATCTATCTTTTGCTGATGGATAGTATTGAGGGAACCTCTGCTGAATATCGCGTATGGCATACTGGCGTATGGTCTGATTTACTATATCTTTGGCCTGAGCCTTAAGCTGCGGGAAATAGATTGGGAATGAGCGTAGGTAAAGAGTTATAGCCAAAACGGTGCCTAAACATATACCAAAAATGACGTTTTTTCTACTCATTTGCGATTATTCCAGTATTAACAACTTAGTATCGTAAGAAATTTTTAATATTATCAGGTAATAATAACATACGAAAAAATTACAGTCAAGCTGTATAATCTTAGAATCCTGTAACCGCAATATAATAATGTCAGTATTCTGCAAATAGAAAATGTCAGGTATACTCACCTCTATGAGGAGGTGGGTAGAGTGCTAAACCTGACAATGAAAGAAGTAAATAGGTACCGCGTAATCA
>Ga0315294_10008827_pt1 | contig 11063 bp, 7 predicted proteins | sample YL17G13_40_MG_FD_203626 | JGI IMG/M metagenome (GOLD analysis project Ga0315294, IMG submission 203626) | Sediment microbial communities from Yellowstone Lake, YNP, Wyoming, USA - YL17G13_40 | ecosystem: Environmental > Aquatic > Freshwater > Lake > Sediment | place: USA: Wyoming | collected... | reverse complement strand
CATAAATGCCGGCCTCGTTCGTTTTCGCGGCTCGCACTATGTTCGTGGCCTGATCGGTCAAGGTGACCTCCGCGCCGGGGATCACCGCGCCGTTGGCGTCGAAAACATTCCCGAGAATCTTTCCGAACGTTGATTGCCCCTGCACAGTGGGACAGAAGGCGCCTGCCAGGACCAGAACCAACAGGCCGGCCAGCGGCCATGCGCGTGTTACGGTTTTCATCACGGACCTTCCTTTCGATTGTTGGCGTCCGACCCACCAATTGCGAATAAGGCCGGAGGTTTATGCTGGGGTCTGTGTTCCCCGGAGACACTACATCTTCCGCCTCTGCGGCACAAGTAAACGGCCCCCTGTAACGGTGGGGTTAACCGTTATCGGCGGGCAAAACCCTGGGAGCGCGGGCGTCTCGCTACCCTGAAAGTCTCGGGGGCGGCGTCCCGCCGCAAGCATGTAGCGCCGGCGTCCCGCCGGTAATCGTCCTCCGGTCGCCAACCGGCTACCGGCGAGCCCGAATTCGGGCGAGACGCCGGCGCTACTTCAGGCGCGCGAGACGCGCGCGCGCCGTTTTCATGGTTTCCCGGTGCCCTAACAGGGCATGGCCGACTGCTCAGAAGTTGATGCGCGACCGGAGAATGATGGCGCGGGCGGCGCCGGAGGTGGAGATGCTGCCGAAGGCCGCCTGGCCCACCGTCAGTTCGGCCGTGCCGCTGGGAGCCATCCAGTTGGTATGGTTCAGAATGTTTTGACCGGAAATGGTCAGAAAAAGCTCTTTTTTCTCCCTGAGGCGCACTCTCCTGGTTAGGCTCAGGTGCAGGTACCAGGAGCCCGGCCCTTCCAGGATGTTGCGCCCTGCGTTGCCCGGCAGGTTGGCGGCCGGCTGGGCGAAGGCATTCACGTTGATCCACTTCTTTCCGGAGCTTCCGGTCAGGCGCGGGCCGTCGTTGCCGTCGCCAATGCGGTCGGCGCGGGCCGTTTCATCAATGATCCCGGTGAAGGGATTGGCGCCCTGCCGCCGCGGCGTAAACCAGGCGCCGCTGAATGCCAAGAACTGCGGGTACAACTGCCAGCCGCCGGCCACCCGGCGCAGCCAGCCCGCTTGGCGCAGGAAACGCTGGGCAGGGCCGAACGGCAGGCTCCACATCATCATCGCCGTGAGGTTGTGCTGGCGGCCGTATCCCACCCGGCCACGATCGTTTCGGCGGCTCCGCGCGTCGCTGCCGACTCCGAAGTAGTCCTGATCCAGTCCGTCGATCACGTCGGAGATGTTGTTTGCCCACACGTACCCGCCCATGATCATGGGACCGTGCGGCAGCCGCCGGTCGGCCTTCACTTGCAGGGCGTGGTAAATGTGGCTGCCGCCGTTGTCCATGTAGTCGATGGTGGCGCCGAAGCCCAGGTTGGCATACGGCCGCGACAGATCGTTCCCGGCTATGACCCGTTGGTTAACGTCGCGCCGGTAGATCAGGTTGGTGCTCTTGGTTGCCACATACGAGGCCCGCACACCGGCGCCGGCCAACACCCGCTCGATGGTCAGGTTCCATTGCTGCACGTACGGGTTTGCCAGGCGCGGGTTAAAGCCGCTGGCAGTCAGGCTCGGCGCCGTCTCGCGAACGTGCGCCGACGGAAATGGGAAGGGGAAGGACCAGGCCGTGGCGGGAAGCATCAAACTCCTGTCCAGCCTGTCGTTCTGATAGACGTTTTCGCCATAGGTCAAGAACGCGCCGTTGCCGCCCCCGGCAAACAGTTGAAACACGCCCTGCCCGATCAGGTCGGTGAATTTTCCCCAGCCGCCGCGAATCGCGAAGTTGGTGGTCCCGTGGGGCCGCCAGGCAAATCCGATGCGCGGCGCGAAGTCGTTCAAGTCGGCGAAATGGAGGTTCCGCTCCGGCAGCCATACCGCCGAAGCTTCCACGATCGGCACCCGCGGGTAGCGGGTGCGGAAGGCGGCGTTGACCGGGGTGTTGGGCGTGGCCTTGATCAGACTCCCGCTGGCCAGATCGAAATTATAAAGGGCGTCGTTCTTGTTGTAGATGGGGCCCTGGTAGTCCCACCGCAGGCCCAAGTTCAAAGTCAGGTTGCCCGGCGCTTTGTAGTCATCCTGGAAGAACAGGCCGTAGTTCGTGCTCCTCATGTACATCGGGGGGTTGATGCCCGCCACCCTGGTCTGATCGGGGATACCCAGCAGGAAATCGGCGTACGCTTGCGTGGTGTAAGTTCCCGTGAACGAGAAGCTGCCGTGAGTGCCGGACGGAATCCGCCGGATGTTGGGCTGCTCGGCGAAGATGTTGATTCCGCCCTTGAAGGTGTGGCGCCTGTTCATCCACGACACCGTATCGGTCAACTGGTAGGTGGCGGGGATGTTCTTGGCGGTCGCCTGCTGCAACAGCGTCTGTATGCCCGTGATGCTGATTACCGGGAAGCCGCGGGCGTCCGGCGGGGGCATGTCGGGCGGGAATTCGATCCCCAGCGTTTTCAGCACAGTCAGGCCGTTGTTGGAACCCCCGCCCGGGCTGTTGTCCCGCACGAATCCCAGCCGCAGCTCATTCAGCAGGGTGGGGCGCGCCGTCCAGGTGTAGGAGAAAGTCCCAGTGTAGAGCTTTCGGGTGTTGGCGCGGTTTCCCAGGGTGTCGAGGCCGCTGTCATAGCCCTGCAGGTTGAAATGCGTGCCGCCCACCCGCGCGAACATCCAATGCCGGCTGTTGATGTGCTGGTCGATCCGCAGGTCCAGCACTTCTTCCCGCGTCGTCCCGTTGGGACCGTCTACCTGGTAATTGTTGGTGGTCCGTTCCGGGATTTTCGGGAGGGGATAGTAGAGGTTCTGGATACGCCGGGAGACCTCGTTGATGCGCAGGTCCGGAATCGTTCTGTCCGGAAACTGCTGCCCGGTGAGAGGATCCCGAATGGTACTGGTGAAAATCCCGGCGCGCATGTTGGTGGTAGGAACGTTGGCGGAATACGCGGTGCTGCCGGCCGCGCGCAGCGATTGCCAGCTCAAGCTGAAGAACGTCTTGTTCCGGCCGTTGTACAGCTTCGGCACCCGGATAGGTCCGCCGATGTTTCCTCCAAAGCGATTGTTGTGGTTGGCCGTTTTGGTGTTTCGGTCGGCCCGGCGGGCATTGAGCACCGAGGAGTCGAAGTTGTAGAACACGTCGCCGCGGTAGCGATTGATTCCATACTTGGAGATTTGCAGGGTCACGGCGGGCGAGGCATATTCGGCGCTGTTGTTCACCGCCAGGACCCTCATCTCGGCAATGGCCTCGCTCGACATGGTCATGGAACCGGCCCACCCGCCCGCCCCCAGGTCCATCACCGGATCGATCCGAATGATCACAGGAAGCGGCGCAAGTGTCTTGAGTGGCTGTAACCGTAGGGTTAACGGTTGCCGCTGCTGAGGTGGCCAAGCGACCCGCTCCCGCGCCGGTCCTCCCGGTTACCGACGCATTACGGGCAGGCCGGCCGCCGCTGTAGTAAAATAGGGATTGGCCGTTATCCACGAAAGGGGAACAAGCACATGAACGTAACTCTGACCGATCAGGCAGTCTCCAAGGTGAGGGAAATCCTGGACCAACAGAACCCACGGCCGGCCGGGTTGCGGATCGCCGTGGTTGGCGGCGGCTGCTCGGGTTTTTCTTACTCGCTGGCTTTCGACAACAATGCGAATGCCACCGACAAGGTTTTCGAATACGACGGGCTGAAGGTCTTCGTCGACCAGGCCAGCATGCTGTACCTGGATGGCGCTGAAGTCGATTACGTCGTGACCCTGGAAGCCTCGGGGTTCAAGTTCAACAACCCGAACGTCCGCACCACTTGCGGCTGTGGCAGTTCCTTTAGCGCTTGACGCCTTCGGACTCGAACGAACGCAGACGGCCGTCGAGCCGCCCACGGTGGCCCGGCGGCCGTTTTATTTTTGGCATTGATCAGATGGCGGCGGACGTAATCGGTGTTGGCGCGGTCGCGCCCCAAATTTTCGGCATCCAGCAGCGTGGCGTTCAGCGTCGGCCCCACGTCGTCGAGCCCCTTGGCCCGGCCGTCCAGCAAGTCTTCCATGAGCAAGCTGGCGCGAGGCCGCTTCAGCGGCCCGTTCGACCGGCAAAGTGGGCATGGCCGAACGCGCGCTGGCCGGCCTCGGCGCGTCCCTGGGTGTATAGTGGCCTGGAACCGGGAGGCGGCGACCCGATCCCCGTGACACCAACGTCTACACCAGCGAGGCAACTGGGTGTATAGTGGCCTGGAACCGGGAGGCCAAAATGGAGATCCTGGAAAAATCGGGTCTGCCCTTCCTGGAATGTTTGCGCCGGCGGGTTCAGGATATCGATTTCGCCCGCAACGAGATCCTCGTTCGCTACGGCAAGGCGGCCAAGGACCGGATCACGACGCTTGCCGGGTCGCTCAAGGCCCCGCTTCAGAACCACCTGAAGAAGGTCAAGGCGATTCACGAACGGGACCTGGCCGAAGGCTGGGGCCGCATTCAGCCGGAGTTCGCACCCCGGTTGATGGATTATGGCGCCATCGCAGCGATTCCTATGCCGATCCGCATAGGACGCCATGATAAACCACTGTATGGCGTGGAAGCGGCTGGAACTAAAGGGCTTGTAGCGGCCCGATGAGGTGAATCAACGGCCTGTTATACAGGCAGGAAATCGAAGTCCCGCATTTTATGCGGGTCAATCTACTTATTGTTAGGCCAGCCAAAGGGGGAGCGATGACTAGCCTCGCTACCAGGCTCGCCGAGATGGCGAGAACATACCCGGCACTTGCTGGGGACGCCAAGGCGATTGGGCTGGTCGATCGGCATGTGCAGGGTCTGCCCCTGCGGCCGTTCTTTGAGCCTGTCTCCGTCACGCTGGTTTCAAAGGCGAAGCGGGATGTCCTGAACGGCAAGCGCGAGCTCCAGGGTATCGGGTCTGAGGAACTGACATCGTGGACGCGCCACATCGCTCTCGGTACCCGCTGCCGGATGAGGGTGCTGGAAGAGCCCATCGTTGGCCATCTGCACGCCGGTCAAACGCTACCCGCAATGATATTGCTCCGAAGCCACCTTGAGGCGGCAGCCTTGGCGGCTCATTGCCTTGCAGAGCTCACCGCAGCTGCGCGGCAGGGCAGCGTTGAGACGCTCAAGGAGCTGATCCCGAAGACCCTGTTTGGGACAGCCCTCAAGAAGCATCGCGACAAGGTCTCGGTCGGCGAACTTCTGAAGTCTTTTGAGGGCGATACCATCCAGATCTGTGGCGCCATCGGCTCGCTCGACAGGTTCTACTACCAAGAGCACTCCGAAGGCAAGCTCTGCATAGCGTATTCCCTCCTGTGCGAGTTCGCGCATCCGAACCACCGCGGTGTGATGGATTTCACGGCTGCCTCGGAGCAACCGGGGGGCTGGGAGATCACGTATCAGCTAGAGACATCCGCCAACCCACAGCTTGTTGCCGGAGGACTTGAGACATTGCTTGTCTCGATGCGCGCCGGCTACTCCGCCAGCGAGCTACTTCGGTCCTGGGAGTTCAAGGAGCAGGATGGGCAGCTCGTGTGGCAATGGCCGGACGCAGACCAACGCAGGAGGGTTTTGGAAAACCTGCTCCAGCGAGGACCGGAGGGGGCTGCCTAACAACAGCGTCCACCCGACCGCCGCAAAAGCGCGACGCCGGGTGACACTGAAGTCGTTATCTGCTGTTGTAAAAAGCATTTCAAGCGGCAGCTACTAAAATGCTATTCAAAACAAAGTGGCTTAAGTTGATTCCGTCAAATTTAAGACCCGACAAAAAACGAGTCGCCGAATTGCACAAGTTAAAGGTTGAGTTTGGCATCCCGCACGAAGCCTTCGCGATGCGTGTCATGAGCTCTCCAGCGATTACTCGAAAAGTGCAGAGAAATTGTCTTGACAATTTGAGAATTCAAAATCCGCGGCTATCCGAAAGAGAGCTACTCAAAATGGTTTTTCTTTCAAAATTGCACTGTTCAGAAATTCATGGATATCCTGGCACGACGGACCAAGAAATACATCAAGCAATGGAAAGTATAAATTCGTTTGATGAGTTATGTGACTGTATTATTGCGTCGCATCAACAGGAACCATCGTTTCCAGACCCTTTTGGCATCGGAGAACGAATAGATGAAATCTTAGCACAGGAAGAAGTCGACATAAAAGCACCTGCTGAGGACCTAATCAGATGTTTAGAAGAACGCTATCTTGATCTTAGGAACAAATATCCAGAACGGGATGAACATTGGTTCTTAGCTAATACGTGGTTAGAAAGATATGGGTCCACGAAGGAGGCTAGACAAAAAGGTCCAGAATTAATGGAGTTTATAGCTTACAAAGATACTCACTCATTTTCAATTTTAGAGCCACCAATATCCATCAGAGGATTGGCCCTGTTCTTGGTTTACAAGGAATTAGGACAGCGGCAGGCCATATATTACAGTAGCGAATTTTCCCAAATCATGGAACCAATCGCAAAGAGCAGAGGAGGGCACCTATTCCTGGATAAATACAAAGAAAGAAACCGACGAACTTGGAAAGAGAATCAGGTAGAAAGCGCATCGCCTTACAGTCTATACTGGTTTTTTAAGGGCTTAGAGTTTGAACAAGAGCACCCTGAGGACGCAGAAAAGTTATGGAATGAAATTGAAAAGAAGAAATAGAAAATGTGCAACTGTGTGTACATCTGGACGTACAACGGCAGATAACAAGGGGCTCCACGTGACCACTTTTCCGCTGCGCTGGAAGGCGGCATGTGAGCTTTGGCGTTACGGACCCACGACTGCTTGAGGCCTCAGGTAGTGGACATGAAGCGCGCGGGCCGATCCGCACAATGGTGGCGCGGATCAGGCCTGGGAGCGCGGGCGTGCCCGCCGGCACGCAGCGGAGCGGCCAAGGGGCCCGGCGGACGGGGGGGAAGCGGGGACAGCCTGAGCAGCGCAGTTTTCCAGGGAGCTCCGGTTTACGATGCCTGCTGCCGGGGTCTCTTGCCACATCACCCAGCGCGGGGAGAGCACCGCGAGACTCCCCCCTCTTGCGATGAGGATCCGCTGCGGCCCTTCGCCGGCCTTGTTCCCCCGGCCACGTCAGAAGTACAAGCGCAGGGCGAGTTGGCCGATGCGCGGAGTGCGGGAGGCGGTAAACTCGCCGAAGCGCGCGTTGGTCTGGGCGCCGGTGGTCGGATCGAATCGGGTCGAGGCATCCAGCGCGCTGAACTGCGTGTGGTTGAAGAAATTGTAGAACTCGGCCCGGAACTGCAAGCGTGTCCGCTCTCCGTGCAGCGGGAAGTTCTTGAAAATGGCCACATCCCAGTTGTTGATGCCCGGACCGCGGATCACCGTGTTCGCCGCGTTGCCGACGGTTCCCTTGGCGGGCATCTGGAACACCTCGGTGCGGAAGTTGCGGCTGAAGGTTCTCTCGCTCTTGGGCAGCACCGGGTTGCCGGTGACCACCACGCGGGCGCCATCGGTGGGCGAGCCGGTGGTATCGACCGCCACCGTCGTGCCCAGGCCAACGCTCAGCGGCTGCCCGCTGACGAAGCTCGTAATCCCGGAAAGCTGCCAGCCGTTCAAAACCCGCGTCACCAGCGGATTCTCCCAGGGCGCCTTGGGCAAATCCCAAAGCCAGTTCAAGCTGAACACGTGCGTGCGGTCAAACTGCAGCAGGCCGTAATTCCATACCTTGACCGGCAGCAAAAAGCTGACCGCGTCGGTGTCGTTGTTGTTGTATCCCATGGCTTTCGACCACGTCCAGGAAGCGCCGAACTGCGCGCCGCGGGTGAAACGCCGATTGGCCTGCACCTGCAGCGAATGGTAGCTGGAATTGGAACCCCAGTCGCGCTGGTTAATATTCGTATAACCAATCATGGGCCGCAGAAAGCCCCCCGGAAGTGCCGCCTTCGGATTGGTGGTGCTTGTCGGGTCGGCGTTCTTGGGATCGAACGTCGAGCCGAAGGGGATGGAGTTCAGATTGCGCACCCACATCAGGTGCCGGCCGAGCGAGGTTACGTAGCCGGCCTCCAGCACCGTTCCCCAGCCGACATTCTGCTGAATGGTGAAACTGGAGTTCATCACCGTGGGCGTCAGGCCGGCGCGATCGATGCCGAGTATTGCCCCCGGGGACAGCAGCCCGCTCGAGGAACTCAGCGTCGACAGGTAGCCAAAACTGATGACCGGCCGCTGGACCATGGGCGCCTGCATGGCAAACGGGTTGATGACCGCACTGAGGTTTTGGCGGTTATAAAAGAAGCCGAAGCCGCCGCGGATCGCCGTCTTGCCCTTGCCGAAAGGATCGAACGCGAAGCCGAAACGCGGGGCGAAGTGAATTCCACGGTTTTCGATGAGCGCGCGCGGATAGCTCTTGTCGCTGGCCGGCACCACCAGGCCGTTGACCGGGTCGCCGGTGCCCGGCGCGATGGCGCCGATCAGCGCCGCCGGGTAAGTTTCCTTGGTGACCGGGTTGATGCCCACGCGCCTGCCGTCTACCATGGCCGGCGTGATCAACTGCACCTGGCGCGCGCGGTCGAAGCGCGACAACACGAAGGTCGATACCCGGTTATCGCGCTCGAAGATCGGCTCGATCCAAGAGAAGCGCATGCCCAATTCCAGCGTCAACCGCCGGGTCACCTTCCAATTATCCTGCGCGAACCATTCGATGTTGCTCACCCGATAGTAGCCAAAGGGGCGGGAGGAAGCTTCCGTGTAGGCACTGAACACGCCCATCACCGCATTGCTGTAAGCGTAGCCGGTGTCGATCGGGTTGTTGGCGTTGCGCCCAAAATCGAAGGCGCCGTTGAACTCCAAGGTATCCGAGGCGTTGCGCCAGAAGCGATCGGCATAGAAGCCCACTTTCACGGTATGGGCCGTCAACGTGCGTGTCAGGTTGTCGGTGAGCGAGAAAATCTTGTGCTCGGTGAGGAGAGGGAAGCGGCCCTCGATCAGCAAATTGGCGGCGCCGGTGACGCCGCCGAAGCTGGCATTGGGCACCACGCTGTAGGGGTTGCTCTCCGGGTGGAACTGCGGGGTGTTGAACCCTACCGTCTTTCGCTGGTTCCGCTGCAGATCCTTTTCCTCGAAGCTGCCGATCTCGGGGCGATCGCTGAACCCGGCATTCATTTCGTTCACCAGGCGGGGACTGAAGATGCGCGTGTAGCGCACGATCAGCAGCTTGCCGTTGTGGGTGGTCTTCTTGCGGAACTGCGGCCAGTTGACTGCCCCGGACGTGCCGGCCCCCACGGCCCCGACTTCGACGTCCGAGTAATCGGAGAAATTGGCGGTCAGAAGGTTGTTGGAATTGATGTTGTAATCCAGCTTCAACGTCTCCATCCGCTGCGGTGTCTGGTTTTCGGTCTGAAAGAGGTAGTTATAGCGGCCGGCCGAAAGGTTGCGATCGAAGAAATTGGGCAAGGGCAGGAACTTCAGCAACGCCTGGCCGTTGGGGTCGAGGCGGCTGGCCGGCACGCGGTTGCCTGGGAAGGCCTGCCGCGTCACCGGGTCCACCACGCTAATCAGCCTGTTGTTGAGATCGAGCGACTGCGAAAAGTCCCCGTTGCGTTCCAGTTCGGTCGGCACCGTGACCTGGCCCAGCGGTTGGCCGGCTCGCAGCGGCCAGTACTCTTGCGAAAAGAAGAAAAACAGCTTGTCGCGGTTGCGGTTGAAGTGCTCGGGGATGTAGACCGGGCCGCCGACGTTGTAGCTCCAGGTGTTGAAGCGATAGCGAGCCTTGGGTTGTGTCAGCCGGTTGTTGAAGAAGTCGTTGGCGTTGAACTGCTCGTGCCGTTTGAAGTACGAGCCCAGGCCGTGGAACTGGCGAGTGCCCGACTTGCTCACCAGCGTTACGTTGGCGCCCGACATGCGCCCGTACTCAGCCTGGTAGTTGGTCTGCAGCACCTTCACTTCGGCGATGGCGTCCTGGCTGACGCCGATCACGGCGTTGAAGTTGTTGCCGAGGGCGTTGAGCGTGGCGCCATCGAGCGAGACGCTCACCGTATTGCGGCGGTTGCCGTTGACCGACAAATTCCAGTTGCGGTCAATCGACTCGCTGCCGCCTCCCTGGTCTACGACGCCGGGCAGCAGCGAGAGCAGGCCCATCACCGTGCGGCTGCGGATCAGCAGGTTCTCCACCTGGCTGCTGGAGACTAGGCCGGCGCGCTCCGCACTGGCCGTCTGCACGACCGCGCCTTGCGCGGTCACCGTCACGGTCTCGGCCACCGCGCCGACTTCCAGCACCACATCGGCCGGCAGAATCTCGGAAGCTGACAGCCTCAACCCCTTGCGCTCCACGGTCTTGAAGCCCGGCTGAGAAACGGAAAGCGTGTATTCGCCCGGCGGCAGGTTGCTGACCACAAAGTCGCCGCGCCCGTTCGTTGCTTCCTCGCGCTCGGCGCCGGTGGCCGCCTGAACCAGTTTCACGCGCGCCCCCGCCACCGAGGCCCCGCTGGAATCCTTCACGCTTCCAGTGATGGATCCGGTGATGGTTTGCGCCGAAAGGCAGGAAACGCAAAGAAAAGCCAAGAGCGCAAGACGTCCAGCCATATCGCCTCCCTAAAAGCGAAACGGATTGTCACCCGTTCCCGTGGTGGACACCAGCAGCAGTTCGCGCGTTCTGGCGCCAAACCCTAGCACTGTAGCACTGTCGGGCAGGTGCCGTGACCGGAATCTTGCCCTCGCGCCCGGAGTCGGAAAGTCAGGCGCCGGGAGTCAGGAGGAAGGAAGAGTGGTATAGAATGCACTGTCCCGCCTGCCCTTACGGGTTGCGGCCGAGTGCGCCTGGTGGAGTTTCGGTGACCAAAAGGAACCTGGCCCAGTTTCTGACCCTGGCCCTGCTGGCCGCCATCGTGGGCCTGATCGTCTACAAGAAGCGCCCCGCGCCGGCGCCCGTGGAAAGCGGCCCGGAATCGGCCATCTGGCGCATGGTCGATGCCTCCCGCGCCGCCGACCCGGAGAAGTACCTGGCCTGCTACAGCGGAGAGATGGAGCGCCAGTTGCGTCAGAACTACCGGGAGATGGGCGCGGAGCGGTTCCAAGAGTACCTGGCGGGCACCCACCGCCAAATCAAGGGCATTGCCGTTTCTCCCCCGCAGATGTCGTC
>Ga0315294_10008823_pt1 | contig 11068 bp, 10 predicted proteins | sample YL17G13_40_MG_FD_203626 | JGI IMG/M metagenome (GOLD analysis project Ga0315294, IMG submission 203626) | Sediment microbial communities from Yellowstone Lake, YNP, Wyoming, USA - YL17G13_40 | ecosystem: Environmental > Aquatic > Freshwater > Lake > Sediment | place: USA: Wyoming | collected... | reverse complement strand
TCCCCGTGTTTTGCAAAACGGGATCGCCGGCGGGAAGAGCGGCGGCCGGGGCGTCTTTTATCTTGTGGAATATTCGGCTTTGATTTGTTACAATTCGAACGGAGGCGATGAGCGGTGAATCATCTCAGCATCGCGGCCGATCTGTCCGAGGTCGATGGGGTCCGGCAATTTCTCAAGGACAGCCTCGCGGATATCGACATCTCCGAGGAGGACGGCTTCAAGATCGAGCTGGCTCTCGTCGAAATGGTCGTGAACGTGATCCGCTACGCTTACCCGGACGGAGGCGGCGTGCTGGCCATCGAGATCCGGAAGGACCGCCACCGCGTGATCATCGAGATCCGGGATTCCGGCCTCCCTTTCGATCCCTGCCGGGCCCCCAAACCCGACATCGACGAGGTCGTCGCCGCCGGCCGCAAAGGCGGGCTCGGGATCTATCTCACGCGCGAGATCATGGACGAATGCCTCTACCGCCGGGACGGCGGTCAGAACATCCTGACGCTCGTCAAGAAGCTCTAAGGGCGCTTCCCTATTTCTCGTAGAGAACGTTCTCGGCGCCGTTTTTCGCGACGAGCTTGTCGATCTCCTTGATGATGAGGTCCTTGCGGATCAGAACGGCCTTGATCTCGTCGTCCGACAAATATTCGCCGACCGCCCCCTTGATCTGTTCGAAGGTCAGCCCCTTGAGTTTTTCGACCATCGCCTTGGGCAGCTCCTTCATGATCATCGGGCCTTCCTTGTGTTTCTCGGTGTAGGTCAGTTCTTTGACGAATTTCCCCGCCGTGCGGAAGCTGCGGGAGTGGTCGATGAGGAACATCCGCCAGTCCTTCGTGCCGATCAGGTAGTTGTCCTGATGCCGGTCCTCGTTGCCGATCAGGTTGTCCAAGGCCCGCTGCAGATACAGGCTGCGATTGTAATAAAAAACCTTATAGGACGGCGGCTTGACCTTCTCCTCGTTCAACTTCTTCAGCGACTTCGTATCGTCGACCCACATCTGGAGAGACCCACGGTTTTCGTTGAACCGGCGTTCGACGGTCGGCGGGACCATGTTGAGACCGAGCAGCTTGTCGATCTCATAGGCGGCGATCTCGTACATCCAGCTGTCGATATATCCCTGGGGCCGTCCGGAGATGTCTTTCCAGAGCCCCTTTTTCGTGATGTCGCCCTGTTTGAGCGTCAGGACATAGGGCTTCGTTACGGCGCCCGAGGTCATCTGTTCATTGGCGATGATCTCCGCCGTCTTCAGGAATTCCTCCCATTTGGCTCGTTCGGCCAGCTCTTCGGGCAGGAACTGGGCGAAGGCCGCGGCGCCGAGAGCCAGAATGCCGAACATCAGCCCCAGGACAATGATCGATCTTCTTTTCATCATTTTTCCCCTTTCCTCCTTTCGTCCGATTTATCGATCAATAGAGAACGTTCTGTTCTCCGTTCTGTTTGATCATGTCCTCGATCTCTTTCATGATGAGCGGGATGCGGGAAACGACCCCTTCGATCTCCTTATCGGTCAGATAAGGCCCCACGGCCTGTCTGATAACGGCGGCGTTCAGGCTCTTGATCTTTTCGACCAGCGCCCGGGGCACCCGTCTGAACAACATCGGCCGGCCGTCCTCGAATTTGAAGATCCCGTTCGCCCCGAACACGAGCTGCCGGACGAACTTCCTGTCCGACTGGAAAGCGCGGGAGTGATCGATGAGGATCGTCCGCCAGTCGTCGGTGAAGAGGATGTTCTGCTGGGTCCGGTCGGCGTTGGCGATCAGGCAGTCCCACAGCCGGGTGATGTATTTCATCTTGTCGGTCCGCTCGAGGACCTCCTCGGGAAAGCTTTCCCCGGCCTCCATCATTTTCAGGAGGCTCGTTTTGCTCTCGGCCCAGAGCGAGAGACATCCTTTTTTCCCTTGGAACTCCCGTTCGACCACGGGAGGAATGGCGTTCAGGCCGAGGAGCTTGTCCAGCCGATAGGCGGCGATTTCGGACTTCCAATTGTCGTACACTCCGTCGGGCTTGCCGCTCGGATTTTTCCAGGCGGCTTTCTTTTCGACATCGCCCTTCTTGAGATAGAGCTTCTGGGGGGCCGTGACGCCCTCCCCGATCGGCTCGGACTTGACGATATCGGCCGTCAGGAGGAAATCCTCCCATGACTCGCGTTGGCCGATCTCCTCGGGCTTGAACTGGGCCAAGGCCATGATCCCGGCCGTCAGAAGAAACGCGGAAACGATAGCGATCCGAATTTTGTTGGTCATGGCCGAACCTCGCTCCAACCCATCTCTTATGATAATGATATCGTTATTGTAATCCCGAATCTCCCAGAAAATCAAATCACGTCACACCCGTTCGCGCCGCCGATCGCACGTCTCCGCCAGAATCGATGGGCGCGGTTCGCTTCGTTCCTGCGGCTCCATCTCGTCGTGGTCGTTTCCACGTCCCCCTTTCGTTCTTTCCGTGGCTTAATAGAGGACGTTCCTCTCGCCTTCCGTTTTCATCAGCCCCTCGAGCCTGGCGATGATCCTTTTTTTGCGATCGAGTATGGCCCCGATCTCGTCCTTGCTGAGATAAGATTGGAGCGTGCTCTCGACGATCCGGCGGGCGGTATTCTGAAGATGTTCGAAGAGGCGCCGCGGACAGCGGTTGATGGGACAGTCGGCGGACAGTCCCGGAGTGGGAGCGAACGCTTCCGCGAAATCCACGCGGTAGACCTTCCAGCCGGGCTGCTGAATGAGGATGTCGGCCTTGTCCAGGCACGTGTCGTTGACGAGAGCTTCGAAGACCTTGATCTCGTCCAGCCTGCCCAAGAACGCTTTCAAGTCGGGAGGCTGGAGGAGGAGCCGTTCCCGGTCGGTCTCGCTGATACAGCCCGGCACGAAGTACTGCAAGGAGCCTTTGGCCCCCTCGATCTCCCGTTCCACGGTCGGCGGAATGATCTCCAGGTCGAGGAGCTTGCTCAACTCGTAGGCGGCGAGCTCGTATTTATACGAGTCGACCAAGGGATCCGGCCACGGAGCGTGGACGCGCTTGAACATGCCCTGCATTTTTATTTTGCCGTCGTCCAGGGTGATCTTCCAGGGCATGGTCCGGCCGGTCGTGGCGTCTTTTTTGACTGAAACGATGGGCCCGGTCTTGAGAAAGGCTTCGATCTCCCTTGAGCTGAGATCGGCCGACCTCGCCCTCTCAGAACGGAGGATATCCTTCCCAAAGCAGGCGATGGCCCACAAACACGTCATCCCCAGAACGATCCTTTTCATGATTCACCTTTCGTTCGGCCGAAGGATTATCGTCTTTCACGGTCCTCCCGGAACGCGGCGTCCGATCTTCAGGCGGCCACACGCTGAACTTTCCCTTCTTGATGATCAAGGCGCTGGGATGGCTCTCCATGCCCATGAAACTCGATATGCTCGTATCGATCATGAAGAGGCGCTCCCCGAACCTGTTCATGTAGGCCAAAGAGACCGCGCTCTGGGTGGGGGTGTGGGCGACGACCATAGACTTGGCTCCGAGGTTGGCCAGGATCCTGTTGAACTCGTCCTGCATGAGGGCCTCATCCTTCGAGACGAGGTCGCGGTGCCAAAGGGGCCCCTGCGGCTGGTAGACGATCCGGGTGCCCCGAAGGGACGGTTGGCGGCCATATTCGACATCATCCATGATTCTCTTAAGTTCCCTGGTCAGGACGGAGTTGATCGTCTCCAGCTTCCAGGTGGAAAACGGCTCGCTGAAGCCGGCGTGGAGAAAGACGGTGTCGTTGATCTTGATCACGGCATTGTGCTCGGCGATCCACGTCCCATAGTCCGCGTTGAAGGTCCGAGTATAGAGGCTCTGGGCATCCGAATCGTTCCGCAGATCATCCCATAGTTTAGTGAGATCGCCCCCGTTTCCCGCTTTTTCCTTGAACTGGGCTTCCTTGGCCGCGACGTAGTCGGCGGGAAGGAAGGATCGGAACTGCTCCGGCGTGACGTAGCCGTAGCGGAAGGAGAGCCCGAGGATGTTCATCTCCTCATGATTGCCGACCAGAAAATGAACCCTGCCGCCGGCGGCGACGGATTCCTTTTCCAGACGCTGGATCAAGTCGAAGATGTCCTTGGCTTTCGGCCCCCGGTCCAGGACGTCGCCGGTCTGAACGAGGTGCGTTTTGCCGCCCACCCAGTGGTGCTCGCCATCATCGCTGATAAGCTCGGTCCCCTTGAGGATGGCGATGAAGTTGTCGTAATCTCCATGGAGGTCGCCGACGGCGACGATCTTGTCGACGCCCGTCCAAACGCACGGCTGGCCGGCGGCGGGAGGCGGCGATGGAGATAATTTCGGATCGCGAAGCGCCGATGAGGCGGGGATGGAACGGGCGTCCGCGCAACAAATGCCGATGAGGATGAGGACCAGGCCGAAAAAAACGAGATTCCTGGACCAGAGGAAGGGCGTTGCCGGGATTCCGGCCCGCCGGAGCTTTTGCGTTCGCTGGATCGTGGCGTTCTCCTTTTTCGAAACCAGCCTACTACCGTCATATTAAATCAATGTGCGGATTAGTCAAGGGGGAAGAGGGCCGAGGGCCGGTCATGTCCACGGGCGTTTGACTATTTTTCGGCTTCATACTATCTTATAAGCACACCGACCGAACAGGAGGGAGCCGATGTTTGCCCGAAAGATAACCTTCCTCTTCAAGCCGGAGAACATCGACGACGCCGTCAAGCTCTTCCGGACGAGCGTCATCCCCGGCGCCCGAAAAGAGAAAGGCTTCCGGGGGGCTTGCCTTATGACCGACCGCCCGACCGGAAAGAGCATCGCCGTCACGTTCTGGCGGAACGAGGCGGACGCCCGGGCCAACGAGGAGAACCTTTTTTTCCAGGAACAGCTGGTCAAGTTCCTTCCGTATTTTGCCGGACCGCCGATCCGCGAAGGTTTCGAGGTCAGCGTCCACTGCATGGAAACCCAGCTCAAGCGGAAATCCTCGAAAAAGTCAACCCATTCGACTCCCCGGGCTGAAGCCCGCCCTCATTCGTTTCGCAAATGAGGACTGCAAAGCCCGGGGTATGCTCAGGGTTGATACTGAGCGGCGCTTTTTACCTCGATTTAAAAATCGGGGTTTGGCGCCGTCGAACGTATCAAAAAAGAAAAAATAGTCTGAACCCCCTTAGGGGAGGAATGAGCGAAGGCCATCTTCGGCCGCCGGGCGAGCGGCCGGAAAGGAGGGAAAATCCATGTTTGCCCGCATGACCATCCTCCAGGTCAAGCCGGAACGGATCGACGACGGCATCAAGATCTATCGGACGAGCGTCGTCCCCGAAGCCAAGAAACAGAAAGGCTTCCGGGGGGCGTGTCTTTTGGCCGACCGCGCCTCGGGGAAATCCATCTCCGTAACGTTCTGGAGAAACGAGAAGGACGCCGTCGCCAATGAGGAAAGCCTCTATTACCAGGAACAGCTCGTGAAATTTCTCAGCCTGCTCGCCGGCCCGATGATCCGCGAAGGATATGAAGTCAGCGTCCATCGCCTGGATACGCCGGCCGGATCGAAACCACGACCCCATCCCAAGAAGAAACCGGCCGCCAAAAAAACCGGTCTTTGATTTTCTTCGTCCATCGTGATACGGTTGCCCTTTCATGGACAAGATCTTCACGAAGACATTCCATATCTACACGTACGAGGTGGACCACCGGGGCAAGGCGCTCCCTCTCTCGCTTTTAAATTATCTTCAGGACACGGCGGGAGATCATGCCGCGGTCCTCGGTTTTTCGATTCACGATCTCTTGAAAAGGGGTCTGACCTGGATCCTGTCCCGGTATCATATCCGGATCGCCCGGTACCCTGCTTTGGCGGCCGATATCGCCGTGTCCACCTGGCCTTCCGGAAAGCAGGGGCTGTTCGCTCTCCGCGATTTCGAGATCACGGATGCCGGGGGCGGGCTCCTGGCCGCGGCGACGAGCTCCTGGATCCTTTGGAACCTCCGCACGAAACAGCCGGCCCGGCTGGATGAGAATCTGCCCGACGACGTGACGGTCGACAAAAGGGCTCTGCCCGACGATTTCGAGGCCCTCCCCTCGATCGGAACGGCGGACCGCGAGCTTTCCTTCCGGGTCGAGATGCAGGACATCGATTTCAACAACCACGTCAACCACGCCGTCTATATCCAGTGGGCCCTCGAAACGCCGCCGGCGAGCATCCTCCGGACGGCCCGGCCCGTGGACATCGAAGTCGCTTATAAGGGCGAAGCGTTCTACGGCGACGAGGTCGCTTCCAAGGCCCAGACGATCGGGAGCGGTCCCGCCCCGGCGTTCCTCCATGGGATCTTTCACAAGGACAAGGGGACCGAGCTGACCCGCCTCCGGACGGCCTGGGCTTGTGATTGACATTCGATCGTCCTTTTGATAAAAAGCTCCTAGGGAAGCTATCGTCCATGATGATCAACAAGCGCGAAAAGAACAGCATCGTGATCTTCGACATCGAAGGGGAGATCCGGCGGTCGGACATCACCGACGTCACCCTCCACCAGCTGGTCAAGGAACAGCTCGAGGTCGGGAGAAAGCATATCCTCCTGAACTTCGACAAGGTCGACTTCATCGACAGCTTCGGCGTGGGCGAGATCCTGGCCAGCTACATTTCCACGCACAACCTGGGAGGGAAGCTCAAGCTCGCCCGGATCTCGAAAAAGCTCTTTCTCATCTTCCAGATCACCATGCTGACGAAGGTCCTGGACATCCACGACGAGGAAGCCTCGGCCCTCCAGAGCTTCTTCAAGGATTAAGAGCCGCTCCCGTCGTCTTTTGAGCCAGCCCATGGCGGAACGTCGCCTGCACAAGATTCTCTCGGCCGTGGTCAAGATCAAGCCCGGCGAAGAGGTCCTGGCGATCCTCGTCTTCTTCTATTTTTTTCTCATCACGGCGCCCTTCGGTATCGTCAAATCCCTTCGGGACGCCAACTTCCTGGACGATCTCAAAGTTGAGAACCTCCCCTTCGCCTACTTGTCGGCTATCTTGATCGCCGTGGCCGTTTCGTTCCACGCCAAGCTCCAGTCCAGGATCTCCCGCCGGCTCCTCCTTCAATCCACGCTGGCCTTCTTCATTCTGACCGGCCTCTTGTTCTGGGCGCTTTTCTCCATGCCGGATCATTGGAAGGGGCTGGCTCTCATTTACTGGATGTGGGCCAACCTGTTCGTCGTGACCCTGACTACGCAATTCTGGTTCCTGGTCAACGATGTCTTCAATCCCCGGGAGGCCAAGCGGCTGATCGGCTTCTTCGGAAGCGGAGGGATTTTAGGCGGCGTCGCGGGCAACCTCCTGCCCGGATTTTTGGCCAAACCGGAGACGGCGAATAGGCTTCTGCTGGCGTCGGCGGCGTTTCTCTGCGTCTGCCTGGTCGTCGTCAGCGTCATCTTCTCCTGGCTCAAGGCGAACGAGGACAGATATGCGGCAGCCCCAGACCGAGATCCGAAGGCCGTCCGGAAAGAACCCCGGCACGTCGGACTGGGAGACAGTTTCCGGAGCGTCCGGTCGGACGCCTATCTCCGCTTGATGGCCTGGATCGTCCTGGCCACGGGCATCGTTTCCACCTTCATCGACTGGCAGTCGAAAAGCCTCATCGAACTGAGCCCGGCGGCTAAGGCCAACTACGCCTCATTCTTCGGCCGCTTCAACGCGGGCATCCTCGTCTTCGCCTTTCTCTTTCAGCTCGTCCTGACCAGCCGCTTCATCAACCGTTTCGGCATCCGGACCGGGCTGCTGATCTATCCTGTGATCATCCTCCTGTGTTCGCTCGGCATCGGCGTCCTGCCCACCCTGGGTTTCGCCATCGCCATCAAGGGCAGCGATAAGGCCTTGTCCTATTCCATCAATCAATCGTCCCGAGAGCTCCTCTATATCCCCGTTCTCCCGGAGATGAAATACCGGGCCAAGGTCTTCATCGACATGTTCCTCAACCGCTTTTCCAAAGCCGTCGGCGGAGTGATCCTGCTGGGCCTCATCTACCTGGTCCAGCGCTGGCCATTCGCGGCGATCGGATTCAAACCGATCGTCTGGGTGAGCTTCGCTTCCGGCGCGTTCATCCTCGTCTGGATCATCCTCAACGTCAAGATCAGCCGGGCGTATGTCAGGGAGGTCAAGGGCCAGCTGGCGAAAAAATGGGAGCGGGCCGACGGGGTCGTGGCCGACAGGATGGACGTGGACACGGCCAAGCTCGTCGTGGACGCGATCGAGAGCCGGACGCAGAGTTCGACCCTCTTCGCCCTCCATCTTTACGACCTGGCCCGCCAGAACAGGCTGTCGCCTGAGATCCGGAACCTCCTGGCGCTCAAGCCGATCGAACATTCTTCGTCCAACACCCGGCCGCTTTTCGAATACGACGCCTCGCCCTGGATCGCCGATTTCGAGGAACCTGGCTCGCCTGTCGAGATGGACACGGAGATCCGGGAGATCCTGGCGCTCGAGGAATACCAAAAGGTCATGGGGGACTACGCCGGGAAAGTGCTCGAGGATAAGGACGCCAGGTCGGAAACGGCGAGGATGGAGCTGGCCAAGGCCATCGGTCTGATGGACGGCCGATCGGCGCTCACGGACAAGCTCGACGATCTCCTCGGCGACGATTCGGCCAAGGTCTTTCAATACAGCGCGGAATCCGCGGGAAAGCTCAAGAAAAAGGTCCATGTTCCGCTTCTGGCCAGAAAGCTGGCCGACCCGAAAACCTGCGAGGACGCCCGGTCGGCCCTGGAAAAGTATCGGGGGGCGATCGCCGGCGCTCTCTCGGATTACCTGAACGACGTCGAGGAGAAGCCTGAGATACGGAAGCAGGCCGCCTCGCTCCTCGCCCGGATCGGCAACCAGGAGGCGGCGGACGCCCTGCTCGAGGCGCTTGGACACGGTCCGGATGTTCTGAAGGCCGGTCTTATCGACGCCTTGGACCGACTCCGGTCGGAGGTGCCGGAGGTCCAGTTCAAGGACGGGGTCGTCCGGGTCCAGTTCGCCGCGGAGATCGAAACCCTCGGGCCGGCCAAAAATCCCTCCGATCTGCTCCCCCTGTTCAAGCTCCTCGGGCTCGTCTATGACCACGAGGACATCTTCCGGGCCTATCAAAACCTGCTGAAGGGGACCAAGAATTCAATCGCCTACGCCGTCGAACTTCTCGACCACACGGTCAGCCAGGATATCAAGGAGCGGCTGTTCCCGCTTTTAGAGAGCTTTTCCGGCCGCAGGAGCGGGGATTCCTCGCCATGAACGAAAAGCCCGTTCATCGGCTCCTCAAACGGGTGGTGGATATCCAGCCGGGTGAGGTGCGGACCACGCTGCTGTTCTTTGTGTATTTTTTCCTGATGATGGCGGCGGCCTACGTCATCCTTCCCTTGAAAACGTCCCTCTTCCTGAAAAAGCTCAAGCCGGAGATGCTGCCGGTGGCCTATCTCGTCACGGCCCTCCTGATGAGCTTCGTCGCGTCCTTTAATTCCCGCCTGCTTCAGAGGCTGAACCGGAAACGGTATGTCGCTTCGAGCCTGACGTTTTTCATCGCCGGCCTCCCGGTCTTCTGGCTGTTGTTCCGGACGGGCCGGCTCTGGGTCTCGATGGTCTTCTGGTTCTGGGCCGAGGTGTTCCTGGCCATCTCGGTCATCCAATTCTGGATCCTCGTCAACGATGTCTATGCGCCGCGGCAGGCGAAACGCTTCATCGGGTTCTTCGTCAGCGGCGGCCTTCTGGGAGGCGTCGCGGGATCCCTGGCCGCCTCCTTTCTGTCCCGGACCAAGGTCCTCGGCACGGAGAACCTCTTGCTGGTCTGTCCCTTCCTGCTCCTTGCCGCGCTGGGCATCCTCTTCGCCCTCCCGAAGAGCCTGGCCGAGATGCGGCCGGAGCAGGAGGTCCGGAAGAAGGGCGCCCCGAAGTCCCGGGTCGGATATCTTCAAAGCCTCCGCGTTCTGTTGAAGAGCCGCTATCTTGTCATCCTGAGCGGCGTGATGCTTTCGGGATTCGCCGTAACGAAATTCATCGATTTCCAATTCACCCGGGCCCTCAAGGTCCGCTTCAACGACGACGAGCGGACGGCTTTCCTCGGCGTGTTCTTCACCCTGCTCCTGATCGCCTCGTACCTCCTCCATGTCTTCCTGACCAATCGCGTCCTGAAAGAGTTCGGCCTGCGCATCGCCCTGTTCATCGCGCCCGTCGTTCTGGCGGTCGGGGCGGTCTTCGGGTTTTTCCTGCCGGCCGGATCGGCCCCCACGATCATGGTCTGGACGTCGCTCATGCGCGGAACGGACAAGAGCCTGTCCCATTCGTTGAACCAGTCGACGCGGGAGATCCTCTATATCCCCGTTCCGGCTGAGACCAAGGTCAAGGCCAAGGTCTTCATCGACCTGTTCGTCAACAAGTTCGCCGACGCCCTGGCCGCCCTCTTCCTGTTCCTGGCCTTCAACCTGCTTCATTTTTCCATCCCGGCCTTGAGCGGGTTGACGCTGGCCTTCATCGTGATCTGGATCCTCCTCAATCAGCGCCTCGCCCGGGAATACGTCGGGATCGTCAAGAAGAATTTGACCCTCAAGTGGCCGGACGCGGACAAGTTCGTCTTTGACCAAATCGACGTCGACTCGACGAAGCTCGTCTTCGATACGTTGGAAAGCAAGCAGCGCAGCTCCGTGCTCTACGCGATGAACCTGATGGACCTGATCAAGAAGGACAAGCTGAGCCCGGAGCTCAAAAAGATCATCTCGATGAAGTCCTCCGAGGTCCGCGCGGGTTCGCTCAACGCTCTGATGGATGTCGGCGGAGAGGCGCTCGTTTCAGAATGGGAAGATGCCATCGAGGATAAGGACATGGACAAGGAGATCCGGGAGGTCCTCTCGCTCGACGTTTACCAGCAATTGATGAGGGACCGGGTGGAGAAGATCGCCGAAGATCAGAGCGAAAACGCCGTTGTGGCGCAGATGGAGATCGCCAAGGCCCTGGGCATGATGGCCGCCGACGCGCCGCTCGTCCAGAACCTGAGCCGGCTGCTGAAGCATGACTCTCCTGAGGTCGTCCGCTACGCTTTGGAGAGCGCCGGACGGCAGAAAAAACGCGAGTTCGTCCCTTTGATCCTGGCCCCTCTGGTCAGGCCGGGAACTCGGCAGGCCGCGGCCGC